>Ga0114981_10000830_pt1 | contig 20319 bp, 25 predicted proteins | sample S_140806_MF_Meta_FD_87028 | JGI IMG/M metagenome (GOLD analysis project Ga0114981, IMG submission 87028) | Freshwater microbial communities from Lake Simoncouche, Canada to study carbon cycling - S_140806_MF_MetaG | ecosystem: Environmental > Aquatic > Freshwater > Lake | place: Lake...
GTTACGATGACTACAAACTTGCCTCACCGCCGGAATCAGACCTGTGTAAGTATTGTGATGAGGATGAATTGCGTGATATAGCACGCGACAAGTCTGCTGAGTATTACAAGGAATGGCAGCAGGATGTGGACAAAATCACTGCCGCTATCAAGGCTCTACACCAAAAGGTTAGGGGTGAAGGCTTTGAATGGGATGAAATGTATGCCTTTGTAGGTGAGATTGAGAACGAACTTGTTGCGTTTCATGACGCAATAGAGGTGGAAGTGTTCAACGATGTCAAAGATGATGCAGGCCTATGCCGCAACTGTCACGAAATTGATGAAGCGGACATGCGTGATGACGACTAAAATTCAAAAACCCCAATTTTTTCAATAGTAAACAATCAAAAACCCAATTTTTTTTATGAAAACCTCATTAGTATCAACCGCCGCAGTTACGCGTGCAATCGATTCATCAAAGGATGCATCAATCTATCAAAATCAACTTGCAAATGACTTGCAAAAACTGCTTGAAACCGGTATGGACACCCTTTCACGCTTGCGTTCTCACCACGTTGAGTTGTACATGTCGGCAAACAACTTGGAAATGACAATGTCTGAAGTGGTTGACAATCCTCAAACACTTGAATTACCAACGGATGAGTCACTTGAATCCGTCAATCAGCATCTGTGCTTTGAAAACGAACGGCTTGCACGCGCTCTTCGTGACCTTTACACGCTAATTCAAGTCAAGTTACATCCAATGACTGACTACGCATCAGATTTGAAAGACAACATGAACTCAGTTGCTGCCGTTGAGATTGATACGGACAGCATTGAGGGTTCATTTTACAGTGGGAGCATCACTATTGACCGCGCTGACTTTGATACCGACATGGACGACTTGTCAAGGGACTTAAAAAACGGCTTACAAGACATTACCGACAAGCATTCTGAGTTGAAGCGTTTGTCAATGGCCATATTAGACAATGCGCTTGGTAGTTTGACCGTGAATACTGATGCCGGCACTGTCGCAATCAATACCTACATTGACGCAAACATTGATTCGCTTGATAAAGTGTTTGACGAAATGGAGTCACAGATTGTAGGCGACACCATACCCAACGGATGTAGGGTTGGAATACTCACTGACGTTCAATTAAATCACGTTTAACAATGGAAACCAACTCAAGCCAAACCATACCACAGGTCACGCTCAGATATCACCGCAGTGCTGTCTTAGATTTTGAAATTCGTGACTCAGTTGCCGCAGCCAACGCCATCCGGCATGCGTTTTCACCGGACACCATTGACTACTGCGAATCATTCGTTGCTATTTACATCGATGGGTCAGGCCGGCCAATAGGTTGGCATCAGATTTCATCCGGCGGCATGACGTTCGTGGCTGTTGACATACGTGTTATCATGTCGGCGGCATTGGTAGCAGGTGCTACACGGATAATAGTGGCTCACAACCATCCGGCAGGCACATTAAAACCAAGCGATGACGACAAACGAATGACCGAAAAAATCAAGGCAGCCTGTGAAATCTTGGACATTGCGCTACTTGACCACCTAATTATTACACGCGAATCATACTTTTCATTTTCAGACAATCAAATCATCTTGTAAAATCAATTAAAACCCAATTTATTATGTTACAAAGTTCTGTTTTTCTCAACAAACCCTTGCAAAAGGATGAAATTTACCCAAGCAACGACATCGTTTCGTTGGAATCATTAACCGGAATGAGTGGCCGCAGTGGATACGACTTGGCTGTGCTGTCTGCCGGCAAGATTGTAAACATTGTGTCAAACCGGTATGGACACCTGCCCAATGAGGTGTTCTTCCACGAAGTTTTCATGAAGATGGATGAGACCGGTATGGAATACGACTATAGAGCAATCAACCGGAACAACCAATCATTTGCGCTTGACATCATTCTAACTGACCAAAAAGTTCGGATTGATGTAAAAGGCACAGAGGATGAAATCACCCCGATGCTCCGATTCACCAACAGCTATGATGGTTCAGGGCAAACAAGTGGCTCGTTTGGCTTTTTCAGAAAGGTGTGTCAGAATGGACTTCACGTGAGCCATACGGCCATCGGATTCAAGACAAAGCACACTGCGAACGTCCAAAGCATTGTACTGCCTGAGATTGGCGGCCTAATGACTAAGTTCATGGACAATGAGTTCTACACACTACGCAGGGTGTTTGAGGTGATGTATGACTGCGTTGAGGCCAAACCGCTTGACTATATCAAGCAAGTATGTGACCGCAGCAAGGTGTTTGCCTATCATACCACACCTAAATCAACCACTGTTAGCAAACTTGCTCTGTCTGTATTGGACATAGCTGAACGTGAGGCCATTGAACTTGGCACTCCGGTCAACAGATGGCTCATCTACAACGGATTCAACTCAGTGATTCACAATGACTTAGTGAGACCATTCCGTGAGCAAGCTACAATAGACGCAAGACTATTTGAAATCATGTCGAATTAACAACTCAAATGCACCCGGATGACCCGAAATACATCAGTGGTCATCCGGTTGCCTTAAAAACAACGTAAATCATCAAAAACCCAATCTAATGGTAACTTTCAAAACAACCCGTACAATTGACGAAACCCATGAGTTGAAACTCCCATCATTTCGTCGCAATGAAGCAGGCAACACTTGGTCTGCCATACTAACTGAAACAACATCCTTGACGCTGTTCCTGTCTAAATCAACTGAACCGTGGAGTTCACTGCGATTTATGCACGCAAAACACGCAATTAGTGAGCATGTTCGTCAGGATATGGTGGAAATTACTGAAGAAGAATGGAACGCAGCAGTGATATTAGCACAAGCGTCAATCAATGACTACTTGAATTCACACATTGTTCCAATAATCCAACATGTCGAGTAACATCGTTGACTTAGAACACTTGCGTTTACAACCAAAGCACCCGGCGTCATGTCGGGTGTCTTGGTTTTTACACGTTTCTAATCCGTTGACATTAATCAATCATCAAAAAACCCAATTAAATCAGTAACTTTATGGAGTATCCATTGCAAACTGCTGTAATAGAACAGCTACAGAAATTTCAGCAACGCCTACATGCTGCCCCGTTTGAAGAATCAGTTGAAAAAACTCCGGATGGTAAGGCAAAAACAGTGGTAATATCACACATTGAGATGACCCTTGATGAACTTTTCTTTGGCCAATGGCGCACTGAGAACTTCAAGTGGTCAGCTATCACCAACGAGGTGCAAGGTAGTTTGGAACTTGTTGTTGTTCATCCTGTGACCGGCTTTGAAATACGCCGCGTTGGAGCGGCATCGATTGTGATAACCGTGGACAAAGTACCGGATGAAATCAAGTATGACCCCCAACTCCGCAACAGATGGGCGTTGTCACCTGAGAATAAGAAACCCAACGCGCTTGACTTAGCATTCCCCAAGTTGAAGGCTGAATGTTTGAAAAACGCAGCACAATCATTGGGTCAGGTGTTCGGTCGTGACTTGAATAGAGGCAACACTGATGAGTACAAACCATTCAAAATCTCTGCGCAGACAACAGGATTGAATGCCCTACCACCTTCAACCATGCAGATTATCAAGCAACAGATTGAAGATGGCCTTGACCCTTGGTCATTTCAGCAAACACTTGAGACTGTTCGTGATATCATTACACCTGAGCAGCGCACAGAAATTCAAACCATGTTCCACGAGAAAAATCCAAATTTATGAGTAATAACGAAATCATTGAAGACCTATTGCGCCACGCCGGACAACAAACCGCAGCGTGGGATAAACTCAGGCTTGGCCGTTTTACCGCATCAGAAGTGTACAAACTGATGGGTGAACCGCGCTCCAAGGCTGACAAAGAAGCCAATAAATTCAGCCAAACCGCTGAATCATACATCGTAGACAAGGCCATGGAAACATTGACCGGTATGGCTGCAAGTGAACACTTTGGACGCGCCATTGACCATGGCTTGGAGTGGGAGGAACACGCATTGGGAATACTTGAAACCACGTTGAACTTGTCTTTACAGCCATTTCAGGATGGGCTTCACGTACCGATGATGAAGAAACCAAACATGGCGTTGTACAAAGGTTACGGTGGAGCGTCAGCGGATGCCATCGTAATCATTGATGAGAAGAATGTTGGTGTGGAAATCAAGTGTCCTTTCAGCACTTCCAATCACTTTTACCACTCAACTGTTGTAGATGCTGCTACATTGAAGGATGTCAACCCTCAATACTATTGGCAGGTCATGATGGGTATGCTCTGCTATGAGTTTCCATATTGGATATTCGCAAGCTATGACCCACGACTTGAGCCGGGTGAGCAGTTAGTATGGGCAATCATCCAACGTGATGAGATTGAAATACAACTTTTACAGGATAAATTGAGCCGCGCAGTCATTCGCCGCGATGAGATTGTAACCGCGTACCGGAACAGGGCAATAGGTGCATCAATAAACAACAGAAACCAATCAAATTTCAACGAACATGCGTGATTCAATGGTAATATACAGGTCATTCTTTGAAGCCATTAAAATGCTTCAGATTGACGAACAGGCTGAAGTGTGGTCTGCGGTGTGCGATTATGGACTAAATTTCGTTGAGCCTAAACTGACCGGTGTTCCGGCCACAGTTTTCATGCTCATCAAACCTCAACTTGATGCGAATATCAAGAGATATGAGAACGGGATGAAACCAAAAGCAAAGCAAAAGACAACCAACGTGGAAGCTAATGATAATGATAATGTAAATGTATCTGTTAATTATACAGATACGCGTGAGGTGGTTTCTAATGTTGTGAATAAACCAAAAAAATCCAAACCAAAGGTGGCACAAGCGGCACAAGCGGCACAACCGCCCGTGGAAGACATCATTGCGTTCTTCAAGGACAATGGATTCAGAGAGGATGTTGCGGTGAACTTTTACCACTATTACAATGACGCCGGATGGCATGATAGTACGGGCAAGCCAATTTTATCATGGAAATCAAAGGCTCGCATGATATGGTTCAAGCCTGAGAACAAAATCCAACCAACGGGTGGTCAGACGTACCAAAGAAACCAAACATACAGACCGGCATGAGGATACCAAAAGACAACGAAACTGAGCAGTTGGTGCTTGGCGCCATCTTGCTTGACATAACTGCTGTCCATACGGTGATTCCATCACTTCAAGCGTCTGTATTCTTTGACCCAAGACACCGAGACATCTATACAATCATACAAAAACTGTATGAAGCCGGAACTCCGATTGACATAATCACTGTTACACGTGGATTGCGCGAAATCAACAAGTTGGAAAGTATTGGCGTAGCATACATTCCGCAATTAACAGGACGTGTAGCATCCACGGCTAACATTGAAGTATGGATTGCATACCTGAAAGAGTTGTACATGCGTAGGCAGTTGCTTGAGATTTCATTGAAATACCACCAACTTGCATCGGATGAAACTGTTGACGTGTTTGATATGATTGACAAACTCAATAGTGAGATTGACGCAATATCAGGCGTTGCTATAAAATCAGAAGTAAGGCACGTCAGTTCAGCAACGGCTACAACACTTGAGGCACTTCAACTGCGTCAAAACAGTGATACCGCAGTGTCCGGCATACCAAGCGGCATACGGGATGTCGATATCAAGATTGGTGGACATCAACAAACAGATTTGATGTACATGGCCGGCAGACCGGGCATGGGCAAGACAGCTATGGCACTCACTGAGATATTGAACATGGCTCAATATGGTTATCCGGTGGCGTTTTTTTCACTTGAAATGTCCAATGACCAAGTAGTTTACAGGCTTGCTTCAATGATTTGTCAGATACCTGCTGAAAAACTGATGAAGTATAAATTGCTTCCACATGAAACAACAGGTTTTGTTGAGGCCGTAAACATTCTGAACCGGCTACCCATCTATATTGATGACACACCGGGTGTATCGGTGAGCGAAATCAAAGCCAAAATCAGACGTTTGCGCAACAAGCACAAGATAGCTGCTGTATTCATTGACTACATACAACTGATGACCTCAGGAAACACTGCCCGTTCACAAGGAATGAACCGCGAACAGGAGCTATCCACCATCAGCCGCACACTGAAAATCATCGCCAAAGAGAACAACATTGCAATCATTGCACTTTCTCAGCTATCACGCGCAGTAGAATCAAGGCAAGACAAACGGCCAATGTTATCAGACCTGCGCGAAAGTGGCAGTTTGGAACAGGATGCTGACTTGGTTGTGTTCCTATTCAGACCGGAATACTATGGCATGACCACCGATGATGCCGGAAACAACATTTCCGGTATTGGTGAGTACATCATCGCCAAGAATCGCAATGGTTCAATCGGTATTGTTGAGATGAGATTCATACCGGAACAGATGAAATATGTATCAACCCAATCATTTTAATGTAAAACCCAATCAATTATGGTTACTTTCAAAGTTTATCCCAATTCAGATGGCAGTTTCGATGTAGTGAACCGCCATAGAACCCTGTTACATGTGGCTAATGACCGCGTGAAGTTAGTTGGAACTGTCACTGAACAGTGGCGTCACCACAACGCCTCACTCCGGCACATTCCACTTTCTGTGCTTAAATTCCGTGAGATATTGACGGATGCCAAGTCAGGCGGCAGCAAACCAAATTAAATCACCGTAATGGCAAAAAAAACCACCAAAAAATGCAAGGTATGTCGTGAAGAATACACGCCGGCATACTCATCCATGCAACAGGTCTGCAACAAACCTCACTGTATTCTCACACTTTACAAAACCTCAGCGGCAAAAACACATCGAAAACAACTGAATGCCGACAAAGAGCGTATCAAAAGTGTGTCGCAGTGGCGCAAAGAACTGCAGGTGTTGTTCAACAAGTATATCCGGATGAGGGATTCAGACAAGCCTTGCATCTCTTGTGGTGGTATTCTCAAAGGAACGTATCACGCCGGACATTTTCATAGTGTGGGTTCATCACCAAACTTGAGGTTCAACGAACTGAACTGCCATGGTCAGTGTGTCCGATGCAATGTTTTTCTTCATGGAAACCTGTATTTCTATGGTGAAAGTCTCAAACAACGTATCGGAACTGACCAATTCAACGAGTTGAATGCTTTGAAAACACAGCCGCTGCACTTGTCCGTGAATGAGATACGTGATTTGATTGCCGTTTACAAATCAAAAATCAAATGTATACAGCAGAAATAGCAGAAAAGGTGGCGAAACTACGTGAACGACGCCATCGATTGTTGTTAGAATTGGCAACGAAACCCAATCCGCGAAAACAGAACGCGTTAGAGTCTGTGAAAAATCAACTATTTCATTACACTCAAAACCCAATTTACAAATGAAAGTCACATTTAACTCAGCAGGTGGGATGGTTCTACACTTCTCACCATTTGAAACATCCGAAATTTTAGCCGGAATGGGGCAACCAACCATGGAATTTCACGCAGAAACTGCTCAAATTTCAACGAACACACCTCACGCTGACCCCTATTACAATTTGGCCGCAAATACGCGCAAATTTTTGGATGAATTGCGCTCAACCTATCAAAATGGTGAGTTTGATTTAAACTCAGATAAGGTGATTGCCATGAGGCTCAAGCACGCCGTGTTTCAAGTGGGCAAAGTGTTTGACCGGCTTGTTGAAATGAAACTTGCCAAGTGTACATACGGCAAAGAAAGCAGCAATGGTAGACGTGGACACCTCAAAACTGCTGTTCTACTGTGGTAAATTGAACGTGAATCGCATAAAAATCAAAAAGGCCGGTATCATCCGGCCTTTTTTTTTCTGAAAACCCAATTACACTTGGAAGTGCGGCAAGTCTTTCAGCCGCTTCCATGTGCCACCCCACACTATCGATGAATCAAACTCAGCAACAAACTTGGCAAACTTAGTGAAAAACTCATCATCCCAATGTAGTTTGTTCTTGGAATCCTTGAAAGCTATGTCAAACGCCTTGGATGGGCGCACGTTATGCTTGCCATTTTTGGACAATTTCGTCACAATTTTGCCGGGTTTGGTGCGTCCCTGAGCATAAAGTTCAGCCTGTTCTTCATTTGACCTGTAACTGCAGGTTAAAAACGGCTGTGGGTCATTGGGATACATTGTAGCATAGCGTGTTTTAGCGTGCATATACGCACCCTGTAACACGATTACACAGTCTTCAATGTTACGACTTGGCATCTGTCTGCGTTTTCATTCGACGTTTCTCAATGGCTCTGATTAACAGGCCAATCAATACAATAATAGCTTCACGAATTACATCGCCGCTGCTTGGTTCAATCAGTTGTTCCATAATTTTGGTGGTTTAGTTTGTTGTTTTATTTGTAGTATATCAACCTTTGCGCGTCCATTTTGTGTAGGCCGCACCGATGAATCTAAAAAAGCCAACGCCTGCACCAAGATAGGCCAAAAGTTGTGCTGTTTCAATGAAAATCTTGGGTATATGCATGGCGTCAAAGTTTGGAATGACTGTTCCTACGCACAAAAGACCGGTTGAAGTTACAAAATTCTCTGTAGCTTTTGGCAAATCCGTGAACAGTTGGTCAAGATTTGGTGTCATTCTTGGGTTGTTTTAGTTTTGCGAGCATCTCACGCTCATATTTCTTCAGTTTATGCAAGTATATTTGCTTTTTTTTCTCCAACTGTTGTGTGTTCATCAAGTTTTCAAGATTTGATTGTACATTATTCTCTCAGCCTGAATGCTCGTTGCTGTGTTTCCTGTACTGAAAAAGTATGTAGATTGTGCTGATTTAGCTGACATCGGTGAGCGTTCAGGCCATACGTTGCTGCTATATTCAGGAAACAGGTGTCCATACGCGCACAGATAGTCCACCAACCTCTGCCGATAAAAGTCAGCGTTGTTGCGCGCGCGGTCAATAAAGTCGTTCAAAGTACCATTCATTATGGGTGACGTATCATCAGACAGGTGCTGAACCATTGTCCCGTTGTCTATTTTGTACGTCAGTGATGGCAAAACTTCCATAACTGTGTACCATAGAATCACCTTGTAGCAGTATTCTTCAAGCAGAACAGCATAATTTCCGGACAACGTGTTGTTAGCTACATCGCTTTTGAGCCGTTCATACAGATTTGTGCCAAGATATGGCAGCAAATACTTTTCTTGAGCAAGTATGATTGACGGATACAGCAAGTTTGGGTCAACCGAACCATTAATTGCTGTGTATTTTTTGATGTAAACATCGTTGATGAACAGTACTTCAGCCATTTTTCAGTGTTTTTTGAGTTTATCCGTTGCCGTATATTGGATTATCAGGCATAAATCCACGATTGGGCATGTCAACAGGCATAACGTCCACCAAGTACTGATTCCTCACTCTGTAACCCATGTCTGCGGCCTTTGATTGGGCTGTAGTTCTAATGAACGGATTGTTCATGTCCAAGCCAAAACCCTTGGCAGATACATAGATTTCTTTGCTCCACCAATGCCAACAATTTCCACCACCCTTGAAAAGCCATATATTGTAGGTATCAGCACCGTATGGCCCCCATCCCGGATTGACAGCTACCTTGTTCATTGCGAGTACATCCTCTTTTCTGTATAGCTTGTTTGCCTTGAGCATTGTGGCGCAAAAGTCACGTGTGTTATCTTGAAGACTGCCGGAATACCTGTATCTTACATAGAATTTTCGGCCATCAATCTTATCATCCTGTACACTCTTGCTGTTTGGTTTGGCCTTACCTGTCGAAGTGAGTTCAATTTTGCTGATATTATTGGTGTCTTCATCATCATCATCGTATGAAACCTCATACTTATCAATCAGCACCCAATCATTATCATTATCCTCACCCAATTTTACCAACTCATTGGCAAATTCTTCGTTTAAATGCATTTTACAGCACTCACCTTCAGTTTTGGCCATTGATACAGGTTGAGCCGCATTAGGTGAAATTTGCGTGGTTTCTGTTTGAATTTCGGCCTGTTTAAGTGGGGTGTTTGGGATGACTGAAACGGTGATGCCGGTCATCTCAAAAGTGAGGATTTCAGTGAACGCACGCGCCAACATCCGCTGTGCCGGTTCAATGACTTGGTTGGTGAAAATCTCCAACCCTATTGCCATTTCATCTTTATTGCTTCCAAACCCACCGCCCACGTCACGGATACCAAATATCAGTGGCGTAACCACACGATGCGCGGTCATTACCTCAGTTCTTGATGTATCGGTCAAGTATTCATACAACTTGTCTGCATCATTCAATGGAAACGGTGTGATATCCGGCTTTGTCGCGCCTTCTTCATTGAAGGTCATGATGAATTTACCGGCATTTCGTGCGCCGCTCATTTTTCGCTCCCAATCATTCATCATATTCCGTTGGGTGTCGGGGTCAACTTGGCCGTTGTAAAAGTTGATAATGAATGACGGGAACAGGCCGTTGGAAATTCCGTTGACATGGAAAATTCCTATCTGCTTGGATAGTTCAATGTAATTCACCGCTGACCAATAATCCGGTCGTGGGTACGTCTGACCACTTGTAGGCCTGAAATACCAATAAACTTGGCGTGGTTCAGTGGCTGATTTTATTGTATTGAAGCGTGGGATGAAGCAAGGCTTGTTTTTTTTCTTTCGTGTGTCTGACCAATCATTTGACTGATAAATACCCACGCACATTTCATCATCCGTTTCCACGGCCACCCGGCACTCCTCATAGGGCAAGTGATTTAGCTTGGCAATTCCACGCCGGTCAACAGTGTAGATGACTTCAACGTAGAACCCACCGAACTTTTTGAGGTCATGAGCGCACAACGAATACACGTCATATACACCCAAAGCATCAACGCGCTGTTGGTAGTTACCGGCATTCAGATTTTTACCGGCAATCATATCACCAATTGATATGCAAAGTGCGCCGTGAATTGGTGAAGTTTCTGATAATTCGCGCAGATACTGCGGAAACAAGTTGTCGTCACCAAATCGTACATACCCTGCCCTGTCCACCTTTTCAGATGCGGACACCGGTGTGTAGTCGCTCAACGCAAGCGGCAGTATGTTGGTTCTATTGGGGGTTGTTGATGATGTCATTTGACAAAGTTATTGATGGAACTTCATAGTACTGTGTAGAATCTGTCAAAACTAACCAACCCTGCTCAACTATTCCAACAACTGATGGACTTTCGGGGTTAAGATTCACCGCGCTGTTCTGCCCGTACACATAATACCGATACCATCCAACCAAAGGCAACCCAACTGTTGACAGAGTCACGTAATTGGCGCGCTGTGTTTCACTAAGCACTGTTAAAACCTGAGATTTTGACGCACCAACTGAACTTTTTTCCTCGTGAACAAGGATGAACAGGTAGTGTGTAAAATCCGGCAAGAACTGACGTGCCTCAGCCAATGTAAACACGGCATTCTGATTCGGTGTATTAGCAAATAGTACAGTCATATCAATAGAAAAGGTGAGCACAATGCGCCCACCTTTGCAAATTTAGTTGTTCTCAATGCGTTTTTTTACACGGTGAACGGCGGTTCAATGGTAATTCCTGCAAAATTGTCAAACGGATTGTCGCCCGGTGTGTACTGAAGCAGGAAGTATGGTTGATGCGGTTCTTCTGCTGTAATAGTCAACTGATAGCCGTTCAAATCACCTTTAGCCTTGCCTGTTCCAAATGTTCCGGCAGTCAAAAACGCTCCATCAGTCAATCCTACACACAAAATTTGGTCATCGTACATGCGTACAAAGGCAATAACCTTTGCTTTCGCCAACATTTCGATGTTTTTGCGCTTGGTGTTGTCCAATTTACCCAAGGTCATCTCAATGGCTTGCACATAGTACAATGTGCCATTTTCAAGGTTTGGGGTTGGTGTTACCGTGAGCGCACCTGTGTTTCGGTTTGGTTGGTATCTGAATAGGGTTGCAGTAGGCAACACGTTGATGATATCATCAATAGTCAATGTTACACCGGATTCAAAGTAATACCAATTGGTGAGGTAAATTTCTTTGACGCCGCCAACACCCTCGTTACATTCAAGGGTCACACCCGACAGTATATCACAATCACTTGCCATGTTAATTCAGTTTTTTATGGTTATTACAACAATTTACTTGTTCAATTAGAACCAAGTGCTGTACGCAACAATCTCAGAACCGATACCGTGCTGCGCTCCGGCAAAGAATTTCATTGAGAAGCGGAAATTGTCCTCGCCAAACTGTGTCATATCAGCAATTTGGACGTTGTTCCAATCGGCTAACACATTCGTACCAAACCAAAGGTTGGATTTGCGCGCAGCAACTACTGTTGAAGATGGCATACCCGGACATACTGCGATGTCAAACAATCCCATATACTTCTGAGGTACAGGTTGTCCACCATACGCGTACCATCCATTTCCGGCAGCCATTGAGGCGTTCATGAACGCTTCCCAAGATGCCGGGTCAATGTAAATAATGGGCTTTTCATTGGCGTACTTAACAGCAGTTGGTACTTGAGCTATGATAGACTCAAGGGTTGCGAACACGTTTGCCTTAGTGATAGCAACCGCAGACGGCTTGATTACAGTAGCATCCGCATCAAATCCGGTCAAGAACCCATCATACTCTGTTGTAGGGTTTGCCGTTCCGTTGCCCGTCCAAATCATGTTCTCGTTGGCTTGAGCAACTCCTTCAAGCATATTGGCAAGCAACGCATCAACCATAGCCGGTTCCAAGTTGCCGTTCTGCACGTCACCGGCAGCCCAATCATTCAAAAATGTGTTCAGACACAACTCTTGGTGAATGCTAAATTTCTTTAGTGTCAGCCAACGCTCAGTTACTGCGACCGTGCCGGTTGGATTCCATGCGCAGGATGGCGCGCCGAATGAAATGTCGTCAACCAATTTCTTTACTACAGCACGCCACTCAATGTTTTCTTTGAGTGTTACGTTCTGCACAGTATCGTTTGCCTTGAAAGCGGCACGGATAAACTCACCGGCATACTTACCGGCATAGGAAACAGTGTTCGTTACAGTAGTTGCCATGTGTTATTGATTATTTAAGTTGAATTGAATGCGTTCTTTGATAGTCATGTTGTCAAATGACTTGTTAGGAGTGGCAGGGGCGGTTTTACTTACAACTGCTTCCACACGTTCTTTGACACTTCCAACGGCAGGCTGTTTGCTGATTGCCGAAAGTTGTGTCTTTAATGTGTTTATAGTTGTCAGATGCTCTGAAGTGTTGGTCTTTGCATCGTTTAGTTGAGAACCCAACGAAACATTGGCGTTTTCAAGGTCTGTGATGCGTGCTGATAGTGATTCTACCACTTTCATCCAATCTTCTGCGCTCATTGCTTCTTCAGCGGCTGCGACCGGCCTGATTTCAGCAACCAATCCATCCGCGCCCACCATCAATACTGAACCGTCTTCCAACGCGTATTCACCCGCAGGTGCAGGTACAGGGTTGCCTGTTTCATCAAGCACATAAATGTCCACGCCGGCTGTCCACGCGTCTGCTGACGTGTAGAGCATTGTTCCGTCTGCTGTTTTCGCTTCTGCGGACAACTTAATGTCCTGCGATAGTTGTATGCCTAACTGAGAAGGCTCCACGCCAAACTTGTTAAGAATGGCAACTAAGCGGTTTTTGTATGTTGAACCCATGATTCTGTTGGATATTTTCAATAGAAACGGGGCGTTTTCATTTTTCCGCAATGAACACACAAAATTTTGTTTATTTCGATGATTGCGTGTACGGCTGATTCGATACCCATCTCAAGGGTTGAGCGTCAAAATTTGAGTGGCTAAAATCGATTTTTGAGGTGTTTACAGGCACGTGTCGATACCGGAATGGGGATGGCCTAAAAAATGAAAAACCGTGTAAAGCCATTGCCCACACGGTTTTTGCTAACAAAACTTTATCATATCACTGACGAGGCAACAAAGATAACAACTTTGATATCTCAATCAAAGCACCTTCTACACGTGTATCAAGAGAATTGTCATTTGAAAATGCTGCCCTGCTCAGTAAAACTTGCTCAAAACGGCCTTCAATACTGAATCCGGTCACACTTTTGTCCATCACCTTGCTCCATAACTGCTCATCATGAACCTTTACACCTATCATCCAAGTTCCAACCGGTACATCCATTCCAAACGCGCGTGATTTGTCCTGCTCTGATTCTACAAGCCAACTCTCAACCACAGTACATCCGTTGATTGGAACTATATGCTCATAAGTGTGGTCATGGTGGTGATTCTGTTGCAGGAACATGTGCGCGCACTTTTCAATAGTCGGTTGGTCAAAGAATACATAGTATTCTTCATTTTTGTCCTTGTCATACCGGTAAATTTTCTTGTCCGGTACAAGTGCCGCGCCGTACAGCATTTTGCGCTCTGCCTGTACTTCTGATAGTTTCATGTCGGCAAGTGCCACCCACCGTTCTTCAATAGCAGGTGATTGTACAAGTCCTATGGCGTATACACCCAACTGTCCGTTGTCGTCAACCACGCATTTCAATAGTTTCTTTGCTTCCATTTCGCTTATTTGTTGCTTGTTATGTGCTTTGATTTATTCGCTTGCTAATTTACCCAACTCTTGCCAATCTTTCAACTTTGTCACGCGCATCGTTGGCATTCTTTACATCACCTGAGAGGACGTATGATGGCCTCATCTGTTCCGGTCTGTTGTTCAAGAAACCCAAGTTGAGGTTTGCCGCTTGAGGTACAGACTCTCCACCGCCACCACCACCGCCGGATACTGATGGGGGTGGACTTGAACCGCCCGGTGGCTCACTACCTGCTGCGTATTCTGTCTTGCGAATAGATGCAACCTGCGCAAGTCCTGATGCTACTGCCGCACCTGCTGCGATTGCGGCACGTATTGGAGCATCCGGTGATGGAACTGTCAACTGTGATGCGTATGCGGCTGTGGCTGATTGATAAGTTTGTATCAACGCTTGCGCTATCTGCAACGCCTTATTGCGTTTGAACGAACGCTTGCGGTCGCGTTCACTGCTACCTGCAAAGGCTTCATTTAACGAACTCAACGCACCTATCATACTTGATGCTGTTCCGATACGCGCGTTGGCAATTTCTTCAGCGCGTGCCTTGTCTTTTTCAGCCTGTTCAGCGTCCTTGGCTTCCTTCTCTGTCCTGTATTTGTCATTAATTTCTTTGACTTGACCTTCATAAACTTCAGTCAGAGCAGCAGTATCATAACCTTGTTGCTCTAAAACAGCAGATTCTTCAAAGTATTTGGTGCGCAATGCGTCCAAGTCTACTTGCTGTTGTGTCATCTTAGAAAGTCTCAAGTCCTCATCGGCACGCTCTGACAAGGTCATAGCTTCCATTGCCGCTTCCTGACGCAATTTATTTGCCTCAGCGTTGGCGTTTGCTATCACCTTCAGCCGGTCTGCTTCAGCATCCGCAGTGATTTTTGTTTTTTCCGCTTCCCATAGCTTGGTCAATTCAGCAGTCTGTGTAGCGTTGCCCTGTGCCTTGGCCAACAGTTCTGTGTACTTCAACTCAACCGCACGTAGTTCTTTGTCTGTAGCGGACAGGGTTTGTTGATACTGTTCCTCTTTCAGTTTGGCAATAGCATCAGCAATCTCTTGCTCTTTTTTTAACCTTTCCTCATTAGCCTTGGCGTTAGCCGTATTGCGGTCATCTCTTGCCTTGTTCTCATCAGCAGTAATTTTGTTTTCAATTCCGGCCTTCTGATTTTTCAAGGCTGTTAACGCTCTTTCACTTTCTTTCAATGTCTTATCACCCTCAGCCGCGACAGCAGCCGGGTCAAAGAGCAGTTTGGCCACACTATCATTTAGACCGGCTTGTAGACTACCAATGCTTGCATACGTTTCATCGCTGATGACACCTACTGCGTTGAGGCCGGCAATCACTTGGTCAACACTGTACAAAAGAATCTGTAAGGGCGCAGTCAAGAACATGAGTATGCCTTTCAAAATATCGGCGTTGCGCTTGGCCGCAGCCACCTGCGCGTCCTTTTGTGTCTTCTGTGTCTGTATAACAATCTCTTGCTCCGTAATGGCTGTAGTGAGTGCGTTGAGCTTCATCTGTTGTATTTCCTTCTCTGTCTTGCCCTGCTGTTTGAGAATTTCCTCTTGCGCGCTGACTGCGTCTACTTGCTCCTTAGCAAGCGCAGCCTTCTCTTGCTGTGCCTTGAGTTGCTTTTCATCCTCACCACTTACGCCGTCCATCAGCGACAACAACTCATCGGAATACGCAACGATGCCGCCAATGGCAGCTACAAGCAAAAAGATAGGATTGGTCAGCAATGCCTTGCCAAGTGAACCCAAACCACCTATCATTGACTTGATACCGCCACTAAACTCAGAAAATGAAACGGACTTGAGATTGCCGGCCATACCGCGTAGTGCTGAACCAACGCCCTCAAAGTCAAGATTGGCCAACCTGCCACCAAGTAACTGAGCATTGCCACTGAGTCCTTCAAATGCGTTACCGGCATTGGCGCGCGCGGCCTCAGCAGCGTCACCCATTTGGTCTTTCAACCTACCCATCTGTCTTGATAGCTTCTCAAATTCCTCAGTGTTGGGGTCAAGTTGCTCCAACTCTCTTTGCATTGTCTTGTATTGCTTGCGCAGATTCACCACGCTACTTGCGTTGGCGTTCACCGCACCGCTCAGGTCATTGAGATTTTTCTCTGCGCTACCTGTGTCAACGTCAATTTTGACGCCTATGCTTTCATCACCCATGATTGATTAGTTTGTAGGTTAGGAATAAAATGATGAGCCAACCACCGTACATGCTTGCGTACTTCAACAACCGGTAAAGTTGTAATCGCCGGCCTGTAAGCAATCTGCTTGGTTCTGTTGTGCGTACACCCAATTTAATGAGCGACAATGTTCCGGAAATGATGTTCGTATCAGTGTTCATCGCGTCTGTGTATAATCAATGCCTAATGTAATGTTCAGAGCCGGTGTTGGGTACGTGTTAGGCGTTGCGCCTATGTCGTCAAGTCTTACATACAGCGTGAACTCACCGGGGTTGGTAATCAAATTTATTACAGGTGTTACACGCCATTCGCCACCTGCCCAATCATCTTCACTGACCATTACAGGTGTTGATGCGTCCAATGTACCGCCCTTGTTGTTCAGTACAAACGTCCAATAACTTGTCACCCAAAATCCTTGCGTATCTGAGGCAATCACGGTGGCGCGACATATCCACGTTGTATCCTCAGGCAGTACCAACCGCTTGAGGATTGAACCACCAAAACTTACTTGAATTTGAACGCCTGTTGCTGCAAAAATTGTTTTATTTCCAAGCAATACCGAACCGGATTGAAGTGAACCAATGTTACCTACTGAACCGCGTGTTCCACCACCGAAATGGTTGCCTGTGTTTACAACCTTGGCGTCACTTCCAAAGATAGACAAACCTGTGCCGGCGTTGGATACCTCATGCCTGCGTCCTATCATAATTGATTGGAATAGTGGGGTGTCCACCTTAAATGATTCGCCGATTATTACTGAGCCTGATGGCGTTATGTCGAACTTGCTATTTTCAGTTCGCACTAAGTCAAATGGTTTTACAAGTGGTTTGGTGATATCGGTCAGTACATTTTCGTACCTAACACCATCAGCCGCAGCATTAGTACCACCGGCAACTTGCCCAAAGCATTTACTCTTCTGCTCTGACCAACTCAATCCAAGTTGGTCGCAACAGTCTTGTGTGCCTACAACAGGGTTGCCATCTCCATCCACCCAATTTAAACTGCCATCCCTATTTGATGAAATCGGAATTGCTTGGCAGCGTTGGACAGGATTGATAACCTTCATGAATGTTACCTTGGTAGGCATGTCAGCACCGTGTTTGTAGTCGGTGATTTTCGTGATACGCCAATAACATCCAAAAAACCAATAGTAATTTTTGAATGAAAATTCCAACACATCCGTTGTATCCATCATTACAAACGCCTCCAATATGCGTGCGCGTTTGCTGTATATCTCGTCAAAAAATGCGCGCCAATACACATTGAATAGGTTATTCACCGGATTGGTAATGATGTTAAACAGTGGTGTTTCCGGCGCAAAATTGAGGTCGCTGTCTGAATAGTCTGCGTATGTAGTGCTGTAGTGATTGAGTAGTCTGAACCAAGTTCCGTCTGTACGATAGTAAGTGTCTGCCCAATACAACGCTCTGAGTCCGGGTGGTACATACTTGTTTGCGCTATCCACAAAACGAGGCATCACCGCCGCTGTTCCCGGAAAGGCATTACAGGGTGTTGCTATTGCCGTGAGTTGTACTTTGTACTCGCCGGTGGCAAATAGGTGAGGTGTGTCAGTTGCGGTTTCAGTATAGCCAACTACTTGATAACTACCATACACTCTATTGCCAACCGATACATATGTTTGATTGCCAATGTCCTTTCCATCCTTGTAGGACATGGTCAACTGCTGATTCAACTCGTCAGATGGTGTAGACATCGTGTAATCTTTGTCAATTACAATCTTATCAGTCCAATCAATAGTTTCACCCGTTCCAAGGTAGTCAATCATTGGAGCAATGTTGATTTGATTCGGTATGAGTTTATCACCCTCAATGACGCAGTTAAACATTTTTAGCACATCAGATACAAAGTCAATCTGATTCACATCCGGCGCACTTTCTTGCATATCCACAGGATATGGCAAGTTGCCAAGCGCAAAAGTGTTGATTGATACAAGTTCCCAACCCGTTCCAACAAACCCTGTTGATGCCCCGGCATACATTTTAATTGTATTGCCTCCACCAACTCCCAATGAATCTGAGAATTTTAGAAAGAAAAACACCTTGCTGCCTGCCTCCAAGAAGTAACCATCACCCATGCCCGGTTGTCTGACTGCGTATACTTGCGCCCTATGAAAATAAGTTCCGGCACTATTGGCAGCTATGGAAACTGTGTTAGCAGTTGCCGCACTTTGTATGAAGTAGTCACCATTTGGTCGTTGTATGAGTAATGAAAGCGTGACCGTGGTGCTGTCTGTTCTATCCCAATCCCAAGTAGCCCACAAATCAAACAGGAAAAATCCATCGTATGGCGCAGTGTAATAGCTGAACCCGTTGTTTGGGCCGATGTTATTGCTGTACGCGTTCAACACGTCTACCACCTCAAGCCAAGGTGTGATAGGCGAAGGTGGCACAGAAGGGCCATAACCCGGATATATGCCATCCCATCCCCAACCATAGTCGTCACCCCAATACACAAACCCACGCGGATAATCATCTGTAAAATTCACAACTGCGCGAAATGCGATTGCTGAGTTGTTGTACGCGAATGGCCTATTGCCCAACCATGGCGCCCAAATATCACCAAGAATAGCAAGCAGTTCCGGCGCGTTCAAAGTGAACCCTGCTTCCTCAACCACTGACTTTAACAGCCAATCCCAACGTACACTTGGTGACTGTTTAATTGCTAATGATGGCTCTGATGTATTTAGTTCGGACACTTGAAGGTCATTATCACTGCCTCTATCAATCATTGAGTACAGCACATACTCGTTTGGCTGTGTGTCTATGTACGTTTGGTCAAGGTCATGATTCAAGTCTTGCAACGCGTCCAAGTCAACGAATTTCTTGCCGCGTAAAAGTGTGAACAAGTCAGGCACATCCGTGTAGAACGTCACCTCAGCATCGGCACGAACGTCTGACTGAGTCACAATTTTGTTTACGCGCAAAAATCCGCGCACCAACGGCAACTCATCAACTAAGATTACAGCATTGTTCTTTGAGTCAAAAATATCTGTGTTTCCGGGTGAATACGTGGTATATGGCGCGTGGTCCAACAACGCCTGATTGAGTTCCGTCATTGGGATGCGAAACTCACGTGTGTAGCCGGCACGTGATTGAAAGTTACTGATGCTCTTAAATTCCCAATTCTGACTGATTGTTTCATCCGGATACAAGTCCAAACGTGCTGTTTCCGTTGGCACTCCACCTATCCAAGTGATGTATGAGGTCTTGATTACTTGTCCGGTTGTTTGAAGTGGGTCGTACACTAATGTGGCCTCTTCAGTACCTCCGCAATTTGCCGTGATACTCGAATCAGTTGTAAGCACAGCAGGTCCAAGGTTTACACCTCCTTTGGTGAAACAAGTTACAGTTAAACCACCACTTGATTGAATTGTGTCTAACAGTAGCTGTGCTTGCTCACAATTCCAATTCACTGAACTTGCCGCACTAATGTACATCTTGTTGATTGCAGTATTTACATTTATCGGTTCGCTGAGATACTGCGTGTACAAGGTTACACCTGTACCGCCTTTGGTGATTAGTATGGATACTTTACCCGTCATGACCAATAAGGTTGAGCAATTTTTATTGTAAAAGTCACATTGACCAACTTGCCGTTGCGTGCGCGCCGTTCTA
>Ga0114981_10000832_pt1 | contig 20312 bp, 19 predicted proteins | sample S_140806_MF_Meta_FD_87028 | JGI IMG/M metagenome (GOLD analysis project Ga0114981, IMG submission 87028) | Freshwater microbial communities from Lake Simoncouche, Canada to study carbon cycling - S_140806_MF_MetaG | ecosystem: Environmental > Aquatic > Freshwater > Lake | place: Lake...
AGTGGGAACCACCACTGAGTGATGGTCTCTCGCCATCGGGTGACATCGGCCGGGGTCGTGGGCGGGCCCTCCCGAAGTTGTCGGCGCACGCCCTGAAGCCACTGGGCGGTCGGTCGCATTTGTTCGCGACGGGCCCATTCAAGCCACTGGTTGATCTGCTCACGGCTTAGAGTTGCTTGTGTCTCGTCCAGATCCCAGGTTTTTTTAGCTTCCCATTGCAGCCAGTAGGGAAGGGCGTCGAATGCAACCCGAGGGGCCGAGCATGCGCTCAAGCCGATCAGCATCGCAACCGTGACGAAGCGGCGAAGTCCCTTAAACAGGTTCGTGATTGTCACGGGATACCTCGGTCGCCGGCGCTGTCGGCGCCACTGTCGCCGCCGCTTCCGACGATTCGATCCCTGCGAATCGACGTCACGATGTCAAAGCGGATGCCGTTGCCGGATCGCTCAGAGCGTCGCTCGATTTCCTGCCAACTCAGGGGGTCAAGCGCTGCAAAAGTGGTGTCACCTTCCGGCGTAAGGTCAATCTCTGTTACGACTGCGCGCTCACAGTCAGCCATCGCGGCCGCATACACCTGGCCACCGCCGATTACAAAAATCTCGTCCTGATCCGCGCAACGTTCGATTGCTTGCGCGACGCTGTCGACCCGCTCCGCGCCCGGTGGATCGAAGTGTTGGTCGCGGCTGAGCACAATGCTGCGACGGTTCGGAAGCGGTCGCCCGAGCGCGTTCCAGATCGACTCCCAGGTGCGGCGGCCCATCAGGACAGGATGCCCGGTCGTTAGTTGACGGAAATGCTTGAGGTCCTCCGGCAGGTGCCAGGGCATTGCGTTATCTCGCCCAATCACACCATTGGCCGCCCGGGCGACGACCAGTGTGAGTCGGGGCTTCAGATTGCAACCTCAGCGCGGATGTGAGGGTGAGCCTGATAGCCCTCGAGCTCGAAATCTTCGATCTGATACTGCTCAATGGAATCAGGATGGTTCTTTAGGACCAGTCTTGGCAACGGGTATGGCTCGCGAGTGAGCTGTAACCGAGCCTGGTCCAGATGATTCAAATAAAGGTGCACATCACCGCCGGTCCAGACAAAATCACCCACCTCTAATCCGCACTGCTGAGCGAGGATGTGCTGCAGAAGTGCATAACTCGCGATGTTGAAGGGGACACCCAAAAAGACGTCGCACGAGCGCTGGTAAAGCTGCAGGTGAAGTCGGCCGTCGATCACTGCAGTCTGAAACAGGCAGTGGCAGGGCGCGAGCTTCATCTGCGGTAACTCGCCAACGTTCCAGGCGCTCACAATCTGCCGGCGTGAGTTCGGGTCACGGCGGATAAGTTCGATCAGTTGCGCGATCTGATCGACGGTTTGCCCGTCCGCGCCTGACCATGCCCGCCATTGCTTACCGTAGATGGGCCCGAGTTCACCGTCTGCGTCGGCCCATTCATCCCAGATCGAGACGCCGTGGGCTTGCAGCGACCGGACATTCGTCTCACCGCGTAAAAACCACAGGAGCTCATGAAAAATGGAACGGGTGTGAAGCTTTTTGGTCGTCAGTAACGGGAACCCATCGGCGAGCCGAAATCGCATCTGGTGCCCGAAGACCGCGATGGTGCCCACGCCCGTTCGGTCGTCTCGCTGAACGCCTTCGTTGAGTACACGCTGGATCAGTTCAAGATACGGCTTCATTTCAGGGTCCGGTCAGCAGTGAGACGGCGTTGCGGGGTGGGGCTGCAATTTCGGTTCGTGCTCCGTTGCGTTCCAGAACGACCCGTTCGGCGTCAATCCCAACCAGTACCCAGCCCGATTCCACTTCGTCGCCCAATGCGATGCTTCGAAGCGGCTTGCCATCAACCGAGATCAGGGCAGACCCACGTTTGCCACTGACGAGTCCAACGACCTTGAAGTTCACGGTGGGCGCTTCAGCGGCTTTGGGTGGTTGCGCACCGAAGAGCGAGGCCGCCAGATTGGCGTTCAATGGCACGGCAACCGCTCCGCTCGCGATGGGGGCAATGGCTTGGGTCGGAGCCGCGAGGCGCGGTACCCACCATGCGAGGATGCCTGCCAACAGCGCAAGAAGCAGCAATGAAGCGAATCGGGGCAGCCAGAGGAGAGCCTTCAAAGACAGACGTCCTTCGTGGGGGTGGAAGCAGGGACTATGATACCGGGACCAGCACACCCAACGCCCGAGCACTCGATGACGCACCCTTCCTACGATTTGCCAATACTCCCCTTGGCGGGTCAGGCCGACAGGTCTGCTCGCAGCGGACTGTCTGCTCGATTGGTTCGTTCGCGGCGAGCGGCGGGGGGTTTTACCCTGATTGAGATCATGGTCGTGATTGTCATTCTTGGGGTGCTAGCGGCATTGGTGGTTCCTCGCGTTATGAGTCGTCCTGATGAGGCCCGAGCGGTCGCAGCCAAACAGGATGTCGCCTCGATCATGCAGGCCTTGAAGCTTTATCGACTGGACAACCAGCGTTATCCGAGCACCGAGCAGGGCTTGATGGCCTTGGTTCAGAAACCGACGGTGTCGCCCGTCCCGTCGAACTGGAAGTCATACCTGGAGCGTCTGCCGAATGACCCCTGGGGTAAACCGTATCAATTCCTGAATCCTGGCATACGGGGTGAGATTGACGTCTTCAGCTTCGGTGCCGATGGCCAAAGTGGCGGCGCCGGTGTGGATTCCGACGTGGGTTCGTGGGACCTCTGAGGCCTCAATCAACTGAAGTTTCGTTAAACGCTAACTCTTGTATCGAGTTGAGCCGGGCCCCGAATCGGCAACGGCGATCGGCGCGTGGGATGACGCTGATCGAAATGATCGTCGTCGTGGTCATTATCGGGATTGTTCTAGCCTTCACGGCGATCTCAGGGGGGCCAGATACCCAACGCCAGTTGCGCCTTGATGCCGAGCGACTGGCTGCGGTACTCGAAATTGCTCATGAGCAGGCGCTCCTTGGCGGTGCCCCACTCCGGTTTGAAATTGATGCCCAGGGTTGGCGTTTTCTCATTCGCGATCAGCGCACTTGGCGTCCCCTGACGCGCGACCCTGAATTGCGCCCCAGACCCTGGAGCGTGCCAACCCAAGTCGATCTGAGTCGGACAGATGGGCAGTCGACGGTCGAGTTTGGACGCGATGCGATTGATTCGCCATTCACGATTGTTCTACGCCGCGAGCAGGCCAGAGTAAGCCTGCAGGCAAACGGCCTCGGCCTGTTTGGCGTGCAATGATCAAGCGGACGATGGCCCGACGGTCTGCAAGACGGTCTCTTGCGGGCTTCACCCTGATCGAGGTGTTGGTCGCGCTGACGATCGCCGCAGTGGCCTTGATTGCCGCGTTGCGTGCGACCGCCACGTTGACACAAGGTGCACAGGACATGCGACTACGGGCGTATGCGCTGTGGAGTGCGGAGAATCGATTGGCGACGATTCGTCTGAGTTCTGAGTGGCCCGAGGTTGGTCGGCGGCGTTTCGATTGCCCACAGGGCGGCGTCGCTCTGCGGTGCGAAGAGGAAGTATTCGCCACACCGAATCTCTTTTTTCGTCGGGTCGAGATATCCGTCCGCGCGGCGGATGCGCCGGTAGAGGCCGATGCGCCGCGTCTGGCTCGCCTGGTCGGATTCGCCACCAATGTGCCGGGCAGCTAGACATGGTTGCGCCCCGGCTCCCTCCGTTCACCAGTTGCCGCTCCCCCTCGCCCCCACGGTCGCGAGCGGGCTTTACCCTGCTTGAACTGCTGGTTGCGATTGCGCTCCTGGGCGTTCTGGCCGTGTTGTGCTGGCGAGGGCTCGAATCGGTTTTGTCTTCGCGCGATCGCCTGACCCGTGAGAGCGAGGGGTTACGCGCGCTGACGATCGCCTTTGCTCAGGTTGATGATGACTTGAGGCGCACTTGGGCGGTCCGCACGATTCCGGCGGTTGCCCGTGCCGTGCGCTTTCTGTCGGTCGATGATCGCCTGGTTCTCGAATTGGCCCGTTTGGGTGGTACCGCTTCTGATCCGACGCGAATCGATCGGGTGGTCTGGCGATTGCGCGCGAACAACCTGGAGCGTGGCGTGGCCGCTAACGTCGCCGACGGCTCCAACGCGGCAGGCGAACTCGTCTGGCAACCGGTTCTCGCCGGTGTTAAAGACCTGCAGTGGCGGGTCTGGCCAAGCGGTCAGGGCTGGCAGACCGGATTTGCGATAGCGGCCACGATGGCGAGTCAGGACGCAAGCCTGGCGGCTCCGCCGACAGAAGTCCCAAATGCTCCCGCCCCAGGGCGACCAGTCGAAGCGCCAATTCTCGGGGTCGAGTTGTCGATCGAGCGGGCAGATGGTTCCCGCTTTGTTCGCGTTTATTCGGTGCGCGACTGATGCTGCGGAGTGCACTTCGAGGACGTCAGCGCGGCGCGGCCATCGTAACAGCGCTTTTGATCGTTGCGTTGGCGACCACGATTGTCTCGGCGCTCTTTGCGCGCCAGAGCGCGACCGTTCGAACGATTGAAAACCGGCTTGCGATCACCCAGGCGCGTTGGATCGAGCGCGCGGCGATCGACTGGGCCCGGGTAATCTTGCGCCAGGATGCCCGATCGAGCAGTACGGATCATCTCGGCGAGCCTTGGGCGGTTCCGGTTGCCGATACGCGGGTTGATGCTTCTGTCGGGGCTGGGGGGGCATTGGACAGCGGGGCGACTCCGGCAACGCTCTCGGGGCAGATCCTTGATATGCAGGGACGGTTCAATTTGGCCAATGTCGTGCCGGGCGGCCGGGTTGATCCGGTTGAAGCCGCCGCGCTTGCCAATTTGCTGACTCTCGTGGGACAGCCCTCATCGTTAGCCGAACCGCTGATCGCGCGCCTATTGGCTGCGACCCCAGCCGTCAAAGAGACAGCCGGCGGGGAGGGTGGAACGGGGGCCGGGACTGGGGCCGGGACTGGGGCCGGGACTGGGGCTGGGACTGGGGTTGGCTCGGTCAACACTTCGCGTCCAACCGCATTGCCGATTCGACGGGCTGCTGACCTGCTAACGATCCCCGGGTTCGACGCGGTCGCAGTGGCTGCCCTCGAACCACTGATTGTCATGTTGCCTCGAACCGCGCCACTCAATATCAATACTGCATCGGCCGAGGTGATTGCCGCTCGCACGAGTGGCATGGAACTGTCTCAGGCGCGAGCGTTTGTGGCCGCCCGGGAGCGCGTTCCCTTTCGGGATCTGACCGATGCGAACCAGGCCTACGAGCCGCAGGCGCAGATTTTCAAGGCCGAACGTTGGGGTGTCACATCGGCGTGGTTTCTCGTCCGGGGAGCGGTACGTTACGATCGGATCGAGTCACGCAGTGACACCCTCCTGGAACGCAAAGGTCGAGAACTCGTAGAACTGGTATGGCAGGACCGTTACTAGGATCCTTTTTTCAGCGGCAACGCGCCCCGATTGGGGTCATTGTCTGGTTGCCAGCCCGCGCCTCCGCGCCGGCCGCAGTGCCGGCGGACGGCCTGACGGATACGGCCGCCCTGACCGTTTGGCGCGACCCCGGTATTGGACCTGAACGATGCGTTCTGGGGGCTTTGAAGGGTGTCAAAGAGATCGCCGTTGTATTCGACCCTCGTGATGTCCTGCTGGTCACTGCCACGGTGCCACCCCTGACTGGGGCCCGTCTCGAACAGGCCCTGCCTAATCTGATTGAAGATGCGTTGCTTCAGGATCCTGCAGCCTGTCGTATCGCGTTGGGCCCGGACCTCGGAGAAGGTCGGCGGGTTTTGGGCGTTGTTGATCGAGAATGGTACGACCTCATCGTCGGCGGGTTTGCCCGCCAAGGGATCCGCGTCGTAGCGGCCTGGCCTGCGCCCCTCACGATTCCCTGGCGGGAGGACACCTGGTCAATCGCTTGGGTTGGTTCCTCGCTGACGATTCGGCTCGGACCTGCCGATGGCTTCGGGGTCGAAGCGGAAACCCTCAATCTCGAATCGTCTGCGGCGGCGCTACTGGCGCTGGCTCAGACCACTATTCCATTCGAAGGAACGGTGAACCTTTACGCCGACGATGCCGAGGCCCTGAAAGCAATCCAAGCCGCCGTTCGCGCGGCTGGCCTGGTTGGCGTTACACACCCCATGCCGGTCCCGGTTCCCGCATCCATTGACCTTCAGCAGGCGGTGGCGGGGAGGTCGCGTCAAGGGCGTCCCGCGGTGAAGGTGTCCTGGCCCAGATGGCGCTGGCCGCTGGCACTGGGGGCCCTGTGTGCAATGACGGCGATCATTTGCCTCAATCTGCAATGGGGGCTGATGTCAAAAGAGTCCGCCGCCATCGAGGCCGCCATCGAACAGCGGGTGCGTACCGTATTGCCGGCACGGATACCGATCGTGGATGCGTCGTTACAGATGCAGCGTCGACTTGATGTGGCGCGAATTCGTGCGGGTGAGCCCGCCACCGATGATGCGACTGCGCTCTTGACCCGGCTGGCCGCTGCTCTCGGTCCAAGGGCCATGGACGCGTTGATTTCCGCTGACTACAGAGACGGTCGTTTACGAGTGCGATTTCAACCTGGCTGGGCCGACGCAGCGGCCGCGCGAGAATCGCTGCGAGAGGCGGCGGGTCGCGAACGCTTGCGTCTGCAATTCGAAGAACGTGACCCGGTCGCGATTGTGAGCTTGGGGTCATGAACGCGGATCAGAGCCAGATCGCCCGTTGGAAGTCTGAGGCCCGCGGACGCTGGGATGCGCTGGCCGCCCGTGAGCGCTGGTTGCTGGGAGTGGCTGCACTGGTGTTGGTCATGTTTGTGCTCGATCAATTCGCTGTTTCCCCGGCATTGCGCGGAATTGCGCGGCTCGACCGGGAGTTGCCGCAAAGACGTGCGCAGCTGGCACAGGTCGACTGGATGGCCGATCAGTTTGCCGGGCTCGCCAGCCGGGCGGGTACGCCATCGGCTCAAACGCTTGGTGCAGAGCTCGAGCGGCTGTTGAAGGCAAACGCCCTGCCCGCCGAGTTGCTTCCGGGGGGTGATACGACCTCGCAGGAGCTTCGGGTTAATAGCGTGCAGGTGACTCGTCTACTGCAGTGGATTGCCGACACGCAGCGTGATCTTCGCGTCCGTGCGACCAGCCTCGAGATTGAGCGCACCAAGACTCCTGAAATGGTGTCGGCGCGAATCCGCTTTGAGCGGCCACCGGTGGAATCGCCTTGAGTCGGGTACCGAAAGTCGCGTTGACTCTGCTGCTTGCGGCAGGCGTTGCGATTGGGGTCTTGGCGATTGCCCCACCGACTTCCTTGCTCGATCTCTGGCTGACTTACGCCACGGGTGGGCGGGTCCGTTTGGCACAAACTGAGGGCACGCTGTGGCGAGGTGCAGCGCGGATTGTGCTTGTTGACCCCGCTCGAGCGTTGGGTTCAGCGCAGGCTTCCGACCCCTCACCGGCACCATTACAGGGTCTTGCATTACCGGGCGTCATGCGTTGGACCCTCTCCCCACGCCTGTTGATCGGATTGCTGGACGCCCGCGTGACGCTGGCCGAAGGGGGCGTCCCCGTACACGTAGTGGGGTCTGTTGCCACGGGGGTGCGAGTTGATGCAGGACGCTTTGAGTGGATCGGGTTGGCGCTATCCGGGTTGGGTTCACCCTGGAACACGGTTCGTCCTGTCGGATCTTTGCGCGTTCAATGGGAGCCAATGGTGATTGACTCGGCTGGAATCCGGGGCACACTAACGCTTGAGCTTGCAGACGTGACCTCCGCGATGAGTCCGGTGCGCCCGCTCGGGACCTGGCGACTGGCCGTTCGCGCGGCTGGTGAGAGCGCAGCCTTGCGCATGGAGACCCTAAGCGGGCCGGTCCATCTTGAAGGCGACGGCCAATGGAATGCGCGCGGCGGTCTCAGTTTGCGGCTGGCGGCTTGGCCGGATTCACCGATGCAGACGGCATTGACACCGTTGCTCAACTTGATCGGACCGCGTGAAGGTGGCCGAACTATTATTCGCTTGGGAGCCTGACTTGTTCATTGAAGATGCGCGCTGCATTCGTCGGCGCGGGCGCTGGCTTAAGTGGCCCACCGTGACAGCCTGCAGGATGAAGGAATCGCTTCCAAGGATTGGTCTGCTTTGCCTCGTCATTTGCCTGCCACTGACGCCTGTTTCGACGGCAATGGCAAAAAAAGCGACGGTGGCATCGACCCCGACCTCGACTCCGACTCTGACCCCGGCCCCGGCCCCGACCCCGACCCCGTCCTCGTCGTCCAATGCGACCTCGGCGTCGCCCTCGGTCCCCTCCGTCGCTAATCCCAATGAGCCAGTGGCGCTCAACTTTAAAGACGCGGATCTCGATGCGGTGATTGGCGCCTTCGGACATCTCATCGGGCGCACCTTCGTGGTTGATCCCCGGGTTAAAGGCAAATTAACGCTGGAGACGCCCAAGCCGGTACCACGCGCGACGGCGCTGCAGATGTTGCAATCGTCTTTGCGCATGCAGGGGTTTGCGATCATCGAAGCGGGAGGACTGCTGCGTGTTGTGCCCGAGGCGGACGCCAAGGTGCAGGGCGGCAAGGTCGCGACGGCAGCTGGTGAAGTCTCCCGAGGTGCTAATTCGGGTGATCAGATCCTGACGCAGGTCTACCAATTGCGCAACGAGTCGGCGTCTAACCTGGTCGCTGTCTTGCGGCCCCTGATCGCGCCCAACAATACGATCACGGCGTATCCGAACAACAACTCTCTCGTGGTCACTGACTATGCAACCAATCTCCAGCGGATTGGTCGCCTGATCGAGGTCCTTGATAACCCAGCCGTTAATGATGTGGAGGTCCTGCCACTGCGTTATTCGATCGCGTCGGATGTGGCCGCGGTCCTCAGTCGCTTGTTGGATGATGCCGCTCGGGCCGGGCAAGGGGCGCAGGTTGACCCAGGCCAGAAGGTCCTGGTGCTCGCAGACTCGCGCAGCAACTCTCTGTTGTTGCGGGCAACGAGTTCGGCCAAGATCGCCTTGGCTCGGAGCCTCGTTGATCGACTCGACCAGCCGTCGGCTACACCGGGCAATTTGCATGTCGTTTATTTGCGTAATGCCGAGGCAAGTCGTCTGGCCCAGGTCCTGCGCGGGGTCCTTGGTGGCGCGCTGGGCTCGGGTGGCGGAACGATCGATCCAGGGTCAAGTGCCGGCTTCGGCTCGGCCCAGGGCGCTGCCGGACAGGGCGGATTTTCGGCAGGTCCCGGTGCTGCGGGCGGGTTTGGGCAAACAGGACAGACCGGCCAAACCGCAGGGCAGGGCGGGCAAGGAACCGCAATGGGCGGTGGGTTTGGCGCATCCAGCCCCGGTGGTGCCAATCCGTCGCAGTCGCAGCAAGCCTTTACGTCTGGCGGCGCGACAGTCGCTGCCGACACGGCCACCAATTCGCTGATCATCATTGCGGCTGAGCCGATCTACCGCAATTTACGCGGGGTGATTGACCGTCTGGACGCGAGGCGGGCTCAGGTCTATATCGAATCGCTGATTGTTGAAGTCACGGTCAGCAAGTCGGCCGAGTTCGGCGTGCAGTTCCAGTTCTTGCAATCACCCTCAGCGGGTGGAACGGGTGGAATCGGCGGCACGAATTTCACCGCAGCGGGGTCATCGACCAACATCATTGGGCTCGCGCAAAATATTGCTGGCGCAGCCCGAGGTTTGAACGTCGGTGTCATCCGCGATGTCAGCATCCCGGGGATCAGTAGTTCGTCGGTGGTCAACCTCGGCTTTTTGGCGCGTGCGCTCGAGGAGAGTGGTGCTGCGAATATCCTGGCGACGCCCAACCTTTTGACGCTGGATAACGAAGAGGCAAGGATTACGATCGGGCAGAACGTACCCTTCATCACAGGGCAGTTTCTCACTGCCAATACCGGGGCCAGCGTCAGCCCATTTCAGACGATTGAGCGTCGGGACGTCGGTACAACGCTTCGGGTTCGACCGCAGATCTCCGAGGGCGGGCTCGTCAAGATGCAGATTTTCCAGGAAGTTGCGAGCGTTGACACCTCGCAGAGTAATTCCGCCGGTCTCATCACAAACCGACGTGCGATTGAGTCGAATGTCATCGTCGATGATGGTCAGATGGTGGTGCTCGGTGGGCTGATCCAGGAGACGGTTGAGGGTTCGATCGAGAAAGTTCCCGGGCTAGGTGATCTGCCGGTCGTCGGGCAGTTGTTTCGGTTTGACAAGCGTTCGCGCAAGAAGACCAATTTGCTCGTGTTCTTGCGCCCGGTAGTGCTGCGTTCAGCGGAAGCCTCGTGGAATCTGACCGCCGATCGATATGACTTTGTGCGCCGACTGCAGGCTGATGTCGCTTTGCCACCGCACCAGGTGTTGCCTAACTTCACTTCCACGCAGTTGCCGCCGATGACCCCGAGACCCGGGGCAGTTGGACCTCTACCTAACGGACCGGCTGAGGCTCCTGCGCCGGTAATTGCGCCTCTGCCCGGACTGGCACCCGGACTTATCCCCCGAAGCTCGGGCCTCGTGTTGCCGCCCGCTCCGACGGTTGCGCCAGCGCCCGCTTCTGCCCTCGTCCCCGACCCCGCCCCGGCGCCCCGTTGATTCGAGTCCCCTACGCATTCGCGCGAAGCCAGCGGGTCCTTGTGATGTCCGTTGAGGCGGGCCGTGCTGAAGTCTGGATTGATCCGGCAACCCGGCCAAGCGCTTTGGCTGAACTCGCGCGGATGGTGCCGCTGCGGCTCAACCCGGTTCGCAAGAGTGCCGCCGAATTTAATGCGGCGTTGGCGCAGAGCTACTCAGGTTCGGGCGGGACCGCTGCCGCAGTGGCCGAAGAGGTCGAAAGCGATCTCGATCTTTCGCGCCTGTTGCAGGACATCCCGGAAATCGAAGATCTGCTTGAGGCTGAAGATGACGCTCCGGTGATCCGAATGATCAATGCGCTGCTGACGCAGGCGGCGCGTGATGGCGCAAGTGACATCCATATCGAGCCGTTCGAATCGTTTTCATTGGTGCGGTTTCGCGTCGATGGCACGCTGCGCGATGTGGTTCGGCCCAAGCGCGCGCTGCATGCCGCGCTGGTCAGTCGGATCAAGATCATGGCCCAGCTCGATATTGCCGAAAAGCGCTTGCCGCAGGACGGTCGCATCACATTACGGGTGGGCGGACGTCCCATGGATGTCCGGGTCTCGACGCTCCCGACAGGTCATGGCGAGCGGGCGGTCTTGAGGCTTTTGGACAAGGAGGCTGGGCGGCTCGATTTGTCGCGCCTGGGGATGAGCGATATCACCCTGGGTTCATTCGACCGCCTTTCCCACCAACCCCACGGGATTGTATTGGTCACTGGCCCGACCGGTTCGGGCAAGACAACGACGCTCTACGCGGCCATGGGCCGGCTGGATGCAACGACGACCAATGTGATGACCGTGGAAGATCCGATCGAGTATGACCTCGAGGGGGTTGGTCAGACGCAGGTCAATCCACGGATTGAGATGACATTTGCCAAGGCGCTGCGATCGATTCTGCGCCAGGACCCCGATGTCATCATGATCGGTGAAATTCGCGACCTGGAGACCGCTCAGATTGCAGTGCAGGCCAGCCTGACCGGGCACCTCGTGCTGGCCACGCTCCACACCAACGATGCTGTCAGTGCGATCACCCGTCTCATCGATATGGGGGTTGAGCCCTTCCTGCTGTCATCGAGCCTACTGGGTGTCTGTGCTCAGCGCCTCGTGCGCAGGCTTTGTATGAATTGCCGTGAGTCTGATCCGTTGATCACAGGCAATTGGCGGGCTGTGGGGTGTCCCGCCTGCGCTCGTACCGGATTTCAGGGCCGAACCGGGATTTACGAACTGCTGATCGTTGACGACCTGATTCGAAGTCAGATTCACGAGCGGGCGGCCGAAGCGAAGATTCGCCAAGTCGCCTTGGCGGCGGGAATGCTGACGATGCGCGACGACGGGCAACGCTGGGTCAATCAGGGCATCACCTCGCTCGACGAAGTGATCCGTGTGACCCGCGATTAAGCCCCCAACCATCAAGCTGACAAATGGCAGCATTTCGCTTTGAGGCGGCCAGTGCGACGGGTCGGGTAGAGTCGGGCTTACTCGAAGCCGATAGTGCGCGAGCCGCTCGTTCGATCCTTCGCGAGCGCGGCTTGGCCCCTCTGGTGGTGGAGGCTGTCGCCGTAGCAGTGGATCACACCACGACCTCGCGCTGGGCAGGGCGCCTGAGTCAGGCCGATCTCGCGCTGGTCACGCGCCAGCTCGCCGGGCTACTCAGTGCCCGTCTGCCGCTCGAGCAGGCACTCAATGCGGTGATCGAGCAGGCTGAAAATCAACGGGTGCGCGATCGTTTTGCGGCCGTTCGAAGCGAGGTTGTGGCGGGTCACGGGATTGCGTCGGCGCTGGGACGTTTCCCAAGAGATTTTCCGGAGGTCTATCGGGCATTGGTCGCCGCGGGTGAACAATCGGGCGATCTCGCCGTGGTCATGACCCGTTTGGCGGATTGGGTCGAATCTCGCAGCGCGCTCGCGTCTAGAGTGAAGATGGCCTTTCTCTATCCAGGCATCGTCACGGCGGTTGCGCTGTTGGTCATCGTGGGCTTGTTGACCTATGTGGTACCTCAGGTCGTCGGTGTCTTTGCGCAAACTCGTCAGAAATTGCCTCTGCTGACGGTCATGTTGATTGCCACCAGCGATTTCCTGCGCGCCTGGTGGTGGTTGCTAGCCGTCGCCCTGGGGGCCGCGGTGGTGGCGGGGCGCGCCATGCTGGCGCAACCGGCGGTGCGGATGATCTGGGATGCTCGACTACTCGAACTTCCCATTGTCGGGCGACTTGTCCGTGGCCTCGATACCGCTCGATTCGCCAGTACGATCGCGATCCTCGCAGCCGGGGGCGTTCCGCTCCTGCGGGCCCTTGAGGCCGGGGCGCAAACCCTGGGTAACCGCGCGCTCCGGGTCAATGTCGATGATGCGATCAGTCGTGTCCGCGAGGGGGCGACCCTATCGAGATCCCTGGCCGTTCAGGGCAGATTCCCGCCCATGTTGGTGCATCTGATCGCGAGCGGCGAAGCGACTGGCGAACTCCCTGCGATGCTTGAACGCGCGGCTGCGCTGCAGGCCCAGGAGGTCGAGCGTCGTACCATGACATTGACAGGACTGCTGGAGCCCTTGCTGATCCTCGCGATGGGCGGCATTGTGCTCGTTATCGTGTTGGCGGTTCTGATGCCAATCATTGAAATCAATCAATTGGTGCGTTGAGATGGCCTGGCTTGAAGTTGCGCTGCTTTTCTTCCTGATTTTTATCAATGGTCTGTTTGCGATGACGGAAATCGCACTGGTCACTGCGCGTCGGTCGAGGCTGCAGCGCCACGTGGATGAAGGCGATCGCTCGGCCGCAGCGGCCGTCCGTCTTGGTGAGGACCCAACCCGGTTTTTGTCGACAGTACAAATCGGTATTACATCGATCGGGATCCTGAACGGGATTGTCGGTGAAATGGTCCTGGCTCAGCCCCTCGCGCTCTGGCTTGAATCCCAATACGAATTTAAGGAGGGCACCGCAGGGCTGCTGGCCACCGGTCTGGTCGTCGTAGTCGTGACCTATGTGTCGATCGTTTTGGGGGAATTGGTTCCGAAGCGCCTTGGCCAGATTCATCCCGAGGCGATTGCCCGCGCGGTCGCGCGTCCCATGCTTTGGTTGGCTGCAGCCACCCGGCCCTTTGGACGGCTGCTGACTGGGTCCACTGAGCTGGTCCTCGGATTGTTCGGGGTGAACGCGCGCGGGATGCCCGCCGTAACGCAGGAGGAGATCGATGCGCTGCTCGCCGAGGGCTCTGAATCGGGTGCGATTGAGGCCCAGGAACATGCCATGGTGCGCAACGTGTTTCGTCTCGATGACCGTCAAATCGGGTCCTTGATGGTGCCGCGCGGCGACGTGGTTGTGCTCGATCGGTTGGTGCCGACCGAAGAAAATCTGCGGCGGCTTGAGGCATCGGAGCACTCCCGTTTTCCGGTCGTGCGTGGCGGGCTCCATGATGTGGTTGGCGTGGTTGCAGCGCGGGCGCTCTTGGGCGCAACGCTACGCGGCGAACCTCTGGATCTGGCGCGAGAAGGCCTCCTCCAACCGCCGGTCTTTGTACCCGAAAGTCTTACCGGAATGGAATTGCTTGAGAACTTCCGTTCGTCTGGGGTTCAGCTTGCCTTCGTGATCGATGAGTACGGCGAGGTCCTCGGGATCGTGACCTTGCAGGACGTTATGGAAGCGATTACGGGCGAATTCAAGCCCCGTCACGCCGAAGACGCCTGGGCGGTACAGCGAACGGATGGGAGTTGGCTGCTCGATGGTCTGATTCCGGTTCCGGAACTGAAAGACCGGCTCGGACTCCGTTCGGTGCCCGAGGAGGATAAGGGTCGTTTCCATACCCTGTCCGGCATGATGATGCTGATGCTCGGACGCTTGCCCGGCGTCACGGATCGGGTGGTCTGGGAAGACTGGTCGTTCGAAATTGTCGATATGGATGCCAAGCGCATTGATAAAGTGCTGGCGGTATCGATCGGTAAACCGGAGGCGGTTGATGCGCTGGATGCTTCGGTCATGATGCCGCCAGTTGCCTGACGGATTTCCTGAGACCGTATCGGTCCGTTAAAGCGAAACGGCCCCCGCATAGCCCGTCAGTTCAAGATAACCCCGGCCGATTTCAGGGGCCTCGGGATGATCGCCCTCGACCAGGCGAACGGCGCCTTCCCAGTAATAGCCTCCCGTGCTCGCACGGGCATCGACTTCTTGATCGTCGAGCAGCGGGATCAAGCGAAGAATCCGTTCTGTTTTCGAAGTCTGATCGCGCAACCGTAGCCGTATCGATACCGGCCAGTCGGCTCCACTTCGGATTGATCGCCAGATACGCAGGGGTTCGAACAGAACGTCGGTTGCCGATTGGGTCGATCCCGGCTGCGATTTTTCTGGTCGTCCCTGCGGATCCCGCCATGCGACATGCCGCCATCGCGTGTTGCCCTGGGTATCGCGGATTCGAAACGCCGTGAGCGAACCGCCATCATGCAGATTGATTCCCACCCAGTCCCATCCGACAGCACCCGTTTCGAGAAGCGTGCTTGACCATTCATGATCAAGCCAGGCCCGACCGGTGACCGACTGAGCCTGCGACCGTACGCGTATCTCACCGCTGACCTGGAGTTGCGGGCGGCTGTAGTAAAAGCTCGCTTGCTCCGGGTTCGGCCCCTTCGCGGAAACGCCGTTATTGCCCTGAAGCAGAGGCTCCCCCGGCGCCTTGAACGCGAGCTCTAGTTCGAAGGTTCGGCTTCGGATTTGGGCCCGATAGTGGTCATCAGTGGTCCGGACCAGTTTCCAGGGACCGATCTGAACCTGAGTGTCGTGAACAGCAGCTTGCGCAAGTCCGAAACCACTCCGCGCGGCGCGTTGATCATGAAGCAGACGCCCTTCCTCGGGCAGTGCAAGGGCTGCATGCGCAAACAGGAGCTGGGTGGGTGCAAAGCGGCTGGGATTTGCCTCGGGGTGGCGGGTTCGGGCTCTGAAAAAAGTGATCTGTACCCCACATGGGGGTGCATCCCGGCGCTCGAGCCAACCGGTCAGGTACCACCACTCCGTTCTGAAACCGGGATGGGCACCATGGTCATCGGGGAACTGAAGGCGGCGCGGCCTCACCGCTTCAAATTCGCTCGCCTGATTCTCCATGTTGCCCCGAGCCAAGACCAAGGCAGGCGGGGTACCCCCGATCAGCGCCGCGGTCTGTAATGAACGCTCAAGAAACGAGCGCCGCAGGGCCTTGGCCCCCAGAGGAGTTGAGCTCACCAGTCCTCCCGCACGGCATTCGAAGGGGATTCGTCCAGTGCCTGTCTCGTGGCAAGCCTTGCAGCCAAGACTGCCGCACCAATCAACGTGAGTCCGGTGGCTAACAGGAGTCCCCAGGGGACGGACCAGTTCATGGTCCAGTGAAAGGACTGCGGATTGACCTGAAAAACCAGGATGGCGGCGATGGCAGCGCCCACGCAGCCGCCCCAGATGACGCCGAGGGTGGCGATCGTGAGCGCTTCGATCGTGATCTGCTGGCGCAATTGGCTACGGGTTGCACCCAAGTGCCTGAGAATGCCGAATTCGCGCCTGCGAGCCAGCGATTGGCCGCCAAATGCTGCGGCGACTCCAAGGATCCCAACGCCAATAGCGGCGGCTTCAAGCGCGTAGGTCACCGCAAAGCTGCGGTCGAAAACGGTCAGTGACAGGGTCCGAATTTGGGCGGAGCTGCGAAGATCAAAACGAGCGTCGGCAGGCAGGACTGATTGAATGTTGGCACTCACCGAGTCGGCGTTTACACCCGGCTCGAGCCAGATTGCGGCATCACTGACCGAATCATCGGCCGTCAGGCGTCGGTAGTCTTCGGCCCGTATGACGATCGATCCGTGTTGGCGAGAATAATCCCGCCAGATTCCGGCGATAAAGAAGGTGGATGCCCCGTCCAGCGGCAACACCATTTGCATGCCGGGGCGAAGGCCATCGCGGCGCGCCAGCGGCTCGGAAATCCAGATTGGAATCGATCCCGCGGGGTTCTTGATCGTAGGCCCTGTCATGGGCAGTCCAGATTCCGGGTGCTGGGGGTCAATCCGACGCGCGAGCAACGCAACCGCCGGGCGTTGCGGGTCGAGGATCAGTTCTCGGCTGCGCAAGAATTCAATCCGGGAGATGCCCTGGATTTTTTGTAACGTGGACTGCATCGTCGGTGAAAATGCCGCTGAACCGCCCGCACTCGGTGCCCGCAGGTACAAGTCGGCCGGAAGCACGACCTCCAGCCAGTCGATGACTGAATCGCGAAAGCTCTGAACCATGATCGCCATGGCACAACCCAGGGCAAAGCTTGCCACCACACCAGCGACAACGCCGGTCGACTGCGACGGCGCCTGAACAACGCGCGTGATGGCAAGCCAAAAGGGCGGGTGTCGCCACGAGATCGGTTCGCGTCGGGCGCTCGTCGACAACATCACGGGGACCAGCGTGATCCCCGCCAGAAGCCAACAGGCAATGGCGACGTAAGACGGAATGGGTAATTCCTCGATGGTCGGCGCTTGCAGCAACAGGGCGCCAGCGGTGAGTAGCCCTAAGGACCACCAGGTTAGTTGTCGAGTTTGGCCGCGAGGGATTGCTTCCCCGCCCGTGTCTCTCAAGCCATCGATTGGCGTCATACGACTCGTTGCTCGAGCTGGCGCCCAACTGGCAAACGCGCCGACCAGGGTGCCTGCGGCCACGAAGGCCAACAAGGTCAGGGGGTCCGCTCGCAGTCGGGCGGTTCCGGAAAAATAACCCCCACCCAGGTCGCCGCCAACGGTGAGCAGTAGCCCCTGCGCGGCCAGAACACCCAAGCCGATACCCAGCAAACTCCCCGTCAGCGCAACCGTAAGGCCCTGTAATGCGACCAGCGCAGTGACCCTGCTCGGTGGCATGCCCAGAACACCCAGCAGCGCCAGAACCGCGCGTTGGCGTCGGACCGCAAGCGTCAAAGCAGTCCAGACCAAGAACGCCCCTGTAAACAGCGCCACGAGGGCGAGCACGGCGAGGTTGACGCGATAGGCTCGCGACAAATTAGACATACGTTGCACCGAGGCATCTGGCTCCAGAAGCTCAAGTCCCTTGAAGCCGGCACGGGTTAAGCGATCGTGCAGTCGGCCAATGGCAATCGCTTTGGGCAGGGTGGGATCCAGACGGAGGTCGATTCGGCTCAGCCGTCCAAGTGCATTAAAGCGCCACTGCGCTGTCGCCAGATCCGTGAGCAGAATCCGGTCATCGAGATCGACGGATCCTGCGACCTCGAGCCTGACTTTGCTGAGGCCTACGATCAGTTCGATTGAATCGCCGTTGGCTGGCGAACCAAACTGCCTGCGGGATTGTTCGGACAGGAATACCTGATCGGCTGCAAACAGCGCAGACAAAGAACCACGATCTGTTTCGGCTGTCGCCGGGGTTGGGAGAAGGGCTGGCGTGACAGCAGCCGCCCGCAGCACGTCGACTCCGACGACGCGATAGGCGTCCTGACGAGAAGAACCGAGGCGCAGGTCGAGCACTGGGCTGGCTTGCGCCACTTCTGGCGCACTGGCGACGACTGGCCAGACGGATTCATCGAAGAGGCCTGCGGAACTGACCAGTTGCAACTGCGCATTGCCATTGACACGTGCAATCGCGTCGCGGAACTCATCGAGAGCGGAGCCATTGACCAGATGAATTGCCAAAGCCATCGCGACACCGCTTGCGATCGCGATGATTGCGACGATCCAACGCCCGGGTTGCATTCGCCATGCGGCCAGGAGCCACCATCGCGCAATCACGCCGAAGTTGTTGATCATCGGCGAGTGGTTTGATCAACCAGTCGATCGGGCTCCAGCCGGAGTGTACGGTCGGCGCCTGCCGCCGCCTGGGTCGAATGAGTGACCATGAGAATCGATGACCCAACCGCGCGGGCTTCGGCACGCAACAAGGTCAGCGCACGTTCGGCCGAATGGGGATCCAGGTTGCCGGTGGGCTCGTCGGCCAGAATGATTTGCGGTCGATGAATGAGCGCCCGGGCGAGTGCAACGCGCTGTTGCTCGCCGCCCGAAAGCTCACCTGGAAGCGCTCGCAGCCGGTCGCCCAACCCAAGTCGGCTCAGAAGATCCTCAGCTGCAAGCTTTGCGGCCCGCTCATTGCCGCCACCAAGCAGGTGGGGCAGGGCAATGTTCTGTTGAACATCGAGATGTGGAATCAGGTGGAAGGCCTGGAAAACGAATCCGATCAGACGCCCCCGCAGGCGTGCGGCCGCATCGGTTTCCAGTTGATCGATCCGGATCATTCGATCGCCATCCCGGAGTTCGATCGACCCCGCGTCTGGGCGGTCGAGTCCAGCGATGAGATGCATCAGAGTGGATTTGCCGACGCCAGATTCCCCAACGATTGCAACGCACTCACCGCAGCTGACCTCGAGGTCGATCTCGCGAAGTACCCAGCGATCGTTTTGCCCTGCTCGCGCGCCACGGTGCAGTCGGCCCACGCCTCGAACGACCAGCGCAAAGTCGCCTCGTGGCGTCGCCGTCATCAGTCGATGATGTCCGCGCACACATCCAGTGGGACGGCCACCGCCTTGCCAACCACGGGGACTGTCTTGACGACCGCAGCCGAAATCCGGCAAGGGGCTGCCAGAACACTGCAGCCGGAAAGGGTCATCAGCAGGATCGCCGATACCAGCAGCGGAATAGTGGGGCGGCGGGTGCGTTGCGGGGCGAGTGTGTCTTGCATCTTGGTCACTTTTAGGTCAATTCTGGCGGCAAGTTGGCGCCAATGGCGCTCCCCATCGAGGTGGAGAAACCGGCATCAACGTAGGTGATTTCGGCGGTGACTCCGCCCGCGAGATCAGACAGAAGGAAGGCGGCAACGTTGCCCACCTCTTCGGAGGTGACGTTACGGCGTAACGGTGCATTTTTCGCAACCACATCCAAAATGCCGGAAAAGCCTTTGATTCCGCTGGCGGCAAGGGTGCGGATCGGGCCGGCCGAGATGCCGTTGACGCGGATTCCCTGAGGTCCAACCGCTTCGGCCAGATACCTGACTGAGGCCTCGAGCGAGGCTTTCGCTAGCCCCATGGTGTTGTAGTTGGGGACCATTCGGACTGCCCCCAGATACGACAGCGTGAGCATGGCGCCGCGTCTGCCCTGCATCGCGGGAAGTGCACCTCGGGCCAACGCGACGAAGCTGTAAGCGGAAATGTCATGGGCGATCCGAAACGACTCGCGCGTGGCTCCTGCGAGGAATTCGCCGGCAATTGCTTCTCGAGGTGCAAATGCGATGGCGTGTACCAACCCATCAAATCCATCGGGCCAATGCTTTGCCAGCGCCTCGTAGAGGTGGTCGATTTGAGCGTCTTCGGCGACATCGCAGGGCAGGGTGATCGTCGAACCAAAGTCGGCGGCGAGCCCCGCGATTCGCTCCTGAAACCGTTCGCTCTGATAGGTGAATGCCAGTTCAGCCCCCTCGCGGTGGCAGGCTCTTGCAATTCCGTAGGCGATCGATCGGTTCGAAAGCATTCCTGTGATCAGGATGCGTTTGCCGGCAAGAAAACCCATGATGTCTCAGTTGAAGTAAGGAATGAGGTGATTAGCGCTGACGTGTGGGGCGGTCGCGTGGAGCAGGGGTGGATTTGCGGGCGCCCTTTTGTTCGGCCGCCTTAGTGGGGGCGGGCGCTTTGGAGGACTCTCGTTGGCCGGTGCGCCGCTGTTCCCGCGGATTCTCGGCCTTCGCTGGCCGGCCCTTTGCTGGAGGTGTTGGTGCTTGGACAGATCGCCCTTTGACGCTTGATTCTCGCTTGGGCTCCGGCGCGCGCTCCGATTTGGGCGGTGGAGCGGACTGGGGTCGGGTCTGGA
>Ga0114981_10000833_pt1 | contig 20308 bp, 15 predicted proteins | sample S_140806_MF_Meta_FD_87028 | JGI IMG/M metagenome (GOLD analysis project Ga0114981, IMG submission 87028) | Freshwater microbial communities from Lake Simoncouche, Canada to study carbon cycling - S_140806_MF_MetaG | ecosystem: Environmental > Aquatic > Freshwater > Lake | place: Lake...
GGATAATTCAGATAATAGGATGGATGACTTTCCATTAATTTTTCAATAGATATTCCCGGGATATAGTTTGCCAGCATACTGTGAATCCAAATCCCAAAAGCTCTTGGGTTGGTAATGTCTTCTTCCTTATTACTTCTATTAATAACAGCCAACCTGATTACGGAAGATTTCCAAACAGGCTTCAAAAATTGACCTTCAGAGGGTTCTGAAATTTTCAAAGATTCTCTTGGATATTCTTTTTGTCCATACCAGAATTGAAATCTTTCCCCTTCATTTTTAATTTCTACATGTTCTTTTAAATCTATTTTTGATAAAATATTCTCAAGATACTTACCAATACTATTATCCTTTTTAGAGGAAGCCCAAACATAAAGTCGTTCTTTAGCTCTTGTAAATGCCACATACAACAAGTTCATATTATCGATAAAAATTTCACTTTCTTCAGCTATTATCTGATCTTTTAGTGCTGTATATTTTAAGTCCTTTACCGGTCTGACTAAAAATTCAGGAGAAGGCGCATGCATTGTTTCAGGAACATTAACCCATAAAAGCTCAGAGGAATTAAATCCAATAATCCAGGTAACAAGTGGCATCATAACCACCGGAAACTCCAGTCCTTTCGCTTTGTGTATAGTAATTATTTTGACGGCATTTGTTTCCTCAGGAATATTCAGACTAACATTTGCACCATTCTCTTCCCAGTAATTCAGAAAATCGCCTGGTCCGCCTTTTCCTAATTGAACTGCCAAAACAACCTGATCGATAAATGTAGAAACATAAGCTGATGATATCTCCAGCAACTTAAATTCTGAAACAATATAAGAAACAGTTTTATAAACATCCGCTCCGCTGGACAATAAATATCTTTTAAGCTGTTGAATATCTTCCTGAGCAAAAGGAACAAAATCTTCAGGCAATTTTACTGTATCAACCCAACATTCAAGTCCAGTTTCAGCAACTGAATTATTTGGATTGAGTGCGAATTTTAAACTATCGGTAATAAAAGAAACCTCAGAATTAGAAATGATTAACAAGGATTCATTGCTAATAACCGGAATATTATTCTCTGATAACAGTCTTGCCAAAGTTTCTCCATCGGCTTTTTCACGAACTAGTACCGCAATGTCCCTGAACTGATACTTCTGAGATTCTATCAAGTCATTTAAAGTTGCAAGGAACTCAGGCAAATAGGTTTCCTGAAAATTCTTCTTATCCAGATCATCTGTATTGATGTAAACATATCCTCCATCTGCTTTTGAAATCTCCTGCTCCTGGCCGGAGTAAATTTTCTCAACCATAGGAATATCAGGTTTGCTGGTTCGGACTTTTGAAAAAAAAGCGTTGTTAAACCTAACAATACCTGCGATTGATCTATAATTTCTATTTGGAGGGTTGAATTGTGCATCAAAAGACAAATCAAAAAGTGCCCGGTTCTCATCAGCTATTTGTGAATCTTCAGACTCAGGCAAGGCAGGCAACTCAAGGAGGTAAGCAGATGAGCCATTGCGCCAGCGGTAAATAGCCTGTTTGGCGTCGCCAACAATAAAAACCTTTCCCTCAGAGGCAAGCCCATTGGCCAGCAGAGGAATCAGATTCAACCATTGCAGAGCTGAGGTATCCTGAAACTCATCCAGAAGGAAATGACGCAACCTTGCACCTATCCTATGGTAAATATATGGCACAGGTTCATTTCGAATCTCGCCGAAAATCAATCTGTTAAAATCCGAAATATGGAGACTTTTGCTCTCCTTTTTGTACAATTCTAATTCGTGCTTGAGTAGGCTTAGAACTGCGGTAGAAAAAAGACCCTTTTGTAGCTCTTTCCCAATAATTATTTCGGAAAACTCAGGAACACAGGAATCGTATTTTTCAAAGAATTCATCCAGAATCTGCCGAACCAAGGTTTGATTTCCAGAGTGTTTCTTTTTACCGTTTTCACTAAATTCTTTTCCAGGGTCTTTTGCTGAAAGAACTGTTTTATTTAGTGGAGCCTGAAATTTCGAGATTCCATCCTCGGATAAATTATAAATCAATTTTCCGATTCCATTTGCTCCACCTCTTAAATCCTCCGTTTCAATATTCAAAGATTTGAGCTTGTTTTTCGCCAATTGGGCAAACTGTTCCACTTTCTCTTTGAATTTCCTTTGCTTCTGTGACAGCTCGCGTTTAAAATCTAATAAACGTGCTGGCCCAACACCTTCGAGCAATCCCAACCTGCTAATACTTTTCTCCTCAAATAATTTTCCTGCAAACTTCTGCATATCGGGAATCAGGGACCAGTTTCCTTCATCGTTGGTTTTTTCAATCAAATATCCTTTCAGAATTGCTGTAATTTCATCGTCAGTTCCTGCCTTGCGGATTAAAGCATGCACTGCTTCATGAATCAGGATTTTCTGATCCATAATAACTTCAAATCCGGTAGCCTGCCTGAGTTCAAAGGCAAAACTCCGGACAATTGAATACATAAATGCATCAATAGTACTGATACGGAATTCATCGTAGCGGAATAAAATTTCTTTTAATAGCGAACTGGCACGAAAATGCAATTCCTGTTCAGGTAATTTTAATTCCTGTAGCAACGCCAGCTTCATTGCATCCTTTTTTTCGCCGGAGGTTTCCTGTTCGGAAAGTTGGGCAAGAGCAGACAAAATTCTGCCTTTCATTTCCTGGGCTGCCTTATTTGTAAAAGTTAAAGCCAGAACTTCAGTAAATCTTGAAGGGGAGCGATCCCTTAAAGTTTCCAGTAAAAACTGAAAAACCAGATTAAATGTTTTGCCGGAACCGGCTGATGCTTTCTGAACCAATACAGGCATATTCTATTTTTTAAACTTCCAATGCAATCATTTCTGCTGCTTTTTTTCCAACTATGCTGCCGATTGCAACTCCCATTCCACCCATACGGACAGCACAATAAATTCCGGGCGATATTTTTTTAATTATTGGCTTTTTAACATCACCAATACCCATAATTCCACTCCATTTTTTTTCTATGCTTACTTTTTTTCCATTTAATATTTTCTCTTCAAGTATATTTTCCAGCTTGGATTGGATAACTTCAGTCAGACCTTCATTAATAGAGGTTTCTCCTTTAAAATCAAGATTTCTTCCACCACCAAAGAGAATCCGTCCATCTAGATTCCTGAAATAATAATACCCTTCTTCAAAATGAAATGCCCCTTTGATTTTTAACCCCGGAATTTTCTCTGTAAGTATTACTTGAGCTCTGGCGGGAGTAACCTCCGGCATACCTTTTAACAAAGAAGCAAATCCATTGGTAGTAACCAAAACTTTCTGTGCTGAAAAGTACTTATCCTTACCTATATATATATGTATGTTTCGATTCAAATCATTTACCTGTTCAACATTGATGCCATTAAAAATTCTAATGCCCCGTTTCATGACTTCTTTTTCCAGAGCTCTCATCATTTTTCCTGTATCAATCAGACCTTCAAAGTGTGTTGAAATAATTCCAATTGCAGAATGCAATCCAAATTTCTTCTTTCCTTCAGGGTTTATAGAAAAAACAGGTGTTCTTCCAAAAATCGGTTCCAAAAAACTATTGAGCATAGAAATACCTGCACTGCATTTTTCATACTCTTCTTCCATTCCCTTCCAGAAAACTTCGTGGCCACCATTAAGGGAAAAAGAAATGGCTTTCTTTCCTAAAGTTTTAATCAAGAGTTGCAATCCTTCATACCGCATACTTACAGTTTCAAGTGTTAAAGCCTCACCAGATTTTATAATATCACTTTGCAATTCAGAAACACTACCAAAGCAGGCAAATCCTGCATTTCTGGTACTGGCACCAAAAGGGAAAATTCCTCTTTCAATAATGGCAACTTTATGCTTTGGAAAAAGAATTGAATAGTGGAGTGCTGAGGATAATCCAACGATTCCACCACCAATAATCAACAGATCATAATTGCTTAGGTAAGATTGTTCTTCCCAATATGAAAAAAATTCTGGAAGCATATTTTTACGTTAATTCAACCGTAATGAAAACTTGTGATTGTGAAAATAGTGAAGAGAAAATTGAAAGAAGATTTTTTTAAAAAATATCCAAAACCAAGCAGAGTAATTTTTTGATTTACATGAAAAATTGTGGAATAATTGAAAAAAATGAATGCATTTCGCAACGTGTTTATTCTCACATACATGCAAAACGGTGGAAAAGTAAACATGCTGAAAATCAGTGAAAACAAATTTCATTTGTATAAAAATTATTTTTTCTACAAAACAAACAAAATGAATTAATAAAAATCAATTTTTAATTTATTGCTTTTTTTTACAACAATTGTGGACAACCATTAAGTTTTAAAGAAAAGCGAACATTTACTTTGTTTCCAGTTATTGTTAGTTAATTCAAACATTACGCACATGGCAAAGACAAACGACGAAAACGGATCCTCAAATACCGAGGAGACCATGGAAGCTCCTAAAAAAGTAGGCGCTCCTAAAAAAACTGCTGCTCCTAAAAAAGCTGCATCTGGTAAAAAAGCAGCTCCTAAAAAGGCCGCTGCTAAAAAAGCTGCTTCGAAAAAAGCTGCTGCTCCTAAAAAAGCTGCTGCCCCTAAGAAAGCCGCTGCTAAAAAAGCTGCTGCTAAAAAAGCTGCCGCTCCTAAGAAAGCTGCTGCTCCTAAAAAGGCTGCTGCTGCTAAAAAAGGCGCTCCTAAAAAGGCTGCTGCCAAAAAAGCTGCTGCTCCTAAAAAGGCTGCTGCTAAAAAAGGCGCTCCTAAGAAGGCTGCTGCTAAAAAAGCTGCTGCTCCTAAGAAAGCTGCTGCTAAAAAAGCTGCTCCTAAGAAGGCTGCTGCTAAAAAAGCTGCTGCTCCTAAGAAAGCTGCTGCTAAAAAAGGCGCTCCTAAAAAGGCTGCTGCTAAAAAAGCTGCTGCTCCTAAGAAAGCTGCTGCTAAAAAAGGCGCTCCTAAGAAGGCTGCAGGTAAAAAAGCTGCCGCAAGAAAAGCTGCTGCTAAAAAAGCTTCAGGAGGTAACTCCTAATCTTTTCGTTCTTTCTTCACTTTCAAGCCCGGCTTTCCGGGCTTTTTTTATGCTGAAACCTGCATATTGTTTAGTTTTGCACCTGTTAAAATGAAAAAGATACTGCTTTCCCTAATTTGTGCCGGAACAATCATGTTTTTTGGCGCTTGCTCTTCGTCTGGTCCTGAAGGTGCCGATGTTAAAATTGAAACCGATGAAGGTGATATCTTCATTAAATTGTATGATGATACCCCGATTCATAAGGCGAATTTCCTCAAACTTGCCGAACAAGGCTATTATGACGGAACTACCTTCCATCGTATCGTAAATGAATTTATGATTCAGGGTGGTGATCCTTATAGCAAGGACCCTTCAAAAATAGACTCACTGGGTTCCGGTGGTCCTGATTCAACCTTAGATGCCGAAATCAAAGCAGAGCATCTTCATAAAAGAGGTGCATTATGTGCTGCCCGCAAAGGTGGTATGAATGAACTAGCCAAACGCTCTTCCGGATCTCAGTTTTATATCGTTACTGGTAAAAAATATACCGCTGAAGAACTTGCAGAAGTTGAAAAAAGAGTTCAAAGTAATGAAATGAGCAATTTCATGGGTAATTACCTGAAACGCCCTGAAAATCAATGGTTGAAAACAGTTGATGTGCCACGTTTGCAAAAAGAAAATCCTGATTCCCTACGTCGTATTGATGAAAAAATCAGGAAAGAAATGGACGAAGAACGTAAAGCTGTGAAGCCATTTACCTACCCAGAAGACATTAAAAAAATATACATGGAACAAGGTGGCGCGCCTCAACTTGATCTTGGATACACCGTATTTGGAGAAGTATTGCAGGGTATGGAAGTAGTTGACAAAATTTCCGCTGCTGAATTGGATCCACAATATCCTGAAAAACCAAAGGATATGGTTAAAATGAAAGTTATCGTACTTAAAAAGTAATAACATGTTGTACAGAATCTGCTTTCTTTTCTTTTTAGGCCTTACAATGACAGCTTCTACTTTTGCCCAAAAAGGCAAAACCTACACCATACATACTGATTACGGCAACATTAAAGTTCGCCTTTTTGAAGACACACCCCTACACGCAGCCAATTTTGAAAAATTAGTAAAAGAAGGGTACTACAATGGAACCACTTTTCACCGGGTAATCAAACAGTTTATGATTCAGGGTGGAGATCCAAACACAAAGGACACTGCTTTTACCGGTCAGCCAGGAATGGGTGGTCCAGGTTACACTTTGCCTGCTGAAATCGGTTCAAAACACCTGCATTTTAAAGGTGCTCTTGCTGCTGCTCGCCAGGGAGATCAGGTTAATCCCAAAAAAGAATCTTCCGGATCGCAATTTTATATTGTTCAGGGTGCTCCTGTTCCTGAAGCTCAATTGGATCAAATGACCCAACAATTGACCAATTCTCAAAAGCAGGCTTTTATGAGAACATTTTTGGATAGGCCTGAAAATCAATGGATAAAAACGATTGACGCTCAAAAACTTCAAAAAGAAAATCCTGATTCTCTGAAAGCTTTGGATAAAAAAATCACTGCTGAACTGGATGCTGCTTTTGCAAAAGAGCCTGCCTTTAAATATTCAACAGCTGACAAAGAAAAATACAAAACTATGGGCGGTACCCCGCACCTTGATTTGCAATACACTGTTTTTGGAGAAGTAGTTGAAGGATTGGATGTTGTGGACAAAATCGCACTGGTAGAAACAATGCCAGGTGACAAGCCCAAAATAAACATCCGTATAACCATAACTCAGGACTAAACCTCCCGTTCAAACCTCATTAATGACCGCAGACTCTCTAAAGTCTGCGGTTTTTGTTTAGTAAATTTTAAATTTGCTGTTTAGGAATAGTCTTTGGTTTCTCAAACAGAACAAAACATGCATTTATTTTTACACCGTTTCAGGGTTGGGTTAATTGCCTCTCTGCTTTTTTTGTCTGGTTTACAAATACAGGCACAGATTTTTGCCGGGAATGACACTACTTTTTGTGGGGGAGGTTCATTTTTCCTTCAGGCTCAGGTGACAGCACCAGTAATGAGTACGACCGATTATCAAATAGATAGTATCACTTTCAGTCCGGTAGCTTTGCCAACTACTTATTCATCCCTATCCCTTTCAGATGATATACATTCAGGCACCATTTCAATTCCCTTTGATTTTTGCTTTTATGGCTCTTCCTATAACCAATTGCTGATTGCATCAAATAATTACATCACTTTTGACCTTACAAGTGCAAGTGCTTATTCCCAATGGCCGATCAATAATGCGATTCCAAGCACCAGCAATCCTGCAAATGCCATTATGGGACCCTGGCAGGATATCAATCCTGGTGTAGGTGGAAATATTTATTACTGGACAGAGGGAACTGCTCCATACAGAAAATTTATTGCCTTTTATGATGACGTACCTATGTTTTCCTGTACAGGTTCCTTATATACATCTCAAATTATCTTGTATGAAACTACCAACGTAATTGAAACTCACATTACAGACAAACCCCTTTGTGCTACTTGGAATGGAGGTGCTGCTATTCATGGCCTTCACGATGCTACACAAACACAAGCTATTGTTGTTCCTAATAGAAATTACCCTACAACGTGGACAACCAGTAACGAAGGTATGCGATTTACTCCCAATGCCACACCAGCAGCATATTCTGTTGCATGGTACAACAATGCCACACAAATCTCAACTTCAGATACTGTAACAGTTTTTCCCTCTGGAGTTTCAACCTATATCGCTGAATTAACCTATACCTGTTCAGGTGCCACTTTTTATGACACCATGGTTATTTCACCATCCCCTTCAATGGTTGTAACCACCTCTGCTACAGCTCCAACCTGCTTTGGCGGAAACAATGGAACAGGTACAGTAACAAGCATTACAGGTGGAACAGGGCCGTATACCTATTTGTGGAACTCAACCCCTTCTCAAACGACTCAAACAGCAACAGGTCTTGCTGCTGGTTCATATAATGTAACAGTTACTGACAGTGTTGGATGTACGCAAACTGAAGTTGTTACTGTTCCTTCTGCCCCAGTTTTTCTAGTTTCTGCTTCTGCCACTCCTGTAAGTTGTAATGGAGGAAATAATGGTACCGGTATCATTTCTATAACTGGCGGCACTTCCCCTTTCACGTACAACTGGAATACCACACCCGCCCAGACTACTGCTACAGCAACCAATCTGACTGCAGGATCTTATATGATTATTGTTACGGATAATCTGGGCTGTCTGGCTATTGATACAATTATTGTTTTGGAACCAACACTTTTGGTAGCCAGTGCTTCCATGGTTGCAGATGTAAATTGCTTTGGTGGCACCGATGGTGCAGCTTCTGCATCGGCTGCTGGTGGAGCAGGAAATTATGTGTACACCTGGAATAGTACACCTACACAGGTTAGTCAAAATGCAACAAATCTACCCGCAGGAACTTTTATTGTAGCCGTTATGGACGGAAACGGCTGTGTAGATACTGCTTCTGTAATAATTAGTCAGCCCCCTCAACTTACTGCAACAGTGAATACGGTGATGGTTTCCTGTAATTCGCTTTCTGATGGGACAGCTACTGTAACTCCTAACGGAGGGGTTTCACCTTATACCTATTCATGGGTAACAACACCTGTACAAACCTCTCAAACTGCAACTGGATTGCTCGAAGGCACTTATTCCGTTACAGTCACTGATAATCATGGATGTACAGTTAGTGCAAGCGGTACTGTGCTCGAACCAGATTCCCTACTGATTGCCAATATTGCAGCTACCAATTCAAATTGCGCTAGTACCACAGGTAACGGAACGGCTACAGTAGTGCTTACCGGTGGCACAACTCCTTATGCTTATTTCTGGAATTCCAATCCACCTCAAACTTCCCAAACAGCCCAAAACCTTCCAGCTGGCACCTACTCAGTAATAGCTACCGATGCAAATGGTTGTACTATTTCAGGTTCAGTTACCATTGTTATGGATCAATTCCCTACTGCGGATGCAGGCCCTGATATGTCATTCTGTGATGGCTCAGGCGGAGTACAACTGGATGGTTCAGCCTCTGGTGGCGTATCTCCTTACATTTATGTTTGGGCGCCAAATAACGGTTCACTTTCCAATCCTAATGTGGAAGATCCAATTGCAAATCCGGATTCAAATACAACGTATTACTTCTATGTTATTGGTGCCAATGGTTGCCAAAGCAATACAGATTCCATGATTGTAACAACTATTGACCTTCCAATTGTTGATGTTGGTTCAGATGTATGGCGTTGTGAAAATGGTCCAGGAAATTTCATTACTGCAACTGTAGTAAATCCTGTGGGTGGTTATAGCGTTCAATGGAGTCCTTCCATTGGATTGTACTGTGATACCTGTCTCACCACTTACGCAACACCAGATACGACTACTGTATATTGTGCTACGGTAACTTCACTTTTAACTGGATGTACTTCCGATCCGACGAATTTAAATTCAAATAGCTGTTTAGTATATTCTGTTCGTCCAAGACCAGTTGCAGATGCTGGACCAGATTTTGAAGTGTGTCAATATGACTCCATGTCAACTTGTGGTATTGCAACATCGGCTGGACCGTTGTATGATTTTGCATGGAGTCCAAATTTTGGAGTGGATGACTCGACATTAGTTTGTCCTACCTTCTCCCCTCCGTTTACGACTTGGTACACCTTGGTGGTGACTTCAAATGGTTGTCCTTCCTATGCTGATTCTGTGCAGGTAACGGTTCGCCCAACTTTAAGCGGAGATGCAGGTCAGGTACGCACTATTTGTGCCAATGATTCCACCCAATTGGATGGTCAGTATAATGGCGCATGGGCTCCGACTGCTTTCCTTTGGTCACCTTCGGCTGGATTGAGTGATTCTACTGCTCAAACGCCAATGGCTTCACCAGCGACAACTACCTGGTACTATTTCACGGTGTACAATGGCCTGTGTCCTTCGATACCAGATTCGGTGCAGGTGATTGTCAATCCACTTCCAATTGCCAATGCAGGACCTGATTTACAATTGTGTAATGAAGGAGATTCCATCACTATTAGCGGTGCAACTGCTACCTCTGGCTTACCACCTTACACTTATCTGTGGCAACCGTCTTCTGGCCTGCAGGATGCTACTTTGTTAAATCCAAATCTGAAACCAGATACCACAACATTGTATACCCTGACTGTTTTCACTGGCACAGCACCGAATGTATGTACCGATACAGACACTATGTTGATTGTGGTAAAACCTGGACTGAATTTGATGGTAGATGTTGATACCAACACCATTTGTCAAGGACAATATGCGCAGCTCATGTCAACAGCAGGTTCTGGTTCTGCAGTGTTTACCTGGTCCCCTTCTATTGGTTTGGCCAATCCGAATGCAGCGAATACTTTGGCGAATCCGGACACAACAGTAACCTATTACCTCACGGCTACGGAACATGGTTGTACCAGTATAGATTCTATTCAGGTGCGTGTGCTTGACACACCTGATGCAGCCTTTGTTGCATCCTCCACGCAATCTTGCGGGGAGCTAAGCGTTGCTTTCTTAAACCTCTCTGCTGATGGTTCTGCTTATGAGTGGACTTTCGGTGATGGCAGCGTTTCCAATCAGACTTCGCCAGTTTATACCTACACGCAATCTGGTACCTACACAGTGACCTTAGTTGCGCTTTCTCCGGGTGGTTGTGCGGATACTTTGATCCAAACCAACTTAGTTTCCCTAAGCGATCCTGGATTGGCGGACTTTCGTTCCACTCCAGAACCTCCAGTAGAAGTATCGTTACCGAACAATAGTACCATTTCCTTCTATGACCAGTCTGAACTGGCTGTTAGCTGGACCTGGGATTTCGGGGATGGTGTTTCCTCTACCGACCGCAACCCGAACCACACGTTCGTGAAATCGGGTGTGTACTATGTTACCCTCACCACCAAAACAGCGGATGGTTGCGAAAACACTTTGCGTAAAGGCCCTTACACTGTCTTCACTCCTGAGTTGTTTGTTCCGAATGTATTCACGCCAAACAACGATGGTATGAACGACGGATTCTTAACCAACTATGGCGGAGACGAAGCTTTCTTATTACAAATCTTCGATCGTTGGGGTACCAAGTACTTCCAAACCACGAACAAGAACGAAGCATGGCAAGGCAATAACCTCAATGGTTCCAAAGCTACCGATGGCGTATATTTCTACACGCTCAGAATTGGGGACAGAAACTACTCTGGTAATGTGACGCTGATGCGATAATTTACAGCCCAAGAATTAATTCGAGGGCTATAAATAATGAATTAAAAAAGTCCCGAGCATGACTCGGGACTTTTGGTTTTTGATGCTTATATATCATCACTTTTTATTCGTTGTTTAAAATTTGTTAAATGGTTTGCTATTAACATGTACAAAAAGACCTTTTTCAACTGCAAACGATTTTCATCCAAATCAAAATTCAGAAATCCTATATGTCCTCTAAATGCCTTATTTTTGAGTGAAGAAGGGAGTTTTTAGAAACCTCTAATTTGTTATGAATAGGAACTGCTGTTTTTAGCTACCTTACGATAAATTTTTAAATAAGGGATACTTTTCTTACTTTTATCTATGAATTGGCAGAATTATATTGTATCTGATAAGGAAGTTCTAATAGGGAAACCAACAATAAAAGGAACAAGAATTTCCGTTGATCATATTGTTTCTCTTTTGGCTCAAGGCTGGAGTGAACAGAAAATCCTGGACAATTATCCTCGCTTAACTAAAGAAAGTATAAAGGCTGTGTTTGCTTATTTGCATGACTGTATCAAAGATGGACTTTTGTATACTCCTTTTGACAAGGCTTCATGAAATTATTAGCCAATGAAAATTTCCCATTAACAAGTATTAAATATCTTGTTACCAAATCATTTGATGTTTTAGCAATTGGTATTGATAATCTAAGTACTTCTGATAAAGAGGTAATGGAAATTGCAATAAAGTAAAATTAAATTATACTAACATTTGATAGGGATTATGGCGAATTAATTTTCAAACACAATTACAGACCTGAAATGGGTGTAGTTAATTTTGTTTAGAGACCTATAATAGTGATGAACCTGGTAAGATAGTTGAAAAATTGCTGACGGATAAGACACTAGACCTACAGCGAAAATTGACTGTTGTTACTGAAGATAGTATTAGACAAAAATCCTTTTAAAGCCGTCTCTCATCGAGTAGGCAGCCCTGCCAGCCGTTAAGATGTATGGGGGAGCCCTCTACCCCACCCTGCTCTTCTTGGCCTTAGGGTAAACTCCCGGATCTCGTACACGGCGTTTCCTTAAAACAAAGGAGTTACATTCAGTTTGTTACTTTGGGATTACTCATAGATGCATTCTTGCCTAATTCAAAATAATAGAGTCGCAAATATTATTTAAATGCCCTATTTTTGAGTAAGGAAGGGAGAAATTCGACACCTGTCTCGCCTACGCGGTAGACTGTCGTTACAAAAGATGCTAGATTCACAAATTAATTTAAATTTTATGAAAGAAAATTTAATTCCGTTTAAAAATTCCAGAACTAGTAAAATAATCTTTATTCTGAGCATCATTGTGGTTGGATACTGGTGGTTGGGACAGGTCATAAATGAATATAGTCTTGCTTTAGTTGGTGCAATCTTCGAGCTTCCGTGGCTTCCAGCTCTAGCTATGTTGTTTGTTCTACCAATAATTTCACTGATATTTTTTGTAAAAGAAAAGTTTAATATAAGATCATTTTATATCTATACAATTCTCATTAATGTCACCACTATTTTATTTATGGTTTATAGTAAATAAAATCAGAAGTATTGGGGTACAAAAAAAGCTCTGCACACAACCGAATAGGCCGCCCTACCAGCCATTAAGCAGACAGGATGAGCCTCTCACATTTATCCCGCCATCCAGCGGGACAGGCGTAAAACAAAGAAGTTACATTTGGGATAATACATTGGGATTACTCAAGCATACTTTCTATCTATTTCCAAATCTAGTAGTCGTATATGTGATTTAAATGCCCTATTTTGGGTAAGGATGGGAGTTTTATATCCGATAGTTATCGGATCGATAGTTATCGGATACCACGAAGTCGCAGCGAAGCTACATTACCATTAGTGGTCATTGCAGGACCGCTATACGATACATACAATCTCGAACTTTTCAGAAATTTTATTCTGCCTTTAAACTTTGTCAACCTAAGGGAAATCGCTGATTTTCAAAGACATCAATTTTAACCTTTAGGCAGTAAATAAATATTTATTGCAAAATGATGATACTTTATTGTTTATCAATAAATTTTTATTATTTTTGCTACATCATTTAAACATTTAACAGTGATGTCAAAAACAAACAACTTTGTATTTTGGGGCTTATATGTTGTAGCCTGGATCATTTTTGTCGGCTTGTGCATTGAAGCGGGAGCCCTGATCGTAAATTTTATTTTCAGTCTTTTCAAACCTGAAATTGTTAAAAACTTATACCAAAAGTTGGATTTAAGTGAAATGTATAACGGGAGCAGATGGGTTTATTTCGGTATTTACAGTTTTATCCTGTTTATCTCAATTTTAAAAGCATGCCTGTTTTACATAGTTATCAGGTTAATGCACAAAATGGATTTATTAAAACCGTTCAACACCTTTGTTGCAAAACAAATTTCACAAATCAGTTATTACACCCTTTCAATCGGCCTGATAAGTTACATTGCCAGACAGTTATCTAAAAATTTAATGCATCACGGTTTAGTTACTGACAACTTGAACCAATTTTGGGAAGATAGTCAAGCCTTTATTTTAATGGGAGCTGTAATCTATATTATTGCGACTATTTTCAAAAAAGGAGTAGATATCCAAAATGAAAACGATTTAACAGTATAAGTTATGCCAATCATTGTAAACTTAGATGTAATGATGGCAAAGCGAAAGATGTCATTGAATGAGCTTTCAGAAAAAGTTGAATTAACTTTGTCTAATCTTTCTATTTTAAAAACCGGAAAAGCAAAAGCAATCAGGTTTAGTACCCTAGAAGCAATTTGCAAAGCATTAGAATGCCAACCAGGTGACATTTTAGAATATAGAAAGTGATGGGAAAAGAAACTACGCTCAAATTTATTTGACCCTAATTAATTTAATTGCCCTATTTTTAAATGTAAAAGGCTGTTTTCAAACACCACGAATAGTAGCGAAGCTACACTTTCGTTAACTGCAAACCTTTTGATGACCGTGCTAACATCAAACAGACATCACAATGAAGAACTTTTCCATTTTTATTCTTCTTATAATTTCCAAGTTCTGTTACTCACAGACATTTGTTCAAGGAACTATTACAGATGCAAAAACAAAAACTGCTTTGCCATTTTGCAATGTTTCAATAAAGGGAACAAGCCAAGGATGTATTTCCAATGAAGATGGAGTTTACAAAATATCCGTTAAACCTGAAAAAGATTCTTTGATTTTTTCTTATGTTGGTTACAAGACACAAATTGTTTCTGTATCAGTTCTTTTGCAACATTCTAATGTTAATATGGAAAGCAATAGCATCGGTTTAAAGGAAATTGTTGTAGTTGCAGATGATGATTTTTTGTATGGAGTAATTGAACAATGCAGAAAAAAAATACAAGCATGGAAACAGCAAACAACAAAAGTTTACTTTCAACTGGAAACGGAAATACAAGAACAGCCAGTTGAAATGCTTGAGTGTTATTACAACGGTTATTTAAATGGATCGGCTATTGAAAAACTTCTTTTAAAAAATGGTCGTATCGGACTAGCTGAAACAAAGGACAACGGTTTTTTTAATAATTTAAATACATCAAAAGCAATTAGCTATTTAAATTTAATAGAAAAAAATGAATATCTTCCTTCAATTCCATTGCAGTTTAACAAGTCAAAACTCAAAAAACTTTATTTCCTAAAAAGGATTTTTGATGATGATAATTCTTACCATATTGAATTTACTCCAATTAAAAATAAAGGTTCATTTTTCTCTGGAGAAATTTGGATTGACGAAGAAACATTTTCAATTTTAAATATCAATCTTAATTGCGAAAACACAGTTGTACACCCTTTCTTACCTTCCCATGCAGGAGGTTCTTTGGATAGTGTATGTTTGTATGTTACCCAATCATACAAATTGAACGGAAATGAAAGTTCATTGAATCACATCAACTTTAAGTATCTTTTCAAATTCAACAACGGTCAACCGCTTGCACGAACTTATAACGGCAGCAATTCAGATTACAAAGTGAATTCATCAGGCGTTATGTTTTTTTATGATTACAATAAACTTTTCCAGTTACCATATTTTGATTATGACATCAACGAGTCAGATTACAGAAAAATAACTTCAATGCCATACAATGAATTGTTTTGGAAAGACAATCTCGGATTATTGTTTACAGAAAAGCAAAAGCAGAGTTTGGAATTCTTTAACAACAACGGAGTTCTTGTTAACTACTCTAATAAAAAATCTAAAGTTAAAGGCAATTACAATGTTTTTCAGGACAACAATATTTTTTGGTCAGACACAAATAGAATTGCCTTAAAAAAAGACAACCTTGACTCATTGCTTCATAAAAATCCCTTATTGAATAAAAATGGACAATACTTAGCTTCGGATTTATACAATTTAAATGTTCAAATATTTCTTGACATTAATCCATCAGTTGATTTCATTCAACATTACTCAACAACTGTATTTGATATATCTCAATCCTATTATGAACTTCCTCCTGACACAAACACGAATTGCTTTTTAAATATCTATTTTGATATTTGGGAAATTGGAAGACAGCAAATGGAAAAAGTTTTATCATTGCAATCTTGGAACATTCAACAAATAGATTCCATTTATAAGCAAACTGTCACCAACCTCAACCAACAATCAAAAAATTATTTTAAAGAAGTTCAGTTAGGCTCTAACAAGAAAGAGTTTCACAAATGGAATACTTATGTTTTGCAAAATTTAAACATAGATAACCAGCAAATATTTGCTGGGAATGATAAGTAGCTCTAATAAACATACTGCTAACATTGAAAAACTCCGAATCAATCAAGTAGGACGCCCCGCTAGCCCTTACGTTGCCGGGGATAGACACTTCACACCATTTGGCCCTTCGAACTCCTCAGGATAAACTACTGGTTCTCGTACCCGGTGGTGCTACCGTTTATAAGGGGGATAAGTTTATAAAAAGGAGGTACATATGGTTTGATACGTTGGGTTTTCATAAACAAACTTTCGTAGTCAACTCCAAAATCTATTAGTCGTATATGTGATATAATTGCCTTACTTTTGGGTATAAATGGGCGTTTTTAATCCGATAGCTATCGGATCGAAAGCCTTCGGATCGAAAGCTTTCAGATCGATAGTTATCGGATACCACAAAGTAGCAGCGAAACTAAACTGACTTTAGCTGCAAGCGTAGCAGACAACAATAACTAAATTTAACAGACTAAAAAATGAGCAATATACCTTTTCAAACGATAGACTGGACTTCAATTGAAAAAGTTGAATACAAAGGAGAAATAGGAGAAGCGTTTTGGCAAACAATTCAATTTGGTGGACTTAGAATAAGGTTAGTAGAATATTCGAAAGGATATTTAGCAGACCATTGGTGTCAAAAAGGACATATAGTTCATTGTTTAGAGGGAGAATTTATCAGCGAACTCAAAACGAATGAAAAAATTAAACTAAAAAAAGGCGAAACCTATGTTGTATCTGACGAGCTCAGTTCTCATCGGTCCATTAGCGAAAATGGTGTCAAACTTCTTATTATTGACGGTGACTTTTTAAAATAAAATTGGAGAAACTAAAAACACAAGAAGATTAATTTAATTTAGAACATGTCGAAAAAATGAATTATATTTTTACACTTTAAAAGACCAATCTATGAAGACTTCAAGTTTAATTCAAGGGCCAAAACATTCAAAACAGAAATAGCGCCAGTCTCTAACAGCTGTGACCATTCCTCCTTCGGCAGACAGGTGCACAACTCAAGAATAAGCCATTATTTTTTGAAATCGAGTATTGGTTAGCTGCAATGGAGCGATTTTAAAGTCCATTGCAATTTCTACATACTTTCAGCCAATCCAAATTCAAGTAGTCTTGTATGTCATCCAAATGCCCTATTTTTTAGGTACAAAAGGGAATTTTTAGTCCCCAAGAAGTGTTACCGATTATAAGCTGCCGTTAGTGGCAACTCTAATGCACAGTTCATACTTATTGGAAATACTAATAAACAAGCAATGAAGAAACTTTTGACCATACTTCTTTTACTTACAAAATTTTCAGCTGATGGGCAGAATACGAACAATTTTTGGTATTTTGGAAACAATGCAGGAGTTTTCTTTGATAGTTTAGGAGTTCACACAATGACAGGTAATGTCAATGCTGCAGAAGGTACTTCTTCTATTTCTGATGGTTGCGGAATTTTGCTTTATACAGATGGAGATACTGTTTGGAATCAGAATCACCAAATGATGATAAACGGATTTGATATTGGGGGCAAATGCGTTTCTTTTCAAAGGTCTTCAAGCACCCAAGCTGCATTAATTGTTCGGCAACCAGCAAGTGATTCTATCTTTTACATTTTTACAACTGACTGTATTGAAGATGGGTTAGTTGACGGATTGAGATATTCAATAGTGAATATGAACAGGAATAATGGTTTAGGAGAAGTAACTCTGAAAAATCAACCATTATTTGCACCATCAGAAGAAAAATTAACAGCCGCAAAACACGACAATGGTTGCGATATTTGGATTCTTGCACATGAATATGGAACAAATAACTTTCATTCATACTTGCTTTCAAACACAGGGCTCAATGTAACACCGGTAATTTCTTCAAGCGGACAATCTCATAATAGTCCAAACCCCACCTATTTTAATGCACGTGGCTATTTAAAAGCATCACCTAATGGACAAAAACTAATTAATGTAAATCCAGATGGTGTATATTCCTGGGCTGACACAACATTACCTGAACTTTTTAATTTCAATAAACTTAATGGCATTGTAACATCCGATTTAGTTTTCCCTCAGGATACTTCCTTCTGGTGGAGTGTTTATAGTGCCTGGGCTATCCCATTTTATGGTGCGACTTTTTCCCCAGACAATTCTAAACTTTATTTAAGCAGTGGTTTTTATGGACCACATTTGTTTCAATATAATCTTAATGCTGGTTCAGATTCTGACATCATAGCTTCAAAGACTTTTTTAAGCTCTCCATACCCTTGGTCTTCTCCTCAATGGCCAGACCTTCCATGTTCAATGGTAAATGCACCTGATGGCAAAATCTATATTTCTCACTTAGATAGAAGCTATCTGAGCGTTATTAATGATCCAGATTCATTAGGTACTGCTTGTAACTATGTTAATTCCGCGCTCAATCTTGCAAGTGGAACAGTGACTTCTTGGGGAGGACTTCCCAACTTCTTTGAAGATTATATCAATCCAAAATTTCTAAAAGCAGATTTTTCATATTCGCAATCAGCAACTGGCAACACAATCTTCTTTTCAAACAGTTCTATTGCATCTAACAATTACACTTGGTATTTCGGAGATGGGACATCAAGCACTCTGCAAAGCCCTTTTCATGTTTATCCTGACACAGGTTTTTACAATGTAAGTTTGATTGCTAAAGACAGTTTATGTGATGTTGACAGAATTTGCCAAACGATTTATGTTTCAACAGTAACAGATAATAATGACACAAATGACGGAACAGTAACAGTTGATAATGAAACAAATGACAGCTCTCATTTCTCAATTTCACCTAACCCATTTCACGACTATGTTTCTTTTTCTTTAAAGGATAATGCCCAGAAAACAATTATTATTTACGACTATCTTTCACGACAAATTCTACAGCAGACATTTATCAACTCTATTACCATAGATACAAGACACTTTACAGAGGGAATTTATTTCTACCAATTGAGAAATTCTAATCGAACAGTTGCCTATGGAAAAGTCATCAAATATTGAAACGACTAATCTAAAAATAAAACACAGAATAGCTGCTAAATAGTTTTTAAAGCAAGAGGCTGTTTTGTACTTAAAAAAACATTTGTGTCTGCCTTGGCGGATTCATTGGTTGCAGACAGTTTTCAACTCTGAAATCACAATCTTATTTTGCCCCCAAAATTTCAGACTTACTGTCAGACCGGATAGGTGTCCGATAGCTATCGATCCGATGACTATCGGATTAAAACAAACCCTCTAATAAGGTTATGGTAGAAGGATAGGATAAGTGTCCTCTACCCTATTTCAGCGATATATCTCAGAATGAATGCTAGTACTGGCAAGGCCTTCAATTCCTACCTCCGACCTTTTTTCAAATTCCTTTCCTTTTAGGAAAAGTGTTAACTCTGTAACTTTTGTCAGTAATTGTATAACACTGAGAAATAATATTGAGGCGAATTTTGCACAATATTTAACCTTAGCAATTACAAATGAAAAAGTCATTTACTGGTTTTTACCTTTACTTAGCACTTATTTGGAGTTTCGTGCTGTTTTCTTGCAACAATAAGGAGGCTGAAATAAAAACCACAACCAAGCAGCATACAGATGCCGGAGCTAAAACAATTGAAAATATGCAATCCGCATATAAGGGAGAGAAAACAGCTGTAGCCAAATATGAAGCCTATTCAAAGAAAGCTGAAGAAGAAGGATACCATAACATTGCTTTACTATATAATGCCGTTTCAGCAGCCGAAAACATTCATGCAATAAATCACAAAGCAGTAATTGAAGATGCGGGCTCAACAGTTCCAATAATAACTCCTGAGTTTATTGTAAAAACGACCAAAGAGAACTTGAACGACGACATAAATGGTGAAGCTTATGAGGCTAAAAAAACGTATCCGGAATTTCTAAAAACTGCAGAAATCGCAGATAATCAAATTGCTTATTTAAGTCTTACCTATGCTATGAAAACAGAACTAAAACATAAATTCTTTTTTGAACAGGCTTTGGGCGATATCAATAGCAATACCTTGAACAGTTTACCCTCAAAGTACTTTGTGTGTCCTGCTTGTGGTAATACCTACACAACAGCACCTAGGCATTGTGATTTTTCCTTAACAGACAGAGATAAATTCATTATTTTTCAATAAACAAACTAAACTACAAGGTAACATGAAAAAATTAGAAAACAAAGTAGCTATCATAACCGGAGGCGCCGGAAGTCTCGGAAAAACTACAGCCAAATTATTTTTAGACGAAGGCGCCAAAGTTTTGTTGGTGGATATCAGCGAAAGCGAATTAGAAGAAATTGTTAGTGAATTAGGTCATGAGAATGTAGCCTATTGTGTAGCGGATGTTTCAAA
>Ga0114981_10000842_pt1 | contig 20201 bp, 15 predicted proteins | sample S_140806_MF_Meta_FD_87028 | JGI IMG/M metagenome (GOLD analysis project Ga0114981, IMG submission 87028) | Freshwater microbial communities from Lake Simoncouche, Canada to study carbon cycling - S_140806_MF_MetaG | ecosystem: Environmental > Aquatic > Freshwater > Lake | place: Lake...
AAACAATAACAGATACTTCAGGCTCTTTTAGCAATTAAAACTTTGAAAATCTTTGCATGAATAAATTCATTGTTCAGCATGAAATGCATCTGTTGCTTGATAATACACTGTATACATTACAGTGTGTCAAACAGTCAATTTAATATCTTGGTGCTAATTCAAAGTTTTCAGCAATTGTTGCATTTGCATTCACTTTTAATATTGCAATCATTTCAATTTATTGATTCACATTAATTATAGCTAAATTTTAATAAAATAATTTAAAATTAATTTTTGGCTAATGTATAAAATAAATTATTGTATATTATACAATAAGTTAAAATTAAAAAAAAGTTATTAATTCTAAAATAAAGTTATAAAAAAATGCTTTTTAAATATAATAGCGCAGTAAAACAGAGAAAATCAATCTAAATTGAATGTGCATTTAAAATTTTCAACAGAAATAATAAAATTTCCTTTTTCTAAAATCCACTCATTATTTTCTCCCACAAACTTCAAATCAGAAGGGTGAATTACAAATTCAATTGTTTTAGTTTGGTTTGGAAGCAAGTCAATTTTTTCAAAATGCTTTAACTTTTTATTTGCTGGAGAAATAGATGCATATTCATCAGTTATGAACCATTGGACAACTTCTTTGCCTGCAATTTTTCCATTATTTGAAACAGTGATTTTTGCAATAATAGAATCGTTTTCTCCTATCATACTTGTTTTGGAAAGAGATAAATTTGAATAAGTATAGGAAGTATAGCTCAAACCAAAACCAAAAGGCCATTGGGAATCTATCGCATCATTTTTATTAGTTTTTCCTGATAAAGTTTCAGCATTAACATAATCATAATGCTCCATTACACCATCATATTTTGGAAAAGTATAGGGTAATTTTCCAGAAAAATTCTCTTCTCCATATAGTAAATCCACCAATGCATTAGAACCGAAATCTCCCGGCAAATATGCATTTACTATTGCTGATGCAAGAGGCTCAATTGTTCGAATAATTCGAGGTCTTCCAAAAAGAAATACCAAAACTATTGGTTTTCCAAGCGTTTGAAGTTCCTCAACTAATTTCAACTGTGCATCACATAAATTTAAACTGCGAATATCACCAGGTTTTTCAGTTGCTGGCATTTCGCCTAAACAAACTACAATTTTATCACAAAGTTTTGCTTCTTCTATTACTTTACTTAAATCTACAAGCGTGCAATTCTCCCAATTATTTACCAACGTTAGTTCATATCCTTTTTCATATTTAAGTACCGACGGAGTGATTTTATTTTGAAATACTTGTTTTATATTTAGTGCATTTTGTGTATTAAAACTTGAGTCTACACCTTGCCACGTATGAGTCCAGGAACCATTTTGAAAAATTAAATTATCTGCAACCGCGCCAAGCAAGAGGATTTTTTCGTCTTTTTTTAATGGTAAAGTTTGCTTGTCATTTTTTAGTAAAGTAATCGACTCTAATGCAGCTTGTTTTGCTGTTGCTTGAAATTCCTTAGATCCAAAATCTGGATATTGATCTAATGAGTACATCGGGGTTTCAAATAAACCCAATTTAAGCTTGGCGTAAATAATTCGAGTTACAGCATCATCTAAGCGATTTTTACTTATTTTTCCTTCCACAACCGCTTCATGAAATAAGTCTAAATATTCTCTATAATTTCCATAATACGGGACCATACTCATATCTAATCCTGCATTAATTGCCAAGACTATCGCTTCTTTTTGATTTTCTGCAATTTTATGTACCGTATGAAGCATGCGAATATCTTCCCAATCTGATACAGCAAAACCTTTAAATCCAAATTCTCCTTTGAGAATATTAGTAAGTAAGTTTTTATTCATGTGCCCAGGAATTCCATTGACAGATCCAGAATTAATCATTACAGAAAGAGCTCCAGCTGCAACAGCAGCTTTAAAACTTGGTAAGAATAATTCCTTCATTTGTCGATCTGGAATCCAAGCAGGTGTTCGATCTCTCCCCGAATTTGGATAACTATAGCCAACAAAATGTTTCATGCACGATAAGACAGAATAGGGAGAATTCAAAGCACCTCCTTGGTAACCCTTAACTAAAGCAGCTCCCATTTCACTCGCTAAATGTGGGTCTTCTCCAAGCGTTTCAAAATACCTAGACCTCAAAGCCTTTCTACCTAAATCAAGGACAGGTGAGAAATTCCAAGGAACTCCTGAAGCGCGTGTTTCATACGCGGTTATCATACCCATTTTTCTTGCTAATTCTGGATTCCATGTTGCTGAGAGTCCAATTTCCTGCGGAAAAAGAGTGCCGCCAACGATGTAATTTGCTCCATGAATTGCATCTACACCATATATTATTGGAATTTTTACTCGCTTACTAAGATAAATAGAATGAATTTGTTCTAAAATAGTTCTCCAGGTTTTTAAATCTAAGGTATTCGCACTGACATTTAATAAGGAACCAATTTTATCTTGCTCGATTAACTGCACTAATTTTTTTTCGTCTAAAACAATAGGAGTTATAACTTGACCTTGATCGTTGGTTTTCAACAATGCATCCAATGTTAACTGACAAGTTTGGGCAATCTTTTCTTTAACAGAAAGATTTTTAACAATGCCTTTTGCCCTCTTTAATAATGATTTATCAGTATCTTGTGCTTGTATTTTGTTAAATGCAAATAAAATTAGAAATAGCAGAAAGGTCTTCATTTGTTAATGTATTTAGGACACTAAGTTAAACATTTTTGTATTTAATACCTTTTTAATAAGAATGAAGAACTGAAATTGCACCCTAAATTTGCAATAGACAATTTTTTTTTATTTAATATTGTACAAAATACAAAAACTAAAAATATAATTTTTTGATGCAAAAATTTTTATTCGCTCTATTGTTTTTGCCTGTTGTTTCCTTTTCTCAAGCTAGCAAAGTAAAGCTTTTCTATCAAAATTCACAATGGGATTTACTTGTAAACGATAAAGTATTTTATATCAATGGTGGCGGTGGAACCGTAAAAATGAAAGAACTTAAAGAGGCTGGTGGAAATACAATCAGAACTTGGGGTCTTGAAAATGCACAGGCAATTTTAGATGAGGCACATTCTTTAGGCTTAAAAGTTATGCTTGGATTTTGGGTACAACATGAGCGTCATGGTTTTGATTATAATGATGATGACAAAGTTAAAAATCAATTAGAAGGATTTCGCTTGGCTGTTCGCAAATACAAAAACCATCCTGCCTTGTTGATGTGGGGAATTGGCAACGAATATGAATTAGAATATTCCAACACGAAAGTTTGGGCTGCCGTAAATGACATTGCAAAAATGGTGCATGATGAAGATAAAAATCACCCTACTTCTACTGTTACTGCAGGAGTAAACGCTGAAAAGCTCAAATTCATTATGGAAGTAATGACAGAAATAGATATTTATGGAATAAACACCTATGGCGATATAGAAAATGTCAAAAATATTCTTGCTAAGGGTTCTTTTCAAAAGCCCTATATGATTACAGAATGGGGGCCAAATGGTTGGTGGGAGTCCCCAAAAACTAAATGGGGAGCCGCAATTGAACAAAGTAGTACAGAAAAAGCGAATGTTTTTCTTAGCCGTTACCAACGTTGTATTGCAGCAGAAAGAAAACAGTGTATCGGTTCCTTCGCGTTTTTATGGGGACATAAGCAAGAACATACAAGTACTTGGTTTGGCTTATTTACAGAAAATGGCTTGCCTACAGAAGCACTGGATGTTTTAGAGTTTTGTTGGTCCGGAAAATATCCTACAAATAGATCTCCAAGTATTGAAAAGGTAAGCATAACACTAAAAGATTCTTCTGATAATAAAAGTTCCTCAGCAAATGTTTTCCCTGCTAAAGAAAAAATAAGCTTCAAACTTTCTGCAAGTGACATTGATAAGGACAAGTTGACTTATTTTTGGGAATTAGCGCCAGAAAGTACAGATTTAAAATCTGGAGGAGATGCCGAAGAGAAACCTGCCGCGATAAACGGTAAAATTTCTGGTAATGGCAAAGATGAAATTATTCTTAAGACTCCACTAAAAGAAGGAAAATACCGTTTGTTTGTTTCCGTTAGTGATGGAAAAAAAATAGCCTATACAAATATTCCTTTTTACGTGGAAAATGATCCAAGTTTAGCAGAAAAACAAATTAGATTTAAAAATCAAACACTTAAATCTTTTGAAAATGAATAAAGTCAGTATTTGCATATTGTTATCTTTCATTGTTTACATTGGAAGTTTATCCGCACAAATAACTTCGGATACTGCGCTGTTTAACCCCTTAAATTCAGGTCTTGTCCCAAAAAAAATAGCAAAATCATTAGAAAATATTTCAGTTTCTGGTTTCTATCGTTTTTTAGGAGCCTATTCGAATATGGAGGAACAATATAGCCCAACTAATCTTGCTGACTTTAATCCAAAACAACGCGTTTTTTTAGGCGATGATAGTCAAATTCCACAGTTAATGCTGAACATCGCAGGGCGACCATCAAAAACGACATCTTTCTCGACAGATTTATATTTGTGGACACCGTTAACTGGGAGCAGTACAGATTATGTTAAAGGGCTGAATTTAGGAGTAAATTTAACAGGTTCTCATTCTACAAAATACGGAACATTCTCTGTGAAAACAGGTGGAATACACTGGTATACTTTAAGTCCTTTTACTTTTGCTGCAAATACAGGTTACAATCGCTTTAGTATTTTTGAACGAAATCCCTGGGATCCAACCACTTCAAATGTTCTAGATCGCTATAAGAAGTTTTATACAAATGGTGCTTTATCGCAAGATGTTCGTTGGGGACAACAAGCTTTCCATGGTTTTATTCTTGATGGAATCCGCTTACCAAAATATTTTTCCTTTGCTTTTATGTACGGAAAATCTCAATTTAATGGTGGAACGCTTCCCACACCGAATTCGCTAACTGCGGGAAAAATAAGAAAAAACTTTAAAGAAAACTTTGTTAGTATTAACGCTATATCTAGTCGAACGTTTAAAGACAGTTTAGCGCGTTTGTCGCTAGGTTTTAATTTAATTACTTCAGAATTTCTTTTTAAACATAAGAATATTAGTTTCTTGGGGGAGCTTGGCTTAGGAAATTATTTTAGTCCAACTACTATTGGAAAATATGGCGAAGCGATTGATTTAAAGTTGCAATTCTCACCAAAGCTACTATCGTTCCCACTTGAAGTTCGCTATTTTCAAATTAGCCCACATGTTATAAATAACAATGGTGTGTTTTTTAATACCTCTATCCAAGAATACAATGATAATTTTGGAACTGTTGAAAATGAAGGAAGTCAGGTTTCTCTTATTCCTTTTGCAAGTTCATTGGTTTCAATTGGGCAACTTACAAATAATCGCCGTGGAGTAATTCTAAATGCTGATTTTTCAAACAAAAAAAATAAATTAACAATTGGCTACAGTGCTTCGAGCGAAATTATTGGACTTTCAAATAAAATATCCTATGGACATCCTGCGAATAATTTAGCACTCTCTCGTTTTTGGCGTTGGGGATTTCCTGCAAATGTTGGGCCTTACAATAATTTAAATAAAATTTACCGCGGCGTTTATGAGATAGTGCAAATTACAGATTCTATTTCTGCAAAGGGATTTAACTCAATTGAAGTAAATTACAAAAGAGACTTTAAACTCTTCGGTCGGGAAATCTTGTTTTTCTATCTTGGAGCTTTTCATAATGTACAGCGTAATTTTTCACCTTTGCCTCGCTATTCAAAAGCTTCTTATTTACAAAGCTATAATCAACAACTAGAATTTTATTATTTACTTTTTCCAAAAGTTGTTCTATCAAATTATTTTGGCTTCGATCGAATAATTGCCAACGAGCACACAAAGTTATCAGAGGTAAGTTTAAAACCAAAAGATCAGACTGGTAAAAGTTATGCCATTGGTCTCGATTTTTTATTGGCAAAAAATACAGGCTTATATATCCGTCATCGTTGGATGAACTATGAGGACCGAAATTTTTCCTTGGATAGATATAAGGGAACAGAAACTACAATTGAACTTAAAATATTTTTTTAATATGAAAGCTTTATTATTTATTATTCTTTTTTCACTAGGCCTAAGTGCTTTTTCGCAGGAAGGGAAAAAAGTGCAATTTGTTGGAGGCGCCAGATCCTTAATTTCACAGAGTGATTTTACTTCTGATGTTTCAGATACTGTTACTGCACCAAAAACTACCGGAGGATATGCTTTGATTGACTTGGGATTTAAAATTAATCCAAATGAGAATACAGAAGTTCTAGGAATGATTCGAATTAAAAATCAATTTGGAGGCTTTTATGGAGCTGGAGTTACCTTTGATGTTCGCCAAATTCATGTGAAAGGAGTTGCAGGAAAAGTTCTTCGCTACCAAATTGGAAACATTGACTACAAACTAACACCTTACACTTTTTACAACCACAATCCTGATTTATTAGTTCAATCTCTGGGCATAAATAAAATTAAAGAAGAGGTGCTAAATTATGAGTCTTTCTACAAAAATAACAATTGGCGACAGCAAGGAGCAGCGGCAGATTTCGCCATTCAATTTCCTAAACTTATTCAAGAATTGAAGTTTAATGGATTTATTACCCGATTAAATCCAAGTGCTCCTGGAACAGTTACTCCAGGATCTGGGGTACTTGAACGACTATACGGTGGTGGCAATGTAATCATGAAACAAAGCAAATACCTAACAATTGGAGTTAATCATGTGCGCATTTTTGATTTATTGCAAACTGCAAATAATGAGAATGCTTATCGAAATGTTGTAAACTCTATAAGCTACGATTTAAATAAAGATGGAAAAAAAATTAAACTCTCCCTGGATGGTGAATCGGGCATGTCAAAGAGTTTTTCAACACAAAATGCTGAAGGAGGATTGAGTGACTTTTTTATCCATGTAAAAGGACAAGTTTCCTTCAAAAAATGTGGCTTAAAGCTAAAAATGGCGTACATGGAAAATGGAGCAGATTTCCGAAGTTTTGGTGCACAATCAAAAAGAATGGACTTCAATCAAGTAAATTCTTTTTATGATCGCTACACAAATTCTCAAATACTTAGGCCTTTATCTTATTATGATTTATATAATGATCCTTCGCTTTACAGCAGTAGTATTTCTACGAAAATAATGTCCTTTAATCCTTCTATAAATAATGTTTTGCCTTACGGAATTGCAACTTTTAATAGACAGGGGTTTTATGCAGGATTAAATTATTCAGATCCTAAAAAAATCATAGCTGCAGATGTGACTTTCTATAGACTTGGAGAAATTCGTGGGCAAGGCACCACACAATTGCGTTCATTCTCATACCTTACATCAACAGTTTCTTTTAATTTATCAAATTGGATGCATTGGAAGAAAAAACAAGTATTACAACTTGGATTGGCATACCAAGAAACTAATCGAAGTAGTCAATTTACCTTTGAACAAATTAATTTAAAATCATTAACTGCTTCACTTGGTCTTGAATTAGAAATTTGTCCTGATTTGTATTTATTAGGTTCAGCTTTTTTATTCTCAAGTAAAGGAAATGAATCTATGCCAATTCGAACTCCCGAAGGGACTATTATTAATTTTAATGAATACCTTGTAGACGGAAGGGAAATAAATTTATCTTCTGGGATAAAATTTAATTTCTCAAAAGAAGTTTATGTTGCAGCTGTTTACGAATCCAATAAGAATAATTTCTCTGCAGAAAACCCATATAAATACAATCAAATACTTCTTTATTATATCATGAAATTTTAAGCTATGAAATACTATATAACCTTAAGCGCACTAATTCTCGTTATTTTTTCTTGTCACAAGAAAGATTCCAAAATTGATGGCCCTTCTTTAGAAGATTTAAACGGACAGTTTTCTGTTCTAAGTCCGCTTGCAGCATCTATAGATTCTGTTGACTTCGCAAGTGGAGAAACAGTTTATTTTACTGCCTTATTTTCAAAAACATCAGAATGGAATTTAAAAATAACCGGCTTAGTTTCTGGTGCAGTTAAAACAATGACAGGTACGAGTAATGAACTAAATGCAAGCTCTTCACTTTGGAGTGGTGAAACTACCAATCTGCCGATTTTTAAAAATGAAAACTGTAAAGTAGAACTAACATTTCCCAATGAAACAGATACCTTAATTACCTATGTTAAAGTACTACAAGCAAAAGTAAATTCAGGTTTTCTTATATCAGATTTTGAAAATGGGTTCAATAGCGGATGGACATCATTTATTCAGTCTGGAGCCAACATGAATTTCCAAGTGCTTTCTGATGCAAGCTCCCCACAAGGAAATAAATACTATAACATGGCTGGAACAGTTAATTGGGATTGGTTAATTGGACTTGTAAACTTTAAATCTACTGCATATGGAGGAGCTCCCGCTTTCCCCTTGAATGCAAACCCAAATAGTGTTTATTTTAATGTGATGATTTATGGTGAATCTGGAACGACAAATAGCATTGTGCTTTTTCAATTTGAAGAAGATGAAAATGGCGATGGGATATTTACTGCTGCAAGTGAAGACATGTACGCTAAGGAAATTAAAGTAGATTGGGCAGGATGGAAACTTATCTCTGTCAAATATAGCGATATAGAATCCTTGGTTAATGGTGTGCCGGCAACTCCAAATGGAAATGGGACTCACGATTCAAATAAAATTAAAACTATAAATATGCTTCATTTAGCAAATCCAAATTCAGGGTTTGCAAAATCCAAGTTAGATTATATCATTTTTACAGAAAATGGACCATTGGTTCCTTAAAATAGCATGAAAAAACTTTCTTTCTTCTTTGTTTTCTGTAGGCTAGTTTCTTGGTCTCAAGATCTTCCGAAACAAAAAACACTTCTTTTAGAAGAAGTAACGATCCTAGAAAAAAATTACGGATTTAAAAAAGTAGGCCTTTACGATGAAGAGGAAGCAAAATCGTATTCAATTAAAGGATTTTCCCAACTTTCTATTTTCGACAATGATTTCTCAGACGAAGTTTGGTCGACAAAAAACACAGCTTGCATTCAATTAAACTTAAAAGAAGATGAAAAAGATAAATTTTTAAGTGTGAAATGGAACAAAGACCAAGATGGCTGTGATTGGGTTGGAATGGGATTTGGTTGGGATATGTGGGCTGGAAAAGACATGAATTTTGTAAAAGATACGCTTGCAATGGAATTAGAAGTTCGTGCAATAGGAAAATCATTTACCAATATTCCATGGGCGTTCTGTTTTGAAGATTATTCTGGCGCACAAGCATGGTTAGGCTACAATAAATCTTTTTTGCTAGCAAATGAAATTACGTCAAATTGGACAAAAGTCCGGATTCCTTTCTCCTTGTTTCCTTTTGAAGAAAATAATTTTGATTTATTCAATGTAAAACAACTAATGGTTCAAGTTTTTGGAGAAGGGTCCATAGAAATTAATTCAATAAAACTAGTTCCTAATTCTAGTAAATTACGTTCTGAAGTAACTTGTCTAAAAGTCAATGAAAAAATGGAACTTGGAAAGAATGAAAACTGGAATATTCCCTTTACTAATTTTGGTTCTGGACATTCCTTTGCTACTTTATATACAAAAGATTCTTTATTTATCGCTGTAAAAGTTATTGATGCTACACCACAAGTCAACAGCGAAAAAGATGAAAAATTATGGAACGGAGATGCGATAGAAATTGCTTTTTCTACCAATCCACAGGCAGACCCAAAAAGAAAATCATTCTTGCTCAGCGATCAACATTTAGGAATTAATTGTGGCGCCACTCCCTATGTTTGGGATTGGAAAGAAAATAAACGCATGGAAAAAGTAAAATTTGTCTATTCAAAAACTTCTGTTGGCTATTTTCTTGAACTTACAATTCCTGTAACAGAATTATTTAAAACTAAATTACTTCCTGAAGCATCTTATGGTTTTGAAATTGCAGTTGATCTAAGTGGAGCTGATGGCAAAAGAAGTCGGCAAGAAAGGTGGAACAGCATTTATGCTGAAGGATTTCATTTGTCTCCAAGCAAATGGGGGACTTTAATTTGTGAATAACAAAGTTATTCGTTCACTATAAAACATACGCATTTAAAGACATTGCAATGCATAACCAAATAAGATAAGGCAGAATAAGAAATGTTGCCGGAGAAGTTAATGTTAATCTTAGATGTTTGTTTATCAATATTAGTGTCATAAATAATAGAATTAGCAATAGGAGCCCTAATAAAATCTCGTGAAAATTAAAAAAAACAGGATTCCAAGCTACATTTAAAATCCATTGAAGTATAAAAAGACCTACTGTTTTTTTTGGTAAGGGTGACGAAAACGCTCTCGCACAGTAAATAGAATAAAGAATCATAATAATTGTCCATGCTATCCCAAAGAAATAACCTGGAGGAGTCCATGGTGCTTTTTGAAGATTTATATACCAATTATTTGAACCAGGACTTGAGCCCATTAAAATACCTCCCAAGTACAAGCCCCCAAAATTTATTATCAAGAATACAAAAAATAGAAGTGTTTTTTTCATCGTATTAAAATTCCTTTTAAACCAATTATTTCAATCATTTTCATGCTTTCTTCTTGAATAGAGTGCGCAGGAAATACAAATTGCTTATCGTACAGTACATCATTTACCCAAAAACTTACCCAATATTCATTCGAAATAGCAAATAATTCCGGTAAAATAGGTTCAATTTTGGCAGCCTCATTTGGCAATAAAATCTCCATGCTATGTCGAATTGTACTTGTTTTTATTTTCTCGCCAGTACTAGGATTCTCGCCAAAACCTGTGCAAGTAATAATAATCCCTTCCATAATATCATCTCGTAAATTGAGGAGATAAATACTGTATTCTTTTTCTCCTTCTGCTAATGTATTTTGTGTAAGCGCAATGGCAACATTTTCAACTTTAGGGACCAACAATTCTTTTTTCATTACTTTTGATATTATTATTCTAAATTGTTACTCTTAAATTCTGATTTATTCGTTTAGTATTTTGCTTGGTTTAAAATCAAATAGCTCCGCTAAATGAGAAAGTAATTTATCAGAGACTTCCTCCAAATCTAATTCTCTTCCCAATTCTTTTTTCATCGAAGTAACAGCCTTGTCATCAATTCCACAAGGAATGATATTAGAGAAAAAACTCAAATCTGTATTTACATTAAAACCTATTCCATGCATTGTAACCCAGCGAGAACTTTTTACGCCAAAAGCACAAATCTTCCGCGCACGAGGCGTTTCTCCTTCAATCCAAACACCTGTTAATCCTTCCATACGATTAGCAGAAATTCCATACTCAGCTAATGTAAGAATAACGGCTTCTTCCAAAAATCGCAGGTACTTATGAATGTCTGTGAAGAATTGCTCTAAGTCAAAAATAGGATATACCACTAATTGTCCAGGGCCATGATAAGTAATATCTCCACCACGATTGATTTTATAAAATTTTGCTTCCTTGGCATCTAATTGGCTTTCATCAAGCAATAAATGGGCTTCTTTTCCACTCTTTCCAAGCGTATAAACATGCGGATGCTGACAGAATAATAAATGATGCTTTGGAATTTCTTCCGTTTCTGCATTTCGGCGAGCAATTTTTAGGTCTATAGCGGACTTGAAAATAGTTTCTTGAAAATCCCAAGCCTGTTTGTAGTCGATAAGACCCAAGAAATGACAGAGGACTTTTTGGTTATCCGACATTAAAAGTTAGATAATTCGCTTTTTAAATAATCAATAATCTCAATGTCCATGATATCCGCTTTATTCATTTCACATAAATAATAGGACGACCAATCCACTAAATGAATTAAATAAAGAGATCGTTCAATAAATGAAGATCCTTTTGCACTTAAAACATAAATTTTTCCAGCTTTTTTCTCAACTGCGGACATTGTTATTTCTAGTCGTTTCTGATTGCGAGGATGTAAATCTCCGGTACTAAAAAACACAGGGGCAAAACGATTATCTCCTCCAGACCAACCCACTAATTCGTTGTGATTCATTTCTGGAATGGTATGCTGCCACCCTAAATATTTAGCGTTTTCATTAAACTGTTGGCGAGCACGAACAATCACGCCCTCGTATTTTGTTTCAGAATAAAAAACCCCCACTTTACCAAATAAGAATAGTGCAAGATCTTTTCCTATTTCTTGGATTTCTGAAATACTTTTACTCAAAGTATTTGCACTTTGTGACATTGTCTCTAAGTGTTTTGGGGATGTAAATCCTAATTCAGCGAAAATATGAAGTAACTGAACAAGCGAAAAAGCTAAGGCACTTCTTGGGGGATTTCCACCAGGAACAATTATGCAATCATAGCCATTTTGCGCGCAGAAAGACTTTAAATTTCCACCACTTGTTATTCCAATAATTGAACAACCCAATGCATGTGCAGCATTTATACTCATGGTTGTTTCTTCGGTATTTCCTGAATACGATGAACCTATAACCAAGGTATTTTTATTTGCAAATGCAGGTAAAGTATATTCATTGCTTAAACTTACAGGAATTTTTATTTCGTCTTGAATCCAATTTGCAACAATTTTTGCACCGATACCTGAGCCACCTAAACCACAAATAATAATGTTGTGCACTTCGTTTTTTGGTGTGCGAATAGTACTTGATTGAGCAATAGCGATCGCATCATGGATATTTTGTGGGAACGCTTCAATTAATGATTTCATTTCTTAGTTTTATTTTTATTTGATTTATAAAGGAATATTCCCATGCTTCTTTTTGGGCAGCGTCTCTGCTTTATTTTCTAACATTTTGAATCCGATAAGTAATTTATTTCTTGTTTCAGCAGGGAAAATTACCTCATCAACAATTCCCCTCTCAGCTGCACGATAAGGATTTGCAAATAAATCTCCATATTCTGCTTCTTTTTCCAATAATTTTGCCTGAGAATCGGCAGCTTCTGCAATTTCACGCTTAAATATAATCTCCGCTGCACCCTTTGCTCCCATTACTGCAATTTCTGCACTTGGCCAAGCAAAAACAAGATCAGCACCAATACTTTTGGAGTTCATTACACAATAGGCTCCTCCGTACGCTTTTCTTGTAATAACAGTAATTCTGGGCACTGTAGCTTCAGAAAAAGCATATAATAATTTCGCCCCATGTGTAATAATTCCACGCCATTCTTGATCAGTTCCAGGCAAAAATCCAGGAACATCTTCAAAAACAAGTAAGGGAATATTAAAAGAATCACAAAATCGAACAAATCGGGCTCCTTTTCGTGAAGCGTCGATATCCAAAACACCTGCCATTGCTGAAGGTTGATTCGCTACAACACCAATTGTTCTTCCTTCTAAGCGAGAGAATCCTACAACAATATTTTTAGCAAAATCTTTTTGAACCTCCCGAAAACTTGTATCATCAACAATGCAATCAATGAGCTTTCTAACATCATAAGGGACACTTATATTCTCAGGGAGAATTTTTTCTATTTGGGTTAATTTACTTTTAGAAAATTTAAATACCGAGGTTGTAGGAGCTAATTCGTATGCATTTTGTGGAAAATAAGTTATTAAATCGCGTACATTTTTTAAGCACTCCACATCATTTGCTGCAGTAAAATGATTAACCCCTGATTTTTCTGCGTGGGTTTTTGCTCCTCCTAAATCTTCAGACGTCACCTCTTCATGGGTAACCGTTTTAACAACATTTGGACCGGTAACAAACATATAGGAAGTTTCCTCCACCATAAAAATAAAATCTGTCAATGCCGGAGAATAAACCGCGCCACCAGCAGAAGGCCCCATAATTACAGAGATTTGCGGAATAACTCCCGAAGCTCGTGTATTACGGAAAAAGATATCAGCATAACCAGCCAAGGAAACAACGCCTTCTTGAATACGCGCTCCACCAGAATCATTTAAACCAATAAATGGCGCACCATTCTTCATAGCTAAATCCATGATTCGGCAAATTTTAGCAGCGTGTGTTTCGGAAAGAGAACCACCCAATACTGTAAAATCTTGCGAAAAAACATAGACTAAACGACCGTGAATAGTTCCAAATCCTGTGACTACACCATCTCCAGGAATTCGTTGATTTTCTAAGCCAAAGGTTGCTGCTCTGTGTTCAACAAAAGCACCTATTTCTTGAAAAGAGTCTTCGTCTAACAACAAGGTAATCCGTTCAGATGCAGTTAACTTTCCTTGTTGATGCTGCTTTTCAATACGTAGCTTTCCACCTCCAAGTTTTGCCTCTTCTCGTCTTTTTGTTAATTCTTGGTTTTTATCCATGATTTCTATGTGCTACAAAAATAAGCTAAAATGATGTAATTTAAGCTAACCAAGACCTTATGTTTTAGAGTTGGATGACCTAATTTTAAAAGGATAAAAGACCAAAACAGAAATAAAGAGAAAAAATACGAAGATCATCATTGTTTCCTTAAGGGGAGTCCAAAACTGTAAACCCAAGAAAAAAGAAAAAAAAGAAATTCTAAAAAAACTTAAATTCCTATTTCTTTCAAGGTTGTTAAGCTGCTTACTTCCAACAAGACCTGTTTTTAAATCTTGTTTCATGCGCAACCATTCTCCTAAAATTAGTAATGGAAGGAGAATATAACCCTGTTCAATTCCCATATCACTATAATGAATAAAATTTGAAATTTCTTTTTGGAAATGTATGTCTGGAATAAGAACTTTTAAGAAAAAATGAATTATAAATAATTCCGAGAATAAAAGAATGGAACTCTTAACAATAATTTTTATTTTTTCTGACTGATTTAATTCAGTCAATTTCAAGCGCCATGGCAAAAATATCGTTCTTGCAACTTGATCTAGAATAAAATAAAGCAAGATAAAATAGAAGTTCCAATTCCAGAAAAAATACCCCATTAAAGGAAAAGCTACGTCTCCAAGTAAGGCATTTATCTTTTCAGCTTGCGTCACCTCTTTTTCTTAAGAATTGCAACTCGCTCTAGACTAAGAGTATATTCTGGATTGTATTTTAACACTTTGGCATATGAAAACAGGGCATTTGTGATGTCTTTTTTATCTTCGTAGATTAATCCTATGTTGTGATATGATTCAATGTGTTTGTTATTAATTTCCAAAGTCTTATCATAGTAGAATAAGGCGCTATCTAAGTCATTTTCAGAAAATTGTTTGATATACCCAATTTGGAAGTATGCCACATAATACAAACTATCTAAACGTATCATTTTCCGATATAAGTATTTTGCTTCAGCATCTTTACCAAACAATTGCTTGGCATAAGCCAATGAATATATAACATCCGTATTTTTTGGCTGTAATTGATAAGCAGTTGTATAATATTCTATACACAGTGGATCTTGTTTCCATTCGTAGAGTGATCCTAACATAATATAGCCTTGGTAAAACTCAGGGTCTTGCTGCACGGCTGTCTCGTAGGATGAAACAGCTAATTTAAAATTCCCAAGTAATCTATAAATACTTCCTTTTAGAATGTATGCGTCACGAAAACGGGGATTAATTTTTAGCGCTTTATTAATAAATTTAAAAGCAGAATCATAGTCCTCAAGAATACAATAAACATTCGCTAAACCGACTAAAGCTTTTGGATTTTTAGTGTCCTTTTTGATGATAATAAGATAATTTCTTTGGGCATTAAAAATATCAGCAACTAATCTATTTGATTTATTAATAAGTGCTTCAGCATATAACAAGCGACATTCTAAACGAGTGCTATCCATTCGGAATGCTTTTGCTCCATCTGCCATGGCAGAAGCATACTCCATTTTTGAAATTGCTTGATTTCCATGACGGATAATTAACTCAAGACTATCAGGATAACGAACTAAGAGACTATCCAAACTCAAGTTGCGGTCGTTCTTGCTATTTTTCCCTTTATCCGCGCAAGATTGAAGCGTAAATAACAAGAAGAATAAAAAGTATATTAGAAAATTCATGTTACAAAAATAATGATTTTGAATTGGTTTAAATGTTCTGTAAATTTGTAGAAATTAATTATTCTTATGATTTACAGGGTTTTTCTTCTCTTTTGTTTATTTTTCTTGAATGCATCTCGCGTATTTTCACAAGGTTGTTCACAATGTAAACTCCTTGCAGAACAGGGAAGTCAAGCAGATGAGAGTTCATTTGGATCAAATATAAATTTTGGAATTCTTTATTTAATGATAATTCCTTATTTGCTTCTTTTATTTTTATTTAGAAAGCAAATTATTGACTTCGCAAAGAATTTGTTTTTAAAAACCAGCTAGATTTTTTTTAGAACCTAGCTGTTACCCCTGCCATCACTTGGATAGGTTGAACAGGGTAATTGTACCATCGGTAATATTGTTGGGATGCTAAATTATTAATTTGCAAAAAGGCACTTACTCTCGTATTATAACGGTATTCAACACCTAAATTTATATCTACAATAGCCCCCAAAGGTTTAGCAAACTGCTCGTTTTTCTCAATAACATCTTTACCTACTGAATAAACCTTCGCGTTTCTTCCTGTTTCTATTTTTGCGCTTAAATTCACTAAAAATTTATCGTAAAGGTTGTAAGAACCCCTTAAAACAAACTGGAATTGAGGTAAATTCCATGCAAAAGCTTCATTTTTTGTTTGGTAGGAAAAAAACTGGCCAATCAAGTCAATCTTAAATTTCTCACTTTGCTGGTAAGAGCCTGAAGCTTCAAGTTTTGTTAAAGTGAGCGTGTCATAAATGACATTAAATTTATTGAAAGCAAGAGAATCTGAAATATATAGGGCTTTATTTAAAATTCTTGCGGAACTTCCATTGACATTAAAACTTAACTTGCTGCTCAAAGTACCTTTAAATCCAGCATATATCTCATGTGGGTTATGTTCGTTTTGAATAGTAAGATTTGATAATAAATAAGGGTTCTCTGAAGAAAAAGTACGTAGCGAGTTTTGTTTTAATCCACCACGGATTCCTACATATGGAATAAAAATATCGTTAAATAATGAATATTTTATTTCAACCTGTGGATATATATAAACCTTTGTCTTTTTTTGAATATCAACGCTTAATGCAAGACCAACTTCAACCTTAAATTTCTTTTGGAATAGTTGTGTTAAAATCCCTGGTTGTAAATCTATTATTGTATTATTAGTTACCAAGCCTGAATCACTTGAATTAAGAATTGAGTCTTCAATGCCGTAACGATAAGAATTATATCTCAACCCTAAATTTAGATAAAATGTCTCGCTTTTATAGTTGTACCAACCTTTAGTATTCAAGTAAAATTGGTTTTCCTTAGCTCTCCAATCAGAAAGTGTATCTATAAATGGTTTTTTTGTACCCAAGAAATTAAACCCTGTTGTTATCTTATAATTTAAAATAGATGTATCCCCTCTATTTCCAATAAATTCAAAATCTGCACCAAGATTTTGATAACGTTGAGCAATTGTTTTCGCATCTGATACTTCTGAGTCTGGAAGTCCATAAAAATGAAAGCCATCATTCAAATAATGAAGCTTTGCTCCAAGATTAAATGAAGCTTGATTAATTTTTCCAAAAAGTAAAACATCAGTATGATCAAATTGCCCATTTGGAAAAACTATATCTCCCCGTTTTATATTTCCAAAAGAACTTAAATGTTTTATATGTGCGCCATAATGATAAACACGAGATCGAGTAGAGTTAAAATAAAATTCTCCAAGCGGCATTAATTTAGATCCAAGAGCAATTCGAGTATAAAATGGATAAAGTTGCTTTATTTTTTCTGTTGTTTCAACAGTAGCAACTGGAATTGTGTCTAAAGTTATTGCTGTAGGGTGTTGGAAAATTAACAATGGATAAGACGATACAATTGCTGCCTTAACAGTATCGATAATATCTGGAGTTGCTAAAATTCTGAAAGAGGGTTCTATTTCTCTTTTTCCTTTTCCATCTACGACAAGGTCTGGAGGCTGAGCAAAACTGAAACCAAATAACATTATAAATCCAAAAAGAAAAGAGAGCTTTAACATTTTATTCTTCGTTTATTTCAATTTTTTTTAGGTCTTCCACTGGTTGTTCTATAATTACTGGATTTTTTAATTGCATAAGTTCTTCAAACAAATTGTTCGCCTCAGCTAGCACTCCGTCATCTTTATCTGGATAAAATTCTAAAACAGACTTGAGTGTCTGCTCAGCTTGAAATAAGTCGTTGTTTAAAATAAATATTCTAGCCTGAAGAATCAGTGCCTTTGCAACCCAGTAATTATAACTCGGCTTCATTTTAAGTAAGGCCTTTATTTCTACATCTGCTTGAGCATATTTTGATTGCTTAAAATTTATTTCTGCTATAGAGAATTTTGCTTCAGAACCAATTGAAGTACTTGTATTTTTCACAAGCCATTCAAGTGGGGCAATGGCATCTTCAAAGTTTCCTAAACGGTAATTTGATATTCCACTAGAATACATTCCTTCAATTTTTATTTGTGTTGTTATTCCACCAGATTCTAATACAAATCTTGAATAATAAATCGCTTTAGTGAAATCATCGATTAAAAATGCACAACGCATAAGTCCAAGTTTTGCAGTGAAAATAGTTGTCGGTTTTGAGGCAACCTGCTCCAATTTTAAATAGTATTTATAGGCTAATTCATAATTTTTATGTGAATAATGATAGGTGGCTATTCGAGAGGCTGCAGATTCCGAATAAACATTTGTTGGTGTTTCTAAGAATTTTTCAAAATAGTTTAGCGCACTCAAAGTATCTTTTATTTTATAGAAGCTATTCCCTAAAAAGTAATAGGTTTCATTTACAAAACGACCATCCGGGAATTTTGATAAATACACTTGAAATTTTGAGATAGCATCAGAATAAGAACTATCTGCATAACTTTGAAATGCTGGGTTATAGAAAAGATTTTCTTTTTCATCTTTAGAAATATTAGCACATGGATAGCGATCTGCTATTTCTGCTGCTTTTTCTGGAATTTTTTGTGCAGCATAGACTTCCACTAATCCCTTTACAGCTTTTTCACATACATCTCTTACTTTTTCAAATTCATTAATAATTTTAATGTACTCCAACTCAGACTGAACATAGTCCCATTTTTTAAAATATAAATCTGCAATCCCAATCCTAGCATCTATTATATTAATAGATTTTGGATAAGTTGCGACAAAAGAAATATATAATTCCATAGCTTCATCGTATTCTGCTTTGGAAACAAAACATCTTGCTAATTCATAGGTTCCATTCATTCTATATTTTGATAATGGATAGTCTTTCAACAAGATTCTTAAAACATTAATTTTCTCGTCCAATTCTCCATTATAGCCATATGATTTTGCTAAATAAAACAATGCTTTATCGTTCAAATCAGTATTCATTTTTAAGGCTTCCTTATAGTACTGAATTGCCAAGCTGTTGTTTTCTTGGTTTAAATAATAACAGTCTGCTATTCTAAAATAAGCATCTATTTTTTTTTCTGTGTTCTGTGGATTTGATTGAAGATATATTCTAAAAGCGTTAATCGCATCTTGTGTTTTTTCTTTTGCAATGTAAGCGTAACCAATATTATAATAAGCGTCTATTTTTTGTGGCAATGCGTTTGAGCCAGGAGAGCCCAAGAAAAAACGATACGCGTTTATTGCTGCGTCAAAATTATTCAAACGAAAGTCTATATCTGCCATCCAATAAATAGACAAAGCCAGCATTTCTGGGTCAATTGGATAACGATTTACCAACTCAAAAGCTTTTTTCGAGTTAAGCCAATCCCCTTTTTGAAAAAGTTCCACGCCATAATTAAAAGCTACTGTTTGATAAACAGACTTTAATTGGTTATCTTTTGATGGTAATTTATCTAAAGATTCAAGTGCCTTTGAAAAATTACTCGTATTTGTATACACATTAACTAAATACTGAAAGACGTCTTTCGTTCTTGATGATTTGGGGTATTTATTTAAATAATCTTCAAAAGCACGAACTGACTCATCGTAAGGGTTAATGTCTACTTTAAATGAAATAACCGCAAAATTATACAAAGCATCCTCTTTTATCTCTTCAAGAATAGTCATTTCAGAAGCGCGTTCAAAAGCGCTACGTGCAGGTAGTAGTTTCCCCAAAGCAAGGTAAGATTCTCCTATTTGATACATCGCAACTTGGGCCAAACTATCTTTTGTCCCTGTCACTCTATCAAATTGCCGAATTGCCTTTTCGAACTCATTAGATTTGTAATAGCAAAAAGCTAGTTCATAACAATCATCTCGATTAGGTTTAGATTTTTGATTATAATTCTCTAAAAAAGGAATAGCTGCAGAATAATTTCCCAAGCGATAATGAGCA
>Ga0114981_10000846_pt1 | contig 20152 bp, 19 predicted proteins | sample S_140806_MF_Meta_FD_87028 | JGI IMG/M metagenome (GOLD analysis project Ga0114981, IMG submission 87028) | Freshwater microbial communities from Lake Simoncouche, Canada to study carbon cycling - S_140806_MF_MetaG | ecosystem: Environmental > Aquatic > Freshwater > Lake | place: Lake...
GGGCCAGTTAAACCTGTCTATCGTTTCTTCAACCAAACATCCGGAACGCATTTTTATACTATTTCTGAAGTTGAATCAAAATACGTAAAAGGTTTGAGCAACTATTCCTATGAGGGCGTTGGATTCAAAGCTTTTGATCCAGGTGTAGCTACCGTCGACTTTCGTCGTTTTTACAATTCAGCTTCTGGAGCACATGCCTACTCGGCAGCAACTGCAGATATAGAGTTTTTTACCTCTAGAGGTTATACGTTTGAAGGTATGGCTTGGTCTGCAGTGCTATGAACTTATCAATCTGATCAAAGGTGCTTCAGTTGTGGATAGGCGGTAATCAACTCATCAGCGCTTAATACATCGCCTTCCGCATCCGGCTGCCAGATCACTTCTAGTGCCAATAGATCACTGGCTGGCACTGCTCCTAGCACCCCCAAGGCATCGCGTAACTGCTCTGCTGTATCTACAGATTTAATCGTCATACGCCGGCGGCTAGCCACCAATATTGTTATGGCGATGTAATCATTGGAAGCATCAGCATCACCAGCTTTAACGATGCTTGCTTCATTTTCATCGCGGCGGCGACCAGCAAAGTTACTTGTTACTTCACTACTTAATTTGCTGCGTTCCTGCATTGAAAGGCGATTAAATGTGGCCTCTGCCGTATTAAAAGGCACTTGGCCCAATTCAACATTTGCATATACCCATTGATCGGGATGGCGCAATAAAGCAAGGGTTGCATCCTGCAATACTTGTTGCAGGCCAGCGCTATTGCTGGTGTCTGCGGTGCGCGCATAACGACGCAAATCCTGTTGCAATGAGCGGGCACTGGCTAGCAGGCCAAGTTGCAGCTGGGCCACCGCTACGGGGCCATCCACAATTTCCCGTTCAGCTGGTAACCCAGGGTTGACGCCGCCGCCAATGGCACCCCTCAAGCCATTAACAACCACCCCAACAATTGCCATCAGGATCAAAAAGCCAAATAGGCCGCCGCCGCCAAAACCTAAAAACGGCACGATGAATGGAAAACCAATGCCACCGCCACCAAAACCACCTCCGTAGCCACCGCCATAACCACCCCGGTAGCCACCACCACCGCCATAGCCGCCGCCACTGCGAAATGAAGGGCTAGAGGAACGGAAGCTGCCGCCACCGATGCGGCCACCACTGGCAGCATCAGCTGGCTGGGGGTTACCTAAAAAAAGCAAACCAGCAGCAATAACTGGCATTAATGAAAGCGAAAAGAAACGCATGATCCGGCGGTTTGAAAAGCGGTTGGTTAAAAAAGTGAGCAACACCTAGGGCGCCATAACTAGCCAAATACTAGGAAAGCTGAGCGGGTTCGTTGTTACGGAATCTACCCACCCCCAACGATCGTTACCACCTCCAAGCGATCGCCAGCTTTGATTAGCTGATCAGCCCAGCAAGACCTTACTAATAATTCCTCGTTGTATTCCACCACCACCAGTTGCGGTTTATAGCCAAGCCATTGCAGCAATTCAGGCAGTTTTAAACCGGCGGGGCAACTGCTTTTCTCACCATTAAGCAAAATTTGGCATTCAGTCATTAGCTATCAACTCCAGTAATTCTTTAGTTGCTGCAGCTGGATCGGCCGCTTCCATCACCGCGCGCACCACGGCAAAACCAGCAGCAGCGCCAGCTTCAGCTAACACTGGTTGCAAATTTCTTGCATCAAGGCCACCGATGCAAAAAAACGGCACTTGGGCATTTGCAGCAGCGATTCGCAAGTAATCAAAACCCACTGGCTGCCTTCCAGGCTTAGTAGGGGTGGCATAGATGGGTCCCACACCCACGTAGTTGCAACCAGCAGCTTGGGCCCTTTGCAAATCCTCAAGGCAATGGCTGCTTTGGCCAATCAAGCGATCGGGGCCCAGCAAACGCCGCGCTATCGCTGGCGGCAGATCTGTTTGGCCGAGGTGCACGCCATCGGCATCCACCGCAAGGGCAATGTCGAGCCGGTCGTTAACAATAAAAAGAGCTCCATAGCGGTTGCATAGCTGCCGCAGGGCAAGGGCCTCCTGGTAGCGCTGCAGATCGTTTGTGCTTTTACTGCGATGTTGCACCAGTTTCACCCCAGCCTTAAGCGCTTGCTCCACCACCTCAAGCAAATGGGGCACCTCTGCAGTAATCAAATACAACCTGGCCGCCGCCAGCCGTTCCACACGGCTTTGATCAGCTAAAAGCTGGGTTTCTAAATCGTATAAACGGTAGCGGCAGGCCTCTGCCACAGCAGCCAGGCCAGGGTTGCTGGCCCTGCCAAATTCCTCCAGCACCCTTAGGGCCTCCTGGGCCCTTGCGCAATTAGCGGCCACCACCGCCTGGGAATCCAAACGTTGCGCCTGGGCTGGATGGCCTAAACCAGCTGCGCTGTCGCTGGCTGTGTGGCGCGCTTGACGGTAGCTGGGCAAATGGCAACTACCCAGTTGCTGGCGTAGATCCTTAAGGGCTGCCACCAGGTCGCGTCGGTTTAAGCCAAAGCGGGCCCAATCTTCCGCCACCCGCAAACCCTCCCGGGCGCGGTCGAGATTTGCATCCAGTAGGCGCAACACCGCTGGATCAACGCAAGGGGATGTCACAACAATTCGAGCCAACGCGCTGTTCCCTGTTTAGCCTGAAATATCCCCCGCACCTTTGTGGTGGCAGAAGAACCTAAAACTCTCCCCCAATACAGCAGTTCCGATAACCCCACCACGGTGTTGATCTGGGGTGCGGTGCTACTGGGCGGCATCGCTGCCTTCATCGCCTGGGGACTCACCCATGCCTACCCAAGCGCCTAGATCAGCAATCGGAAGCTAAAAACTCAGCAGCTGCTGCTGCATCCTTTGCGATCTGGGCGCTTAATTCCGCCAATGAAGCAAATGTGCATTGGCCCCGCAGCCACTGCCTTGGTTCCACCGTGAGCGTTTCGCCTTCCAATTGCAGATCAACCCCCAAAAGGTGCACCTCAACGGCGGAAGGCGCCTGGGGGTCGATGGTGGGTTGACGCCCCAGATTCATTACTGCAGCAAGCTTTTTACCATCACTTCGTTGCACCCAAGCGGCATAAACACCCTCTTTTGGTAAGCACTTGCGGCCGTCTACCTGCAGATTTGCTGTGGGCCAACCCAAGCCGCGGCCAAGGCCCCTACCCCGCACCACCAAACCCTGAAAGCGATAGGGCCGCTGCAATAAACGCACCGCTTCCTTTAGATCAGCCTCAGCTAATGCCTGGCGAATGCGGCTACTGCTAACGCGCAGGCCATGGTCGGCCAACATCGGCAGCACCTCCACGGCTACACCAGCGGCAGCGGCGAGGCGCACCAAATCCCCTGGGCCACCGCTGCGTTTAACGCCAAAACGGAAATTTTCACCGATGGCAATTGCCCCTGCCTTTAATTGATCCAGCAACACCTGTTGCACAAATTGCTCGGGGGTTAAAGCAGCTAGGGCGCGATCAAATGGCACTAAAACCAATTGTTTAATTCCTAATTCCTCTAGGCAGCTCAGCTTTTCCTCTGGCAGATCAAGCCGCAACCTGAGTTCACCGGCAAGCACCTCCCGGGGATGGGGCCAAAAAGTAAGCACCGTTGGCAGCAGCTGGGGCCTTTGCCGCGCCGCTTCCACAACGGCTGCCATCACACGGCGGTGGCCGGCATGGACGCCATCAAAACTGCCTAGGGCAAGGGCCGTTGGGGTATCGACGTCCTGGGGGGAGCGTAAAAAAATCAAGGCCACAGGCCGTGCCAGATCTATCCTCCCATGGCAACTTGGGGAAAACCCCATGGCCGACCGCCTCGATCTCCAGCGCATGGCAGCCGCCTTTCGGGCCATGGGCTGGGTTGCCTTCTGGAGCCAGCTAGCAATGGCCGTTGTATGTGCTGGCGTTCTTGCCTTCAACAGCATCGGCAGCGACCTAATTCGCAATCGCGATCGGGCCATTGGCTTAGGGCCTGGCCTATCGCTAACAACGCTCGCCCTATTGGTAATGGCTTACAGCATTTGGCAAGACTGGGGTTTAATCCGGCTCAGCCGCGCCCTAGCTGGTGGCACCACCGCAAGGCCGTCCAAAGCTGAAACCACCGCCCAGGTAAAACGCCATCTGTTGGCAAGCCTGGCGGGTGTAACCCTGGCGGCAATTGGTTATCAAGCCCTAGCTGGCAGCCTCACATTTCAAGCCTCAATCCAACAACCGGGTTTTGCCGGCAGTGGCGGGCTTGGCAATAACGCCATCACCTCCCTAGAAATGTTTTCGGTGATGGCAAATACCCAAGCCCTCACTGGCCATTTAATTGGCCTTTGGATCAGCCTTTGGCTACTGCAACGCATCCAAAGGCGATAGGTGGTAGATCACCGCGCCAGAAAAATTCCGGTTGCAACGGAGTTAGGGCCATGCCGCCGGCCTGCACCTGAGCAACATCCGTTGGCCATTCCCTTGGCCCTGCCCCGGCTGCATCCACATCATTAAGCACTTCACCGGCTAACCAGTAGTAGGTGCGACCCCTTGGATCCAGGCGTTGGTCGAATTGATCGATGTAGCGGCGCACGCCAGGCCGGCACCAACGCATGGCGCCGATGCGTTCAGCAGGAACAGCAGGCACATTCAAATTGAGCAATAAACCCTCGGGCCAGCCTGCAGCCAGTGCTTCTTCAGCTATTTCCAATGCTTTCTCGGCTGCTCCATCAAATTGACGCCAGTCGAAACAGGCACTGCTGATCGCCATGGCCGGCAGCCCCTCCAGGGTGCCTTCCATGGCAGCTGCAACGGTGCCGGAATACATCACATCAGAACCAAGGTTGGGGCCGTGGTTGATGCCACTGAGCACTAAATCCGGTGGTTCTGCTAAAAGTTTGCCCAGCCCTAATTTCACGCAATCGGAGGGGGTGCCACTGCAGGCCCAGGCCTCAATGCCAGAGCCAAATAAACCATCCGCCCGCTCAGCCCGAATGGGGCTTTGCAAAGTGAGGCCATGGCCGGTGGCGGAGCGTTCTTGGTCAGGGCAAACCACTGAAACCTGATGGCCGCGGCGGGCTGCTTCCTTTGCCAATGCTTGGATGCCTTCGGCAAATACGCCGTCGTCGTTACTGATCAGGATGCGCATACAGTTATAAGCTCTGCTTTAAAACCGTGGTAACCGGCCTCAATTTAGAGGACATAACCGCCCAGCTATGTGCTCTAGAAGCAGAAGCAGCGGCTGCCATCGAAGCTGCCGCCGATGGGGCGGCCTTAGAGCAACTGCGGATTGATCTGCTTGGCAAAAAGGGCAGGCTTTCAGGGGTGCTGGCGGCCATGGGCAGATTGCCTGGCGAGCAACGCCCCCTGGTGGGCCAAAGGGCAAATGTGCTGAAGGAACAGCTGCAGGGGTTGCTGCAGGAACGGTTGCAGAATTTGCGCCAGCAGGCGATGGCCAGCCGCATTGCAATTGAAACCCTTGATGTAACTCTCCCCCCTAGTTACGTGCCAACGGGCCATAGGCATCCGCTTGTGAGCACCACAGATGCGATCGTTGATATCTTTTGCGGCCTTGGTTACCGCTTGGTTTCAGGCCCTGATATCGAAACCGACCACTACAACTTTTCCGCCCTAAATATCCCCCCAAACCATCCGGCAAGGGATATGCAAGACACCTTTTACCTCCCCGGTGATCGGCTTTTGCGCACCCACACTTCACCGGTACAAATTCGTCACCTGGAGGCAAATCCACCACCGGTGCGGGTGATCGCCCCAGGTCGTGTGTATAGGCGTGATGCCGTGGATGCCACCCACTCGCCGGTTTTTCACCAAGTGGAGGTGTTAGCCATCGATGAGGGTTTGGATTTCAGCCATCTGCGCGGCACCGTTACCCATTTCCTAAAAGCATTTTTTGGTGATCTGCCTGTGCGCTTTCGCGCTAGTTATTTCCCTTTCACCGAACCAAGTGCGGAGGTGGATGTGCAGTGGCGGGGTCGATGGTTGGAGGTAATGGGTTGCGGCATGGTGGATCCGGCAGTGCTGGAAGGGCTTGGCCTAGATCCAGAACGCTGGAGTGGCTTTGCTGCTGGCCTTGGTGTGGAGCGCTTTTGCATGGTGCGCCATGGCATAGACGACATCCGCAGGCTGTTTACTAGTGATCTGCGCTTTTTAGAGCAGTTCTGAAATGTCCTGCGCTGGACTGATCGTTAACGACGGAAAAGACCTAGCCGTTTGCACCGCCGATCGCATCGAAGCGCGGCTTAAAGAAGCCGGCTGGGATGTGGTGCGGGTAAGTAGTGCCGGTGGAATGGTGGGTTTTGCCAACCCCGACCAACACCTGCGCATGCTGGGCTATGCCGCCTGTGTGCCAGCTGGATTTAACCGTGAGATGTCGCTGGCCATTGTTTTAGGTGGCGATGGCACGGTGTTATCGGCTGCTCGCCAAACCGCCCCTGTGGCGGTGCCGATGCTCACGATCAACACTGGCCACATGGGTTTTTTGGCTGAAACCTACCTGGAGCATCTCGATGGTGCCCTTGAGCAAATAATTGCTGGCCGCTGGAGTGTTGAAGAGCGCAGCATGGTGGTAGTGAGTGTGTTGCGGGGCGACCAGCGGCGTTGGGAGGTGCTTTGCCTTAATGAAATGGCTCTGCACCGGGAACCATTAACAAGCATGTGCCATTTCGAAATTGCCATCGGCCGCCATGCCCCCGTTGATATCTCAGCTGATGGGGTGATCCTTTCAACCCCCACCGGCTCCACCGCCTATGCCCTAAGCGCCGGCGGGCCGGTGATCACCCCCGATTGCCCCGTGCTGCAACTCACGCCAATTGCCCCCCATTCCCTTGCTTCAAGGGCTCTGGTTTTTAGTGATAGCGAACCGGTAACGGTTTTTCCTGCTACTCCAGAGCGTTTGATGATGGTGGTAGATGGCAGCGCCGGTTGTTATGTGTGGCCAGAAGACCGTGTTTTAATTCGCCGCAGTGATGAACCAGCCCGCTTTATTCGCCTGCAAGACCATGAGTTTTTCAGGGTGCTAGGTGAAAAGTTGGGCTGGGGTTTACCCCATGTGGCAAAACCAGCACTGCCGGATTAAACGTGGATCAACCGGCAGTACTTCTATTGGTTGGCGCAGCAGCGCAACAACTAAAAGATCGCCTGGAAGCATCTGGCTACAGCAGCATCAGTTGCAAGCTGGCGGAAGTGCCCAAATTGCTCGCTGGTGTGCAATTAGCTGCGGTGTTGATATCTAAAGATGCCTGCGATATTTGCCTGCAGTTGCGCAACTACTACGGCGAGGAAAATGCACCAGCCCTGCTGCTAGAAGCAAGCCACAATGATCTTGCCGCCCGCAGCCTTTGCCTTGAATGGGGCGCCGATGATTATTGGTTAGCTGATGCACCACCCAGCGACCTTTTGCAACGGCTGCGCCATCAGATCCAGCTGCACCAACAAACTCCCAAATCAATTGCAGCAATCAATCCACACCAACTAAGCCTCGGGAACCTGCGCTTAGATCAAAAAGAACGGCGCGCCTGGCGTGGTAATCGCGACCTTGGCCTAACGGCAAGGGAATATGCATTGCTGCTGATATTAATTGAGCAGCCAGGGGTATGCATAAGCCGAAAAACGATTTTGGAGCAGGTGTGGGGCCTAACTGAAACAAGCGAAGCAAATATCATTGAAGTGTATGTGCGCTACCTGCGGCGCAAATTGGAAGCCGATGGTGAAAAGCGCCTCATCCACACGGTGCGGGGCCACGGCTACTGCCTACGCAGCAACGATTCCTAAAAAAACCATCATGACAAACAAACAGAGGCAATTAGCAACACTATTTTCAGCAAGTTTATGCCTTTCTTGCATTAGCGCAAAACCGATTAATGCAACTCCAGCCCAATACCTGCCAACGGAAGCGCGCTGGTGCATGGCCCAAGGTTGCATCGATTTAGAAATACCCAAAACATATGAACAATATGTGCTCGGCCTAAGCAATCGACCAGCCCTCGGCCCCTGGAGGGGCATGTGGTTCCGTTTTGCGGAGCCCCGGGTGGTGGCTTTTAATATGTATAAATGCGCGCCATTGGATTTAGTATTTATCAGAAACGGCAAAGTTGTTGAAGTAAAAGCAAATCAATCTCCATGCTTGAAATTACCTTGTCCACAAATTATTCCGATTGAACCGGTTGATGAAGTGATCGAATTAGACGCTGGCCGCGCAGCTGCCTTAGGCATCAAGGCCGGAAGCCCCGCAATACCAAAACTGGATTGAGCGGCGCCAACCGGGTGCCATCAGCAAGCGGTGCACCACGCCAGGCTTGATGTTGTGTGATTGATACTTGGCAGCCGGATTGAACTAACAGGGGCCTCAATTCAGCAAGGGCCTCGAGGGTGGCAAGGGGCAACAGCACCACACCTGCTGGCCGCAGGCGGGTGAGCACCGCCGCCAGGATTTCAGCCCGCTGGCGGCCACCACCACCGATCAACACCCGATCGGGATCAGGCAGCTGGGCCAGGGCTTCAGGGGCACTAGCTTCCAACACCCCAGCGGGTTGAACCCCCAAACGGCGGGCATTGGCTTCTATCAATGCAGCGCCGCCACCCCTGCATTCCAGGGCCCACAGCTGCAGCGCCGGCCGCAGCCGCAAGGCCTCAAGGCCAACGCTGCCCACACCAGCGCCGATGTCCCAAAGCACTCCCTGGGCCGGCAATTGCAAATCAGCTAGCAGTTGAATCCGCACCTCACGCTTGGTCATCAAGCCGGGGCGATCGGCCTGCTGCAGAAAAAAGCCATCCTCGAGGCCAAACAGGGGCAGGCCGGCGGCCTCAATGTCAACAGGCGACTCGGCCAGCAACATCACCAGATGGAGCGGATCAAGCGGATCGGGCAATGGCTCATCGGGGGCTAGGCGTTGCAGCCGTTGCTGCGGATGGCCTAGTTGTTCACACAACCAAAAGCCATAGGCGGCCTCCAAGCCGGAAGCCCGCAGGATCAAACGCACACTTTCGGCGCCGCCCCGGTTTGGATCGGTGAGAACTATCAAGGCAGCTGGACGCTTTTGTAATTCGGCTGCCAACGCCTCCGGTTCGCGGCCATGGAGGCTTATCCAACTGGCATCTTGCCAAGGGCGCGCGATGCCGGCAAAGGCCAGTTGCATCGAACTGGGGGCTGGATGAAAACAAAGCTGGGCGGGTTCAAACCGCTGCAACAGCAGGCGACCAATGCCAAACCAAAGCGGATCACCACTGGCAAGAAGCACCGTTGGCTTAGAAGTTGCCAAAGCAGCGGCAATTGCTTCGATGGCCGCCGCAGGGTGATCAGTGGAAATCAATTGCTGCCCGCTGCTGGGGGCATAGGCCAAGCGGCTGGGGGCTGCCACCAATGCGGCCTGCTTAATCAAAAACTGGAGGGATTGGGGCAAATTCAACACCCCACCCGCATCTGTGCCGATCACATGCAAGCTCACGGCAGGATTTACATCGGCCAGGGTGATCTCAACTAGTGATTTGCATTTTGACCCATACAAAGGGACAAAAACAGCAACATTTGATGGCGGCTCAGATCTGACAAGCTAGGTGCACCTTTTTATCCCCCATGGCGCCCTTTGGCCTCTCAGCCCTGAAGTTGATATTGCAACGTAAATCGGCTGTAAAGCCTCCAACCGCTAGCTGGAGCAGGCCCTTTGGGCTTGGTTGGGATAAGCCTTACACCGTGCGATATGCCAGTAACTTGGATGATGGCCCTTGGCATGGGGCACCCCTTGGCGGTTTTGGCGCTGGTTGCATTGGCCGCAATTCAAAAGGTGAATTCAACCTTTGGCACCTAGATGGGGGAGAGCATTGGTTTGGCAACCTGCCGGATTGTGGTTTTGCACTATTTGAAAGCGATGGCAGCACAACCAAGGCCCATGGCCTGGCCGTTAAACCCACAGTTGATGCATCAAACCCAGAGGCGGGAGAACCCCTTTCCGCTTGGAGCTGGTATCCAGCTAGCAGCGCAAACCAAAACACCGGCACTTATAGCGCCCGATATCCACTCAGCTGGTTCCACTACAGGAACGTGTTCAAAGCAGAGGTGGAATGCGAAAGTTTCAGCCCGATATTGCCCGGCAATTATCGCGATACAAGCCTGCCGGTTGCAGTGTTTCGCTGGCATTTTAAAAATCCAAGCAAAAAACCGCTAAAGCTTTCGCTGCTGCTCAGCTGGCGCAACACCCTGGGCTGGTTTAAAAACACCGACCCCAGCGCTGAGGTGCATTTCCGTGATGATGGCAGTCCCGAACATTCCTATATCCCGGCGATTGGCGTAAGCAAAGGCCAAAGCAATCGCTGGATCGATCAAGCAGATATGAACGGCATCCTGATGGATGGCGAGCGCAGTAATCCAATCCAAGAAGGGGAAGGTCAATGGTGCCTAGCGGTGCCATCCCTCCCGGCGGGCGTTGAATTAAAACGCTGCAGCCGTTGGAATCCCCATGGTGATGGCGCAGAACTTTGGCAGCAATTCAGCCTTGATGGCACTATCCCCGCCAGTAATAACGACCGCCGCAGCGCCGCCAGCAATGATCCCCTCAGCGCTGCTTTAAGCATCAGTTTTGAATTAGCACCAGGCGCTGAATTAGAGCTGCCGGTGGTGATCAGCTGGGATTTACCGGTAACGGCCTTTGCCACCGGCTGCCAGGCCCTGAGGCGTTATACGGATTTCCACGGCAGCAGCGGCACAAATGCAGCAGCCATCGCCAGTGAAGCTTTAAAGCAATGGCCGCAATGGCGGACACAAATCAACAATTGGCAAGCGCCGGTGTTGCAGCGCAACGACCTACCGGAAAAGCTGCGCATGGCTTTATTTAATGAGCTCTACGACCTTGCCAGTGGCGGCAGCCTATGGACAGCCGCTACTGCAGATGATCCTGAGGGTCGATTTGGTGTGCTCGAATGCCTCGACTACGCCTGGTATGAAAGCCTAGACGTGCGTTTATATGGCTCATTTGCCCTACTGCAACTATGGCCTGCCCTAGATCGAGCTGTGCTGCGCAGTTTTGCAAGGGCAATCCCAGCAGCTGATGCAAACCTGAGGCCGATCGGCTGGTATTTCACCCAAGGCAAAGGCCGGGTGGAAGCTGCACGCAAATTAGCTGGTGCCACACCCCATGATTTAGGTGCCCCAAACGAGCGACCTTTTGATGCCACAAACTACACCGCCTATCAAGATTGCAATCTTTGGAAAGATCTAGCCAGCGACTTTGTTTTACAGGTGTGGCGCACTTATAAATTGGCGCCCGATGGCAAAGATCTCAATTTCCTAGCCAACTGCTGGCCTGCGGCGGTGCAGGCCCTGAAATATCTCAAAGAATTCGATATCAATAACGACGGCCTGCCCGATAACGGCGGCGCCCCAGACCAAACCTTTGATGATTGGGCTTTGCAGGGGGTGAGCGCCTATTGCGGTGCCCTTTGGATTGCTGCCCTGGAAGCAGCCTTGGCGATGGCCCAAGCGCTAAGCCTTGAATTAGGGCTTGATACAGCGCTGGAGCAACGTTTATTCAGCGAATGGCTGGAGCAATCCAGGAAAAATTTCGACAAATTGCTTTGGAATGGTGAGTATTACAAGATCGATGCCGATAGCGGCACGCCGGTAGTGATGGCAGATCAACTCTGCGGTGATTTCTATGCACGCCTACTGGGATTAGCACCTGTTGTTAGCGATGCCAATGCCATCAGCTCGCTTACGGCGATCAAGGAAGCCTGTTTTGAAGGTTTTGAAGGGGGCCGGCTTGGGGTTGCAAATGGTTTGCGCCGCGATGGTAGTGCTCTCGATCCCAATGGCACCCACCCCCTCGAGGTGTGGACGGGAATCAACTTTGGCCTTGCCGCTTACTACCGTTTAATGGGCGAGCCAACTACGGCGTTTGCCATCTGTGATGCGGTGGTGGAGCAGGTGTATCAAGGGGGCTTGCAATTCCGCACCCCAGAGGCGATCACAGCGAAAAACAGTTTCCGCGCCTGCCACTACCTGCGGGCGATGGCGATCTGGGCCCTATGGGCAACCCACACCAATTGGCAAGCAATTCCAGGGGCAGAGCATTGATAAAAATGGAACGGATCCTCGGCGTTTTTATTGCTCTAGCCCTACTGCTGCTTCCCTGTGGCAATCAAGCTGCGGCCCAACTTCAAAGCCATAACGATGGCAACGGTGTGCCAGTGCTACGCAGCATTGAAAGTTTGCGGGATTTGGATTACCAGGCCTGGCAGCTGGTGGCCTATCGGGAGGGTGAAGCCGGCGGGCCATTAAGGCTCAGGGTGGTGGGTTACCCCGGCAAGGTGCGTTTAAATCACCCAACCGCTTTAGAGGTGTTCAGCGGTGAACGCCATTGGGCGCTAACTGATATCACCCTTAACAATCCAACCCTCAGCACTGATAGCCGTGATGCCGCTGCTGAATTTGATCTTGCGCCATTGCTGAGTGATATCAAAAAAAACCGGCCTCTAAGGCTTGTGCTTCCTGGCGTTTTTACTGAATTGCCGGTGCCGCCTTTTGTGGTGAAGGAATGGCGCGAATTGCCAAACCAACCGCTCTAAATGGAAGGCCAATGGCTTGATCAGCTCTGGATGGATAGGGCCCTGAGGCTGGCGGGTTTAGCGGATGGGCTCACAAGCCCAAATCCATTGGTGGGGGCAGTGGTGCTCAGCGCTGCTGGTGAATTGGTGGGGGAGGGCTATCACCGCAAGGCAGGGGAAGCCCATGCCGAATTAATGGCATTGCAACAGGCCGGCAGCAAAGCAAAGGGCGGCAGCCTCTACGTAACCCTGGAGCCCTGCTGCCATCAAGGTCGCACCCCACCCTGCACGGATGCGGTGCTCAGCTCCGGCGTGAAACGAGTGGTGGTGGCGATTGCAGATCCAAACCCATTAGTGGCAGGAAAAGGCTTAATGCTGCTGCGTGAAGCAGGCCTTGAAGTTGAACTTGGCGAAGGGGCTCAGGCGGCAAAAAAACAAAACAGTGCTTTTCTGCATCGCATCAATACAGGCAAACCAGAAGGCATTTTGAAATGGGCCATGAGCCTTGATGGCCGCACCGCCTTGCCCAATGGAGCAAGCCAATGGATAAGCGGCCCTGAAGCGAGAAGCTGGGTGCATCAATTGCGCAGCCGCTGTGATGCGGTGATCGTTGGCGGCGGCACCGTTAGGGCAGATGATCCCTTGCTTACAAGCCGGGGGCGGCGCACACCGGAACCGTTGCGGGTGGTGGTTAGCAGGGAATTAAATTTGCCCGATGCTGCCCAAATTTGGGATGAGAGCCTTGCTCCCACCCTCGTGGCCCATGGCCCTGGGGCAAGAGCAGAAAAAATCGCACTTTTAGATCAACTAGGTGTTGAACGGCTGCCACTAGATCAATGCGAACCACAACAACTGATGGAGGCCCTAGCTAGCCGTGGTTGCAATCGGGTGCTTTGGGAATGCGGCCCCGAGTTAGCAGCGAGCGCCATAGGGCAAGGTTGCGTTCAACATATAGCGGCTGTTATTGCTCCAAAACTATTAGGGGGCATCGCCGCATGCACCCCCCTGGGGGATTTGGGCTTTCTAAGCATGGAACAAGCAATAGCTTTAAGCGCAATTCAAAAGATAAATTTTTACAACGAAATCCTAGTAACCGCAAAAATTAATTTACAATAATTAAAAAAACCCAAGCATGAGCAACGCTTCTACCTGGCTAATTTTTTCTGATGCTACAAGTAATTTCATTGATTCAAGCAATAAATTAAACCCTCTACTTCCAACGCCATCTAAAAATATAATTCTCACAAGTGAATTCAGCAGATCAAATAATGATGCAGCTTTAAATGCCATAACAAGTGCCGGATTCAGCGCAGGATACAATGCAGCAATCAATAATTATCTAACAAGTTCGAGCAGCTCATGGAAAGTTCCAACAACTGCTTACAGCGGCACAGATATCCAAATTGCCAATGCAATCGTGGGCACTTCCGCTAATCCCGGAACGTTGTTATACCCGGATGCAGAAGCGCAAGGATTCAGCAACAACATATATCTAACACCAGACTATGAATACGACTGCAAAGGCCCAAACAATAAAGGCGCTGATGGATACTATGGATACCTTCAAACATTATTAACATCATGGGCATTAAGAGTACTAAATCCCAGTAATCCAATCGTTCCAGTTATCGGACAGAATGTTGCAAGCGGAAACAGCGGAACATTTGATGCTAGCCAACTGCAATCAGCTGCGCAAAAAATCCTTCCACCTACTGTTCTCGACGATTTTGATTTTACACAAAAAACTTTCCCAGAACTATTATTTAACAGCAAAGTTAACAACAAATTTCCACTCATTAACTCGTTATCGGTTGAAAATTATAACCAAAATCACAACAAATCTACCGCAGCAGCGCCCTCAGGAACCCCTGGCTTTCCAGTGGCTACTGTTCCCTATTCTGTTGTAACAGACTACGCAAATTCCGACAAAACAACCTTTCAAACCAACTTACCAACCACATCAAACTACGGCCCTGCAAGCAATCAAGAATCTTTAAATTTACCCGATGGGAGCATCTACATAGGCGACGGTACCTTTCAATGGAACACTATTTCCACTACGGCAATCAACAATATAGCGATCCAAAAAGTCACAAGCCTAAAGAGCAGCAGCCAAAATTTAGTACCAGAAACCTGGTTAATGCATTACGGCCTACCTAACGGGTTTATAGCTACAGAACAGCAGTTTGAACAGCTCTGCAACGACCTGATAGAATTTATAAGCAATACAGGTGTAAAAAAAGTATATTTTGAAATCGGGGATTATAAAACAATCAATCAATACAACTATTGCAACCCAGGCATTCTCGCCACCGGAACAAACAATCCCTGGATCGTTAATTACCTTCTAAATAAGCTGCCAAGCCAAGTTGAAGTAGGAGCCGTGGTTTCAATGACACCCCAATATGCCTGGAAAATCGACCCCAACAATACAGCCAGTAACACTATAATTGGCGACGGCACCCCCGGACAGCCAAAAGACAATGCTCGCCAAGCCTTCGAGTTAATTCAAACAATCAATCAATTAAGCCCAAGCAAGCAGATTACCAGTTTCCACTTCGACCACGAAGGTGGTGGTAATTATCAAAATGATACTAAATATGGAGGCCCCAATGGCAATCAGATCGGCGCCGGCTATTTGAAATGGCTCTGGAACAAGTTTATGCCCAGCAGCGTAACATTCTCAGATATAATGGCAGCTTCTCCAACTTTCACAGGCCATTACAATTTCGGTTGGATAAACTACGGAACAACCGCCTGGCTAAATAATAGCTCTGGCTCCATCGATGCCTTCAGCGAAAATTATTGGTTTGGTGAAAACGAAGATTACCCTGGTAAATACGCCCTAGACCCCACCCTCACACCAAACCTCACCCAGGCTGAGCGCCTGGGCCTAGACCTCAAATCATTTATTGATGTTTTTGGCAAAGATCCCAGCAAGTACCCTGCCAGCATTGCAGGAGGAGCAAACCTAATCAACTGGTTTCGCACAGTTGATCCAATAACAGGCCAACCAAGCTCCGCCCCAAATGCGGTGCCAACACTAAACGAAAATGCGATTTATACCGTATACAGAATGTACAAAGACAACCCACAGGCCCTGGCTAACATATTCAACAACAAAAATTATAGTTTTATTAATAGTGGCAAAGTTCCAGCCTTCAGCGATCCATACTATGCACCGATAGACATCACTCAAGCAAATAACAATCCAAACACCCCTCAAGGCGGCATACCCACCGTAAGCCTTGAAAATCTTTCCGCGTCAAACCAGTCACAACAGGTGGTAATTGATGCAGGCCTGGCAAAGAGATCGCCAACACTTGTCAGTCAATTTACTGTAGCCAATGACAAACTAAACCCAAATACAACCGCAGGTAGCTTTGACGGACTCTCAGCACTAAGTTATGACGATTTTATTACATTTTTAAACACATCTGCAGGCATACTTTCAACAGCAGGCATAACGCCAGGGCAGCCGGGCAGGGATCCCTCCAGCACTCGAATCGCCCTCTATGAACTTCAATTCATTCCCCTGGATTGGACCACTCAACAGGTTGCTAACAATCACCCGTATCTAATCAGATTTCATGATCCCGTAACAGGTAAACATCATTACACTCACAACGTAGCAGAAGCAAAAACTCTTGAATCCCAAGGGTGGCAGAGGGAGGGACGCAAAATCAGTTTGCTGAATAGTGATAGCGCTGATAATCAACTTAAGGATGTTTGGAGATTGTTTCAAGCCACTACAGGTGACCATCTACTTACAACCTCCGAAACTGAACTCAACCATGCAAAGCAAATTGGATATGTATCTGAAGGGAAAATTGGAGCTGTTAGCAGTAGTGCTAACAGTGGGCTCAATCCGGTTTATAGATTCTATAATCCCCAAAAACATGCACATTTTTATACTGATGAAGCAAGCGAAGCATCATCCCTTGGCAATTTAGGTTATGTTCAAGAGGGTTTTCTTGGCTGGTGTTAACTAGCGCATCTCCTCAAGCGATTCCTCAACCTCAGCGCTGGTTTCACTGGCGGTAACCCTTGCAATCAATAAACCCATCACAACCGCTAAATACAACGGCCCAACAACTGCAACAATCACCGACAACATTTCCCCGGGGTGATTAGTTGCAACTATATCGCCAAAACCAACCGTTGATAAACAGCTAAAAGCAAAATAGTTTAAAGATATAAAATCAATCTTTGAACTTGAAATGCCAGAGGAAACGCCAGAAGAAATGGCATGAAAACTACCTGGAATCAAATCTTCCATAACATTAAATACGATTCCAGCGGCAAGGCCGAGCATTAAATAACCGGCGATTGCCCCCTGCAAAACAGCACTTGTTACTCGTTTTTCTAGAGATAAAAAATGCACTATTCTTGCTGCACTTAACGATGCAAAAAGCGCCCATAGCCCCTGCAGAGTAATCGCCCCATCAAAACTTTTAAAGCCACCGGAGGTTAATAATGCCTGGTCGATTATTACCGCAAAACCAATTATTGGATACAAAAGATCAGCATAATTTGCACGTTTAGGAACCTTATTACTGTTTGCCTCGTGCCCCGCAGCTAAACCAACCAGCAGCAGCAAAGCCAACAGCAAGAATCCGCCATGGGTTAGGGGGCGAGCCAGCTGCGGCGGCAACATAAAGATGCTTAGCAGCCCCAAGCAGGTTGAAAGCAAAGCCCGATAGAAGCGATGGTGAGGTATCAACACCCAAAGGCGGCGCAGGGGCCCTTAGCTTGGTTCACATCAGCACTGATGGCTATGGCCCTTCGCCAAGACGACAACAGCCCCAATAAACGCTTTGGGGTGGTCAACCTGGTGTTGATTGGCCTTGGTCTACTACTGCTACTAAGCAGCTTCCTGCCTAACCAGGGCCTGCAGCAGGTGCCGCGCGTGCCCTATTCCCTGTTCATAAATCAAGTTGATGATGGAGCCGTGAAGCGGGCTTTCATCACCCAAGATCAAATCCGCTACGAATTGGCTAACCCCGTTGAAGGGGAACCAGCGGTGCTTGCCACCACGCCAATATTTGATATGGAGTTACCCCAACGGCTGGAGCAGCATGGGGTGGAATTTGCAGCATCGCCACCTAAAAAACCAAGCATCATCAGCACAATTTTGAGCTGGGTGGTGCCACCACTGATTTTCATTGTGGTGTTGCAATTCTTTGCCCGTAGGGCCATGGGTGGCGGCGGTGGCGCCCAGGGCGCCCTCAGCTTTACTAAAAGCAAAGCCAAGATTTATGTGCCGGATGAGCAATCACGGGTAACTTTTGCTGATGTTGCTGGTGTGGATGAAGCAAAAGCCGAACTAACCGAAATAGTTGATTTCCTTAAAAAACCTGAGCGCTACACCGAAATTGGTGCCCGGATTCCAAAAGGTGTGCTGCTGGTGGGCCCTCCAGGAACTGGCAAAACATTGCTCTCAAAAGCGGTTGCTGGCGAGGCAGATGTGCCCTTCTTTATTATTTCCGGCTCAGAATTTGTTGAACTGTTTGTGGGGGCGGGTGCCGCAAGGGTGAGGGATTTATTTGAACAGGCCAAGAAGAAAGCACCCTGCATAATCTTTATTGATGAATTGGATGCAATCGGAAAAAGCCGTTCCGGTTCAATGGGCGTTGTGGGTGGTAACGACGAACGGGAACAAACCCTTAATCAACTGCTCACCGAAATGGATGGCTTTGCCTCTAAAGACAAACCAGTAATTGTTATCGCAGCAACAAACCAACCAGAAACCCTTGATGCCGCTTTACTAAGGCCAGGTAGATTTGATCGCCAGGTATTAGTTGATCGCCCTGATCTATCTGGAAGGCTAACAATTTTGCAGATCTATGCAAATAAAGTAAAACTTTCAGAATCCGTTGATCTTCAAAAAATCGCTGCTGCCACCAGTGGATTTGCAGGTGCTGATTTAGCAAATCTAGTTAATGAAGGGGCCCTGCTTGCAGCCCGCGCCTATCGCACCACCGTTGAACAAGCTGATTTAAATGAAGCGATTGAAAGGGTGGTGGCGGGGCTTGAGAAACGCAGCCGTGTTCTACAAGACGATGAAAAGCGAGTTGTGGCTTACCACGAAGTGGGCCATGCAATTGTTGGCCACCTGATGCCAGGTGGCAGCAAAGTTGCCAAGATTTCAATTGTGCCAAGGGGTATGAGCGCCCTCGGCTACACCTTGCAACTACCAACTGAAGATCGCTTCCTCAATTCCCGCGAGGACTTACAAGGCCAAATCGCCACCCTTCTGGGGGGCCGTTCCGCCGAAGAAGTGGTATTTGGCAAGATCACAACTGGCGCCGCCAACGATCTGCAGCGGGCCACAGATATCGCTGAACAAATGGTGGGCACCTACGGCATGAGCGACACCCTCGGCCCCCTTGCCTACGACAAACAGGGCGGTAATCGTTTCCTTGGCCAAGGCAATAACCCCCGCCGCGTAGTGAGTGATGCAACCGCCTTAGCAATTGATAAGGAAGTGCGGGCCCTGGTGGATAGGGGACACAACACCGCCCTGGATATCCTTAATTCCAACCGTGATCTACTCGAAAATATTGCCCAACGAATTCTTGAAAAAGAAGTAATTGAAGGTGATGAGCTCAAAGAACTATTGGCCAGTAGCTCCCTACCCCTTGACGTTGGGGCCCTTAATCCCGCATAAGGGTTCTTTGGGCTCAGCTGATGTTGATCAGCCAGCGCTACCCCACCCTTGGGGAGCTTCAAGGTAAGGATTTTCTGTCATCAGCCCAAATCACTGCGGAGCAAACCAGTGAATTGCTGCAGCTGGCGGCGGCATTAAAAACTGGTGAATTAAAGATCAACCTCCAAGGCCGCAGCCTCGGTTTAATTTTTAGCAAGGCCTCCACCCGCACCCGGGTGAGCTTCACGGTTGCTATGGCACGGCTGGGGGGGCAAACAATCGACCTAAATCCATCGGTAAGCCAGGTGGGTAGGGGTGAACCGGTGGCTGATACGGCTCGGGTTTTAAGCCGTTATGTGGATGCACTCGCCGTGCGCACCTTCGGCCAAGCTGAACTTGAGGAATATGCCCATTGGGCATCTATTCCAGTGATCAATGCCCTAACGGATCTCGAACATCCCTGCCAAGCCCTAGCTGATTACCAAACCCTGCAAGAAAATTGCGGGCCGTTAGATGGAAAAACGCTTAGTTATGTGGGTGATGGCAATAATGTGGCCCATTCATTAATGCTTTGTGGTGCACTGTTAGGTGTAAACGTAAGAATTGGCTGCCCTGAAGGATTTGAACCGGAGCCAGGGGTGCTTGAGCATGCTCAACAACTGGCAGCCGGCAAGTGTTCCATTGAGGTGCTACATGAACCCGATGCAACTGTGCAAGGGGCAGATGCGATTTACACCGATGTGTGGGCATCGATGGGTCAGGAGGAAGAAAAAGAAGAACGGGAACAAGCTTTTAGTGGTTGGTGCCTGAATAAAGAATTACTTGCACTTGCAAATCCAGAGGCAATCGTGCTCCATTGCCTACCTGCCTACCGGGGGCTTGAAATCAGCGCAGAAGCGATGGAATGCAAGGCCAGTCGGATTTTTGATCAAGCCGAAAATCGCTTACACGCCCAACAGGCCCTACTGGCGGCACTGCTGGGAGGCTAGACAAATCGCCTACAGCAC
>Ga0114981_10000851_pt1 | contig 20118 bp, 15 predicted proteins | sample S_140806_MF_Meta_FD_87028 | JGI IMG/M metagenome (GOLD analysis project Ga0114981, IMG submission 87028) | Freshwater microbial communities from Lake Simoncouche, Canada to study carbon cycling - S_140806_MF_MetaG | ecosystem: Environmental > Aquatic > Freshwater > Lake | place: Lake...
GGACTGGGAATGGGCTATGTAGATGTAGCCTACGCTCAGGAAGGCACTGAAATATTTATTCAAATCAGGGACCGACAAATACCGGCGAGGGTAGTAAAACCACCCTTTGTAAAAAAATAAAAAACACCTTACATGCAGGATAAAAAGAAAAAAGTAAGTGTTTGCCTGACTCCCGGCATGGTGGATCTTTTCAAAGTCGAAGAATCCATTGTGGTGGTAATTGATGTGCTCAGAGCCACTTCCTGCATGTGCGTGGCATTTGACTACGGCGTTGAAAAAATGGTGCCGGTTGAAAGTATTGAAGAGTGTCTTGCCTACCGCGAGAAAGGATATTTGGTTGCCGGTGAAAGGAACGGAGAAATGGTTGAAGGTTTTGACTTTGGCAACAGCCCATTTTCATACATGAACCCAAAACTTGCTGGCAGATCAATTGCTATTTCAACTACAAATGGCACTCAAGCTATCCATGCTGTGGCACCCAAGGCTATTGAGGTGGTAATTGGTTCATTTGCAAATATTTCCGTTTTGGGCGATTACCTTCTTGAAAGAAATGAACACACCATTCTGCTTTGTTCCGGTTGGAAAAATAGGGTAAATCTTGAAGATACAATCTTTGCCGGGGCATTGGTAAAACGGCTCAAACCGCATTTCAAATCCTATGAAGACACAGCTTTAATTGCTGAAACTTTATTCCGGGCTGCTAACTTCAGGAAAAGATTTTACCTAAGAAACTCTTCTCATTTTCAGAGACTTATGCACCTTAACCTCCAAAAGGATGTAAAATACTGCCTTCGGAGAGATACCCATAATGTACTACCGGTTCTGAAAAACGGAGAATTGGTGAACATACTTAAAAAATAAAGCATTTTTTGACTTTTCCCAATTTAATTTTAAAAAAAGGCAAAGAAAAATCCTTTTTAAACAGGCATCCTTGGGTTTTCAGTGGTGCAGTGGCTTCTCTTCCCAATGCTTCTGAAGGTGGAATAGTCTGTATCCTTAGCCACGAGAAAAAAATCATTGGGTACGGTCATTATATCCCGGGATCCACTATTTGTTGCCGGATATTCTCCTTTGGAGAGAAAAATGACTTTAACCGTGCTTATTGGTTTGAAAAATTCAATGCTGCTCGCCTCCTAAGAGAACAATGGCTTCCCTCTGAAACCAATGGATATCGCTTACTCCATGCTGAGGGTGATCATCTGCCGGGATTAGTAACTGACATTTATGGTGACGCTGCAGTAATTCAGGCAAGAACTAAGGGAATGCAGGAACTCCTTCCTATATTAATAGAATATCTGGAGGAAAATAATATTAAACATATTGCAGTTAAAACAGATATTCATGATGAAGAAAGCGATAATATTATATGGTTAAAAGGAAACAGTCCCAAAGCCGCATTTGCCGAAAACGGCATTCAGTTTATAGCTGACATTGAAAAGGGTCAAAAAACCGGATTTTTCCTCGATCAAAGAGATAACAGGTTTCTACTTGGCTCGCATTGTAAAGGTCTATCCGTTCTGAATACTTTTTCCTATACTGGAGGTTTTTCCATGTATGCACTCAAAGGAGGTGCTTCAAGGGTTGTATCCGTTGACCTTTCTAAAAAGGCGCTAGAAATAGAAAAAGAAATAATTACTTTAAATAATATTGATTCCAGTAATCATGAAGCAATTGCGACGGATTGTTTTGATTACCTTAAGCAAATTCCTAATGATGAATTTGACGTTATTGTCCTTGATCCTCCAGCTTTTTCAAAGCACATTTCAACAGTGGACAAAGCCGCAAGGGGGTATAAGGAAATCAACCTTAAAGCATTAAAAAAGATAAAATCTGGAGGTCTTTTATACACCTTTTCCTGTTCTCAGCACATTTCTGTTACCTTATTTCGACAGATTATCTTTTCTGCTGCTGCAGATTCAGGCCGAACTGTTCAGGTATTACACCGACTATCTCAGGGGCCAGATCATCCTACAGACTTGTACCATCCTGAAGGAGAATATCTGAAAGGTCTGTTGCTGAAAGTCAGTTGACCGCTACCGATTCTGAAGAAAAGGCGTCTCTTATCCTGGAAAGCCGGGGTGAATAAATAATTTTACGAACAGTATCATGCTGCAGGTAAGGATAAGCTTCCAGAATCTCCGAAATAGCATCAGAAGCAGGTATACCACAGTTTCTCAACTTGTCATACTGCATCCTGATTTCAAGGTCACGAAGAATCTTTTTATTCAGCAAACCAAGTGTATCCAACTGGGCATACAAGGTGTCCGGAATTAAAGAATTAATTGGATTAGGCATTTTTGACGTTTTTAGCGTAAAAATTTACAAATAATCAGTAAAATGTTTTGTAAAAGTTGTGCCCGATATTCCGGATTAAAATAACTCTGATTTTAGAATCTGAATCCGAAAGTAGTTACAATACTTAGCGAATTCGTGTTATTAACGACAATAGGTTGTGGCGTATTGTTCTCAATAGAATATAAGGCATATTTATTTTGAGCCTGGTTATAAACCCCAGCCAAATCAATATAAAATCCTTCGGGGCGATATCCGAAACCAAGGGTAATAAATTGCCGGTTTCCATCAATTGATCTTGTTACAGAAGGTGTTGTAAATGAACTATAATCAAGGCCTCTTGAGTTCAAAGCAGAAGTAGCATAGGCATATCCACCTCTCAGGTAATATGTGTTTATCCTGTATTCCATCCCAGCCTTATAAGTCATGCCAGTGGTGAAATAGTTTTTTATTGCCTGGTTTTGTGCCTGAAATGTATATCCTGCCGCTTTTATACGACTATTTCGATAGTCTGTATATTCTACATCAGCACAGAGCGTGAATTTTTTATTAATCAAAAATGCCAATCCTCCATTAACTCTATATGGAGTTGTCATATTATAATTAAATAATCCAGGATCTGATTCATATGAAAATTTTTCTCCTGAATCAGTGTAATGAGTCATATTGCTGGAATAACTATCCTCCATTGAAAAGGAAGTTGGCGTTTGAATACTGAATCCTGCTCTGAAAGCATCTGCAGGTTTAAAAATAATGCCAAATCTTGCGTTTATCCCTGTGCCCTTGGTCGTAAACTGATCATTGTATTCCATTGAATAAAAACTGATACTGTCTGCATTGTAATATCCATGTACATTTCCAAAATCAGTTTCTGTAATGGTAGTTAAGGAAGTGTATCGCAAATCCAGAATGCCAACAGATACTCCCACCATAATTTTCTGATCCAAATTGACTGCCGCAGAAATTGTCCATTCATTTAACCTACCTGTTTCATTTTTCAATACCTCCTGATGCACATTTCCATTTGCTGCAGCAGCCTGGTATTGAGAAGGAGACCCGCCCAAAGTATCTATTAGCCAACAATAAAATCCCAAACCCTCGGGGGAATTTACAGATAGGTTTGTATAATTCTGTCCTTGCGCACTTTGGGCAAAATAATCAGTAATAGAATTGTAGGTATTTGTTCCTGAAGACTTTGTATCTCTCCAATAATTAGCCAACTGATTATATCCTATCCCAAATGCAAAGGCATCCATGACAGCTCCTTTTCGGGGAGATTGCGCCTCAGAATCGGTATAATTGTAGGCATAAACATATCCTAGATTAGCAATTCCAAAGTTTGTTCTGTTGATTGACTGGGATTGGTTTAAAAAATCAGTGTTGTTTGAAGAAGATTTAAACGTTGGACTAAACATTAAATCCGAACGTTTATAAAAAGCAAGACCCGCTGGATTAAGAGAGGCAGAAGAGAAATCCGCTCCAACAGCAGAATTGGCCCCTCCCATTGCTAAAGATCGTGCTGTTCCCGTAATATTTAACTGAGAATACCGAAGTACATCCAACTCATTTTGACTGAAAAGGGGTGTTGCATTCCAGACAAATAAAGCCAGAAAAGTCAAAAAAGACTTTCTGATAATTTTATTTAATGGCATGAAAATGACAGGATATTGAATTATCGAGGACGAACTGAAGGAGAACTTCCACCACCACTTCCTCCCCCACGAATGGATCCACCACCTCCACCTCCTGAACCATAGTTACTTCCACCAGAAGACCTTCCAGGAGAGTCATAAGATCTTGTAGATGGACGAGATTCGTAGGTTCTTGGAGTTGAATTAAAATTTCTTGTTCCTCCTGTGGTATGGTTTGGTCTGCCAGTTTCTCCCCTGCTGTTTGAAGGCTTTGTTACAGATCCTGATTCGATATTTCCTCTGCCTTTGGAAGGTGTTTCCGAATCGGTGGTTACCCTTCCAGGTCTTGAACCAGAATTACCATAAATATCTCTGGTTTCAGGTTTCACAAATCCTGAATTTCCTGTTGAAGAACTCGAATTGTTTAAACCACTACCAGTTGGGTTTTTTCTTGGATTGGACGTGTTGTTGACTATACCCGAACCCATTCCAGAAACACTTCCTCGAGGACGGTAATTAATGCTGGGACCACTGGTGCTACCAATGCCCATCATATATCCGTTCATATAGCCATTCCAGTAACTGTTACCATATCCGTATCCATATCCCCCATATCCATAAAAGGGATCATACCAATAGGAGTAAGGATTATAAAAACCATTATAACTCCAAGGGTTGTACCAAGGATTATACCAGGAATTGCAATAAGGACTCATCCAAGGTGTTCCCATACCCATTCCCATTCCCATTCCCATTGAAAATCCGGAATAAGAATTCCAGCCCATATTCCAGGTGGGTCCCATATTCATGCACATTGGACTCCCGAAAAACAGGGAATTCCGCATAAAAGGGCTGTAAAAAGATGCGTTACTCCAACTGTTGGAGTTTAAATATGAAAACTGATCGGATTCTCCATCGTATGCTGGATCTGAATTACCATTACCAGAACCATTTTTAAGATTTTTATTTTTCTCGTAGTTCTCATCTCCAGAACTTTGGTTAGTCCCAGATTTGGTATAATCCACCACTTTGGTTTCATCCTTGGATGAATAATACACGTCATCAGTTTCAGACGTTGAAACATATTTAGTTGCAGTACAACCTCCAAGAACCACTAAAAAGGCAACTGAAACCGGAATTAAATGTTTTAGGGTTATCATTCTGTTTCTCTCAATGACCTGAGCTAAAATTATAAACGTAATTTTACAACCCTAAGTTACAACTAAAATAACCTTTAATCAGGTTTTCTTGAGTCAAAAAAGTAATTCATGAGTAAGAAACTGACAACACGTGCCGAAAATTATTCGGAATGGTACAATGAACTGGTAAAATCAGCAGATCTGGCGGAAAATTCAGCGGTCAGGGGATGTATGGTAATTAAACCCTATGGATTTGCCATATGGGAAAACATGCAAAAACAATTGGATAAAATGTTCAAAGAAACGGGACATGTTAATGCTTATTTCCCTTTGTTTATTCCAAAATCATTTTTATCTAAGGAAGCAGAGCATGTAGATGGATTTGCTAAGGAATGTGCTGTAGTTACCCATCACCGGTTAATGGCTGACCCAAATGGCAAGGGTCTGATTGTAGATCCGGAAGCTAAACTGGAAGAAGAACTAATTGTACGACCTACTTCCGAAACCATCATTTGGAATTCGTACCGGGACTGGATTCAATCTTACAGAGATTTACCAATTCTAATAAACCAATGGGCGAATGTTGTTCGTTGGGAACTGCGTACCAGAATGTTTTTGCGAACGGCCGAATTTTTATGGCAGGAAGGACATACAGCGCACTCTACCGCACAGGAAGCGATTACAGAAACTGAAACTATGCTGGAAGTGTATAAAACTTTCGCGGAAGAATTTCTGGCAATACCGGTTATTAAAGGCGTTAAAACACCAAATGAACGGTTTGCTGGTGCATTGGAGACCTATTGTATTGAAGCGATGATGCAAGATGGTAAAGCACTACAAGCTGGAACCTCTCATTTTTTAGGTCAGAATTTCGCTAAAGCATTTGATGTAAAATTTTTAAGTGCTGAGAATAAGGAAGAATTTGTTTGGGCCACTTCCTGGGGAGTTTCTACTCGTCTAATGGGCGCATTGATTATGACGCATAGCGATGACCTTGGACTTGTACTTCCACCCAACCTTGCTCCTATTCATGTTGTAATTGTTCCAATTCACAAAACTCAGGAAGAGCTTACTGCAATTCTTACTATCGCATCATCTTTGAAGAAAAATCTTGGAGGTAACAATATTATTGTCAAAATTGATGATGATACGACCAAACGTCCGGGATGGAAATTTGCAGAATGGGAATTGAAAGGTGTACCTGTTCGTATAGCTATTGGACCCAGAGATCTGGAGAACAAACAAGTTGAAATCAGTAGAAGAGATACTGGAGAAAAATCATCAGTGCCTCTTGAAAATCTTGAACTATACATAACTAATCTCCTGAAAGAAATACAATCCAATTTGTATACCAGAGCCTTATCCTTTAGAGAAGCAAAAAGTCACAAAGTGGATGATTATGAAACTTTCAAACAAATTCTCGAAGAAAAAGGTGGATTTTTATATTGCCACTGGGATGGCACTACAGAAACTGAAGAAAAAATAAAGGAGGAAACCAAGGCAACCATTCGCTGCATTCCTTTGAACAATACGCAGGAAGCTGGTTCTTGTATATACTCTGGCAAACCGTCTACACAAAGGGTCATTTTTGCACGGGCATACTGATTTAATTTTCTGTAATGTCTGAAGATTTCAGTTTGCCGGTTTATACTGCACTTCCGGAGCTGAAAGTTGCACTGAGTTCAGCAGGCTTCGCTGTTTTGCATGCACCGCCTGGTTCTGGGAAAAGTACAATTGTACCATTAGAGTTACTCAATGAACCCTGGCTTTCCGGAAGGAAAATAATTGTCCTTCAACCCAGACGCCTTGCAGCGAAATCAGTTGCCTTCCGACTTGCAGAAAACAGCCATACAGAACCCGGAGACCTCGTTGGTTATAGGGTTAGATTTGAGCAGTTGGTAAGTAATTCCACCAGAATAGAAGTTATAACTGAAGGTATTCTAATCAGGATGATTCAGAATGACAATTTCCTTGAAGAATATGGCCTGATTATTTTTGATGAATTTCACGAAAGAACAATAAATACTGACTTATGTTTTGTCTTTTGTAAGGAAATCAGGGATTCTGTCCGTCCCGACTTACGGTTACTATTTATGTCAGCTACTCTTAAAACTGAAGGACTTCAAAAAGTTTTTGGTTCCCTCCCTGTAATTCAAACAGAAGGCAGACAGTATCCGGTTGAGATTTTTTATGAAACAGCCGGTAAACATGAGCTTTCAGCAGGTGCTATTGCTTCTAAAATAATTTCTATTCTACCCAATTCTACAGGTCACATATTAGTTTTCCTGCCAGGATATTCCGATCTAATTAAAGTTCAAACTATATTATGTTCAAAATTAGATTCAAATTCTATCTTTTTATTATACGGAGACCTTCCTTTGTCTCAGCAACATGAGGTTATAAAACCTTCAGGTGATGGAATTAGAAAGATTATCTTATCAACGGATATTGCAGAAACCAGCCTAACCATTGATGGCATTGGTGTGGTTATTGACTCCGGATTTTGTAAAGCACCAGCATATGAACCCGGTACTGGAATGACCCGATTAAGACTGGAAAGTATTTCTAAAGATTCTTCAATTCAAAGAGCAGGACGGGCAGGTCGAACAGGTCCTGGAACCTGTTATAGAATGTATTCTGAAGCTACATGGTCCAAATTCAAATCCTCGGCAGAGCCTGAAATCTTACGAGCAGATTTATCTGGATTAATGCTAGAGTTGGGATTATGGGGAAATATTTCACCAAAACAATATTCATGGATTGACACGCCCCCAAAGGGTGCAGCAGAATCAGCTCAGGAATTGCTAGAAAATTTATCCGCATTTTCCGAAGGTAAAATAACCGAAAAGGGTAAATCCATGGCACGATTTCCAGCACATCCAAGGATTTCACATATGATAGATGAAGGTATTCGTTTGAATTTATCAGGATTGGCAGCTGACCTTGCAGCTTTTCTTCAGGAAAAAGATCCTCTACCCGAAATAAAAACGGTAAATATTGAAGTTAAAATTGCTGCATTACATGGATTCAGAAATAAAACAATTAGCAGAGGATCTACAGGTAATTTGCTATTTTTCAACAAAATATGTCAAGAATGGCATAAATTACTGAATAATAAATCTCAATTTTATTCATTTACCAGTGAAAACGCGGGCTTGCTTCTGGCAACAGCCTATCCTGACCGGATCGCCAAAAAACAAAACAAAACCGGACCTACCTATAAAATGGTTTCAGGCAGGGTTGCGACGTTACCTGATGGAGATGAGATGATCGTCCATGATTGGATAGCAATAGGGCATTTATCTTCGGGAATACACGAGAATATTATCCGAATCGCAGCACCTTTAAACCCTTATGATTTGGCAAATAATTTTGGCAGCAGGGAAAGGTATTTTTGGGATGAAAATAAAACGATTATTCAGGGTCAGAAAGAAATTCATTTAGGCGGATTAATTGTTGAAAAAAAACAAATTTCAGAAATGTCAGATCATGAAAGATTCAGGCTATTGCTAGATTTAATTCATGAAAAAGGTTTGGAACATTTTTGTACTGATTCTTTTCTGGAATGGAAAAAAAGAGTGGCCAGTTTCAAGATTTGGAATGACGAGGAAGATACATTAAGATCCGATTGGGACTTTTTTTTAAATCAAATTGAAGAAAATCCAATGGCTGTTTTTAATAAAATAAAATCGTATGAAGGATTAAAAAAAGTCGATATAGGGCAATTTCTTATGAATCAATTTGACTGGTCAATACGACAGCAAATAGACGAGCAATTACCCACTACCCTTGAGGTACCAACAGGTTCAAAGATAAAACTTGAATATTTTGAGGATGGTCGTCCACCTGTGTTGGCAGTCCGATTGCAGGAAATTTTTGGCTGGAAGGAAACGCCTAAAATCTATTCGGGAAGAATACCGGTAATCTTACATTTGTTATCTCCTGCCTACCGTCCTGTTCAGATTACACAAGATTTGAACAATTTTTGGAAAAATACTTATACCGAAGTTAGAAAAGATTTACGAGGCAGATATCCTAAACATTTCTGGCCGGAAGACCCGTTTACTGCAGAAGCAATAAGAGGAGTTAAAAAGAAGGTGTGATTACTTCCACTTGATATTACACCCGGAAGCTTCGGATGTACCCTGAGCAACAGTTGTATTTGCAAGCACTGCATTCAGAGCATCTTTAAGTAAGCTTGAGGTAACCTTTTCTGGCATTAAGGGATTGTTATCAATTGCACCTTTGTATGCAACAGTAAAAGTCCCACCTGAGGATTTTAGAATAAAAGCTTCGGGAGTACGCTGAGCACCAAAGGATTTGGCTACACTCTGACTTATATCTTGCAAATAGGGAAAACTAAATCCTTTTTCTTTTGCCCTAAGCTGCATATTGGTGTAATTATCTTCTTCGGATTGAACCGGATCATTTGAATTAACCAAAATAACCTGAACACCTTTACCAGAAAATTCGGAATTAATTGCAAGAATTCTGTCTTCGTATTTTTTTGAATACACACAATGGTTACTGGTGAAAATAACCACAACAGCTTTTTTATCCTTGTAGGAAGAAAGCGAAACGGTATTGCCATCCACATTTTTCAAAGAAAAATCTGCAACAGTTTGTGCGAAAAGTCCCAGACCGAGGAAGAATCCAAAGAAAGGGAATAGAAAGAATGTAATTTTTAACATTTTACCTTCTGGTAAGGTGTCTGATTTCTTTTGCAGTTGTACGACCTACAAGTACTTTTAATACTTCTCCTTTGTTGTTCATGAGAATATTCAAAGGAATAGTTCCTTCCCAGGTTGGTACGAGGGCATGAACCAGTTTATTGGTTTCTGCATCTGTTCCTCCGGCGTAGTAGGTAGAAAACTGCACATCTCTTTCATGCAAAAACCCTGCCAGATATTTATCGACCACCTCTTTGTTGTCTACAGAAACCATGAGTAAATCAACATTCAAGTTACCTGAATTTTTTATTTCAAGCAAATCGGGGATTTCACGAATACAAGGTTTGCATGAGGTTGCATAAAAGCTCACGAGGACAAAGGGCTTTGTAGACTCTTCGACACGTTTAATTACACCAGCGGCATCAGTTTTGACTATGGGTGGATGTTTTTCTGCACATTCATGCGTTTTCATCCGGCAGGAAGCCGAAAGCAGCAGTAAACAGCAACCTGCCTTCAATACGGTAGTATACTTCGACGAGCCTAATGCGGTCTGGTAATAATACTTTAGCAAGAATATTTCCGTTTGATTGTACTTCGTATGTTTCAACGAAATTCAGAAATATTTGTTCCCTAAATTTTAAACCCGGGTAATCCAGTAGTTTAAAAAGGGTTTCCTTCATGCTCCAAATGAGCAGAAATCTTTCAGGAGCTGGATTTTTCCTAAACCATGCCAACTCTTGAGCGCCCATAAACTTTTGTTCAAGGCCAACAGGAATTTTTCTATCCAGACATTCCAGATCGATAGAAAGCGTTTCCTGAGGGTGATACCATGCCCCGCTAAAGGGAAAGGAATGGCTAAAAGCCACTTTACCTGCCGGAAAAATCATTACAGGTGCCCTACCCAGTTTCCCAATTTCAATCTCAGGAAAGGTTGATAACAACTCCTTTAAGGCCGCTCTGGAGGAAAGCCATTCCAGCCTTTTTTCTGGTACAGTTATAGCATCAATTCGTTTTAGATCATTTTCTTTCCAGGAATAATTTTCCAAAAAGAAGGATTCATCCTCCTGAATTTCCCATAATCCTGTTAATGGAAGGCCAGAATTGAAAAAAAATGGCTTAAATGGCATGAAATGGGCTTCTAGTTGGTTAAATTTGCTGAAATGTCAAAAAAAGTCTGGATTTATCAATGGGATTCTGCTGTGGATTCTTCAACTGCAGCTAAAATTCTGAATGAAGTAAAGCAATTTCTTTCCCAATGGCAATCTCACAAAGAAGCACTTTCGGGATGGGTCAAGCTTTTGGAAGGTCAATTTTTACTTGTTGGCACCACAGAGGATAGTCTAAATGCTTCCGGTTGTTCAATTGATACTTTGCAGAAGGAAATGCATTCTATACTTTATAATAATGGCATTACACCTTTGGATGCGGGTATAATATTTTACAAAAACAATGACCGAATTTGTAAGGCGAATTTTCTGGAGACAGAAAATCTAATAAAAACAGGCGAACTTTCTCCGGAAACAATAATTTTTGATCAGACACTTGGTTTTACAGAAAATCCTGACTTTTTTGAAGTTAAACTAAAAGAATCTTGGCTTAGCCGATACCTGCCTTTGGCGTCAGAACCCCAAATCTCATAGTGTGGAATTCGAAGGGATGAGGATACATAAAATTCCTGTATTCTTTTTCCGAATCAGAAATAGGATTTAACCCATAGAGCACTCTGTAATTCTGGAAAGGTTCAAGTACAAGAGCCTCAACTTCACATCCAAGGCCTTTCAGTATTTCCGTTATTCCTTTTCTGATTTCTAAATTTGTATTATTTCCGTCAATAATTAACTCAGGGTAATGTTTGACCATTACTTTCAGGTGATATTTAAATTCAACTAATCTACGTTGAATATAAAAATGGGTATGATGTTCCTGAGCTGTATCCAGGTCAAAATCTTTAAGATCTATTCGGGTTATCTTACCAAAGTGAGTATTCAAAAATTGTGTTTTACCACTTTCAGGGAGACCAACGATAAGGGTCACTTTTGAAACAAAATCTGATTCTTCTTTGAACTCTTTTTTAAGCAATTTCTCGACGAAATCGAATCTACCTGTTTCTATTGCTGAATAAAAAACATTTTTCTGTTTAGGATTCCAATTAAGGAACAACTGGTTTATTTCTTGCCAGCTTCCAAATATAGACTCTAAAAAGGGCAATTTTTCATCTACAAAAGTATGTATTCTTTTTACTGAATCTTCTTTATCAATACACACTCGTCCAAAAAAATCAAATACAGAAAACACACCTATCAATCTCAGATCTGACACAAAATACATTTTCATAAAATCAGAATCAGGTCTGTTTTGTTTCATAAACCGGAAGGGAACAAAATGCCAGCGAACAATATCTAAAATTTTTCGCCTGACTTCATGGGAAATTTCTGGTCTCGACAATAAGAAATTACGGGCGATATGAACACCAGCCATTTCATGACCCTGAGCGGACCAACGGTTTTCTTTCCATTCTGTAACCAAAGGTTTTCCAATATCGTGCAGCATACTAGCCCAGTACAATACTGTTTTGTCTTCTTCACTCAGGTAAAACAAATCCTGATTCTCCTGAAACATTCTGAGCACCAACTTATTGTGGTTCAGGACATTTCCTTCTGCATGGTATTTTGGACTCTGCGGGCACTGTTCCAAAGCATCAAGCAGGTCTTTGGAAAGAGGCAGAATTTCATCATTAATTTTCATCCGGTTCAACTATCTCAGGACCATCGTCCGGCACAAATTTATCTTTTTCAAGTTCTTTTTCTTTACGGGTTTCAATATCGCTTTGTTTTACATCATCGTATTCTTCCAGCTCATCATCCATAGCTTTAAGAATAAAGTCTTCCTCTTCTCCTTCCCAATCGAAAGCCTCATCAAATTCATTGGTCTCGTATCGTTCTTCAATTTCATCATTGTTAATAAAAACCTCATCATCCTCAGGCAGTATAACAGGGTCTCCTCTGTAATTAGGATCCATCACCAGTTCAAACTCCACTCGTCTATTTTTCTTTTTATTGGCAGGGCTGTCATTTGGAACAATTGGTTTAGATTCTCCGAACCCTTCTGCCTCGACTCTGGATTGGGGAACTCCTTTAACTATCAAATACTTATAAATTTTAAAGGCTCTTTTTTCGGATAGTACCATGTTATAATTGGCATCACCATCACTGGAAGTATGACCGGAAATTTTAATATTATACATAGGATACTTAAACATAAATCTTGAAATATAATCAAGAGTTGGAGCTATGGTTTCATTCAAATCAGAACTGTTTTCCTGGAATTCAAAGGCATCAAACACGATAGGTTTTTTCATGTCAATACTCTTAGTCAAAATAGAAAATGAAGTATCTCTTTCCAGGCTAATGTTTTCCCTGATTGTAAAAATATTGTCTCCTTGAATCAGGATTTGATAACGATTATTATTTATTAATTCAAATTCAAAATATCCATATTTATTTATATATTTTGGCTCTACTTCAACATTTTTATCAAGATCAATTACCATTACAATGCCTTGTAAAGGATTGCCCGAAACGGAATCAATTAGAAAACCCTTAAGTGTAACAACAGCATCCGGTCGTGCCCCCATAGGCATTGGGAATGAGTATAAATCAAAATCTTGCCTAACCTCCGGTTTATTCTCATCTGTTCTGGCCATAGCATAAAACAGATTTTGACCTTTACTATCAATGGTAAAATAGTATTCGCTGCCAGGAGTGTTAACCAAAGGACCAATATTTTTGGGTTCCTCCCAACGATCTTCCAACCATCTGGATTTATAAATATCATAGGTGCCCATACTATTCAGGTGACCCATAGAACTGAAATACAGCGTTTTATTGATAGAATGATAGAAAGGAGTTACTTCTTCCTCTATAGTATTGATAACTGGTCCGAGGTTTTCCGCTTTACTCCATCCAAGATCAGGGTTCTTTCTTGAAACAAAAATATCTGCACGACCAAATCCTAATCCCCGATTTGAAGTAAAGAACAAAAGGGTTCCATCTGATGAAATGCTAGGTTGTGAATCCCAATCTGCAGAATTGATATTGGTGCCCATATTTTCAATATCAGTCCATTCTTTTCCATTCCATTTAGCTGTGTATATGTCACAAACTCCATGTCCCTGAGGATCATTACATCTTGTAAAATACAATGTTTTTCCATCCGGACTCAGGCAGGCTGAACCTTCGTTTAATTCAGTATTGATTTTATTAGAAAATTTTTCTGCCTGCTTCCAGCCATAGGATGTCCACTCTCTTTTAGTAAAATAAAGGTCTTCCGGTTGCTCAAAATCATATCCGCTAACACTGGCCAGTGAACCTCTTCTGGAAGTAAATATAAGGATACTGTCAGAAGGATGCATATAGGGAGCATAGTCAGGGTAGGGAGAGTTTATCCTCTTTCCCATATTTAACAATATACCTTTAGGCGGAACAATAGGATCAATTTTTTTTCTTTTTTCTAATATCTTATAATAATATTCCAAGTCTACATATTCATTTTTTGTTTTAGAGACCATTGAGTCACAATGCATTTTTATCTGTTTATAAAATCGGGATTGATTTTTAACAGCCAGATTATAGTATACAAGTGCGCCAGCTGTATCACCAAACAGTTCTCTTAACTGACCGGCTTTCCAAATGATATCTACATCCTGTTTAAAGTTTCTGATTCCGAATTTGGAAATGTAAATTCCCAGTAAACTATCGAGAGCCGGATAATTTTTATCTTTCTCAGCATTCCGGATTCGGTTAAGCATTTTATCATCTTTATAATATTCTACTTTTTTAATATTTGGAAAGACAAGGAATTTAGAATCAGAAGGATCAAGTTCACCTTCAACTTTTTTCAGGTAAACCGACTCTTTCACCTGAATATTCATGGAATCTTCCTGAGAAAACCCAACTCCCGGTAAACACAGGCATAAAAACCAGAATATTATATTTGATTTTTTCTGAAACAATACCTCAATTTTATTTGTAATACTACAAAAATAAACTTCATTCCCTAAACTCGCTACCGAGAATACGCATCATTTTAGTAACTTGTTCAGCGTAATTAGGATGCTTATCAGGTGCAATATACGCACCATCAGGAAGCTGAAAGGAGGCCTGAATTTTAGTTTTGCGTTCATCCCCAATTTTACTGAAACGATAGACCATAGTCACCCTGATAAAATCAAGGTCTGGAAGATTTTTATCCCGGTAAACCAAGTCAAATTCCATACTTTCATAGAAAACATTGCGATCTGCGAAGAATCGCATGACTTTTTTAGTCGTTTCATCCAAACCTCCATCAAGGGTTATAGTGAATACAGGTACCAGTTTAGATCTTTCCTGCATACGTTCAAATACAACCTGTCCTCTATAAACTGAACTTAGATTTTTCTTAGAAACATCTGACAATTGTGAAGCATACTGTGCTGCAGCAATTTCCTTTTCCTTTAAGGCCTGAGACCTTCTTAGAATATCTTTATCCAGAGAATCGAGTAATGCAAGTCTTTTTTCCCGAACCACCAGTTGCTCGCCGGCACTAAACAAAGCTTGTTCTCTTTGTTCGAGTAATTTTTCTCTGGCTTGCATATCCTGAAATCTGGCTTCTGCCATATCTCTTTGATACTGGAGTTCCTGCTGTTTGGTTTTGGAAGTCATTAGTTCCTCAGCAAGATTTTTGGACTGATTAATATAATAATTCAAACTATCAACTACCGATTGCTGTCGATTTGCTAACCGTGCACCTTCCTCTAGTGCTTTATGATACAGATAATTTGTATTATCAAGGCTATCTCTTAGCCGGTCAATCACCATCTCAAAGTTTTTTCTTTCAAGGTTAAGCTGGTCATTGTTTCCGGAGGTTTCTTTCATTTTTACCTCAGTTGCAGCCAGCTTGGACTCTGTTTCCTCTTTTTTTGCCTTATATGCATTTACCTCAGAATATAGTGTAAATTTTTCTGCCTGAACGGCTTTTATTCCCCTTTCAAGAATTTTAATTGAATCCTTAAGCATATCCATCTGAGTGGATATTAATACTACTTGATCTCGGCAATCTTCAATTTTTCCATTGGCCAGCATAAGTTCTGCATTCAATATGTCAGCAGACAAGGGTTTTCCAGTTTTTGGATCCGTTTTAGGTCTGATAAAACCCACATCTATATTCAGGGAATCTGATCCTTCATTGGTTTTCACACCGGGCTTGGTACGATCAACAGAAGGTTCATTTACCTTTGCTGTTTTATTTGATACATTAGGTTCAGTAGCAGTTTCATTCTTTGAAACTATGTTTTGTTGTACAGATGGGTTTACCTGCTGTATTATATTATTCTTATTTTTTTCACTTTCTGAAATGCTGGTTCCAGCAATAGATTCTGATGCCGCAGGTGCAGTTTTAGTATTTATTGTACCCGATCCAGCAGTTTCAGATTTTGGAATTATCTTATTCGAAGTACCGGATGCAACATTACCTGTATTGTTATTTGGATTTGCATTCTGCTTTGTGTTAGAATTTTCAGCAATATTAGTATTGGATTTTACAGTGGGAGTTATATTGGCTAATTGTCCTTTATCAGTCATTAAAGTTTCTTCAGACTGTGTTTTGGTCTGAGCAGAATTGACATTGTTAGCAACTTTTGCTCCTGTTGTGTTTAATTCAATATTTTGGCCAGATATTCCTGTTTTGGATGTGTTCGTTTCTGATTGAATTTTGGTTGGTGTTTTTACTGTACCAGAATTTGATACTTCGGTTTTTACACTAGGTGAAGGTACTTTTGGAATATTTCCAGAGTTAGGGTTTGTTGTTTTACTGCTTTCTTTATCTGGCGTGGCATCACCGGGAAGTGCATATACCGATTCGGGAGGATTTGCTGCAGTTAGAGCTTCTTTTTTAACCTTACTCAAATCACTTTCCATTCCTAAATCAGCAAGTTGTTTGCGTTTGATTGCAAGCGTTTTAGCTTCTGAAATAGCAATTAACTCTTCCTTTGGGCGTATTGTAGGCGGAATAAATCCAGATTCTTCTAAGAATCTAATAATATCATTTTTAACGGCTTCTGACAAAGCGGGATCAAATGTTGTTGTTACAGATTCATTAAAATCCTTCAAAACACACAAAGATAATTCTGTGCCATAATCACCAGGTCCGATTTTATACCAAAGTGAAAGTACACGTCCGCCACTTATACCACGGTGAATGATTTCATCACATAAAAAATAGGGTTGCCATTTACCTGGAACAATACCCCATTGTAAAAGGTAGGTACATAATGCATTTTCTAATTCATAAGGATCCGCTTTTACCTCAACGATGTAGGTACTCAAGGGACGATTGAAATGCATACGCACCTCTTCCCTGATTTTAATTTCGTTTCCGCCACAAAATGCCGGAGCATTAATGAATGTTGCAAGAAAAAATACAGTTGTAAGGAACTTCAACCTCAATATCCTTTTTGAATTATTCCGTGACCAACGAGATTCCCAGTATACTGGTCTTTGGGATGATTACTAAGTATAGATTCTATTTTTTCGAAGACATCATTGGCAAAAATCAATCCAGAAGCCTTACAATTTTCGGTAAGTTGCTCCAGCTTTGTTGCACCAAAAATCACTCCTGAAACTGGTTTTTTTCTTAGTAGCCATGCCAGACACAGAACAGACATTGTAACATTTAAATCACTTGCAATTTGTTTTAATTGCTCAATAATTCTGAAGTTATCTTCTGTCAGGCGTTTTAAAGGAAACATTTTTCCCATTACAGGATCTTTAGCACGAGACCCTTCGGGCACATCTGCAGAAGAATATTTTCCACTTAACAAGCCTTGAGCAAGAGGGGAATAAGTAATAAGACCCAGACCTTCTGTTTCACATACCGTCATAACTTCTGTTTCCAGAGAACGGTTGAGCATATTATAAATAGGCTGATTGGAAATAGGCTTGGGCCAATTGTGTTTTTCACAGATACGCACCGCATTTGTTATTTGCACTGCAGACCACTGACTAACGCCCCAGTACCGAATCCAGCCTTTGTTTATCAATGAATTCATGGCAAAACAAGTTTCTTCCAAAGGGGTATCCACATCATATCTGTGGCACTGATATAGGTCAATATAGTCCGTTTGCAATCGTTCCAGAGAAGCTTTGCAGGCATTCATGAGGTGACGAAGAGACAAACCCTTATCCAAAGGAGAATCACTCATCTGACCAAAAGCTTTGGTTGCGACCATTACCTGACTTCTGGATTTGGTTTTCAACCAAATGCCAATCTGGGTTTCAGCACCCCCTTTATTGTATACATCTGCTGTATCAAAAAAATTAATTCCCTGATCCAAAGCGGCATCCATTAGGGAGAAACCCTCTTTTTCGCTAATACCATTGCCGATGGTGAGCCAAGAACCCAGAATAAGTTCCGGAACCATAATTCCTGAATGGCCTAAACTACGATACTGCATCATTCTCTAACAAAACTAAGGATTTATTCTCTGAGACCTGTTTAATCGCCAGTTTTAACCGTTGAAAACAAGGTTTTAACGGGTATAGGAATTGCTTTGTATCTTTACTGGTTAAGAAAAATTATGAAGAAAATACGCATAATCCTAATTCTTTGGGCATTTGTTGCGACGTTACCGGTAACCGTTCTTTCCCAGTTAACCGTTACTGCCAATAGTAATGCTGTTACTTTGGCTCAGAATCTGGTTGGACCCGGAATTACCATTTTTAATGAGACCTTGAATTGTGGTACAAATGGGGCGGGAACTTTTACTGCTGTTTCCACGAATTTGGGATTAACAGGTGGTATTTTATTAACCTCCGGAACTGTAGCCAATTCTGTTGGTCCAAATAACTCGACTAGCCAAACAGGATCCGGGATTGGTGTTTTTTCAGACGCAGATTTAAACAACATAGCTACTTCAACTACCTATGATGGATGTATTCTTGAATTTGACCTTATCCCCTATTGTGATACTATTTCTATTGATTATGTTTTCGGATCTGAAGAATATCCTGAATTTGTAAACTCAACCTTCAATGATGCCTTTGGCTTTTTTCTAAGTGGACCAAATATTACAGGTTCTATCAATCTTGCCCTGATTCCAAATACCACTACTCCTGTAACCATTAACAATGTAAACAATGGCACTTCGAATACAGGACCTTGTATGAATTGTGCATATTATGTAGACAATACCAATGGTACAGATGTACAGTATGATGCTTTTACTGTTCCGCTTACCGCCGTATCTGCTGTTACTCCTTGTGATACATATCATATCAAATTAGCTGTATGTGATGTTGGAGATGGTTCTTATGATTCAGGTGTATTTCTTGCTCAAAACGGATTCCAGTGTGCATCACCTGCTATAACTCTTGTAGCTACGACCAGTAATCCCAATGTAACTGAGCTGGTTGAAGGATGTATTGATGGGTTTATTAATGTTACCCGTTCAGGAGATACTACTAATGCATTGGTTTTGACTGTTACAACCGGAGGTACTGCAACAGATGGAGTGGATTATTCGGGAGTGCCAACTACACTTACAGTTCCTGCAATGTCAGCTTCCACCAGTTTGAGTTTAACTTCAATTTTTGACCTTATTCCTGAAGGACCAGAGTCTATTCAGATAATTTTCAGTTATTCTTTTTGTAATAACACTGTTTCCGACACGGTTAACCTAGTGTTAAATGATGCTCCAGTAGCAGATGCCGGTCCGGATCACAATATTTGTGCTGGCTCTCCAGACACCATTGGTGTACAACCAATTACGGGTAATTTATATCAATGGTCACCTACTACCGGATTAAGTTCTTCTACAGTTTCAAATCCTATTTTAACTTTAAATACTCCGGGTGTTTATACTTATGTATTGTCCATAACCGACACTTTTGGTTGTCCTGCAAACGATACGATTTCGGTAACTGTTTATCAGGGTCCTCCGGCAAGTATTACAGGCAACTTGTTTATTTGTGACGGTGATGCCACTACTTTAACGGCTAGCGGTGCAACACAATACCTTTGGAATAACAATGCCACAACTCCTTCTATAACCGTAAATCCTACAGTAACAACAACTTACACTGTTGTTGGTATTAACAATGGATGTTTAGGTGCACCAGCGTCTGCAACAGTTACTGTATTCCCAATTCCGACAGCAAATTTTACAATTAACCCTCAAAGTATTTGTGAAGGGGACCAGGTTAATATTGTTTATACAGGTTCATCGGGTTCTGGTGCAACTTACCTATGGAATTTCAGTGGGGGTACGGTTATTTCTGGCTCAGGAGCTGGGCCATATGATGTTACCTGGGCAAATGCTGGTACTAAAAACATCACGTTAGAGGTGTCTGAAAA
>Ga0114981_10000853_pt1 | contig 20098 bp, 24 predicted proteins | sample S_140806_MF_Meta_FD_87028 | JGI IMG/M metagenome (GOLD analysis project Ga0114981, IMG submission 87028) | Freshwater microbial communities from Lake Simoncouche, Canada to study carbon cycling - S_140806_MF_MetaG | ecosystem: Environmental > Aquatic > Freshwater > Lake | place: Lake...
AGTTTGCGTCATCTTAAGATTCCTCTGAGATCCCTATCAGGCCATCAGATTAATGAGCAGAAATAGCGTATCAGATGTAAAAATCGCTGCGCGTAGCGCACCCATCAGATCTCATCAGATCTCATCTGACCCATCTCATCTCAATCCCCCCTTTTTTATTCTTATTCAGAGTAGAATGGACTGTAATTATTTTTTCAATCTCCGGTCTTTGGCCAAGAGAGATCACATCATTACAGATCTTAAGATTGATCTAGCTGAACTCAAAGCCGATAAGACTGCAAACTTTATGACAGATCTGTTAATCAAAAAGAAATCTGTTGAACTTGAGATTGAGATATACCAGAGGGAGCAGTTTGTTAGAATATGTAAACTCAATTAAAAATAAAAATTGAATGGTTAATTTCTATACTATAGGTATAACGCTAAAGATGTCTATCGTCCGACCTGATGGAGCTTTCACTGTCGAGTCGTTGCTCAAGGAGATCGCTGATCTGAAGGAACAACAGAAATCTAGCACTGCTATGTGGGTTGGCTTGGATGCAAAGAATGACAGGCTGGCGCTGATGGTGTCATCGGCCCAGACAGAGATCGCTGATCTGAAGAAGCGCTGTTCTCAATACAGACACAAAATTGATCTCTTAATGAAAGTGATGAATAGTCATCAAATAGAAGAGGTCATTGACGAACTGGAAGCTGAGGATTTCACTGGGGCTGAATACTTTGCTGGACGCTAGTAGATGGTGGTCACTTACAAGAACAAGTTCAATATGAAATACGGCTTTCCTAAAGACGCATCTCATAGCATAGCAGAGATTGCAAAGATTACGGGCTACAAGAAGTCAGGGTTAGATGTTATTTTTGAGAAAGGCCAAGGGGCTTTTTTTTCAAATCCTAAATCTGTAAGACCTATGGTAAAATCACCGGACCAATGGGCTATGGCTCGTATCTATTCAGCAGTGATGGGAGGCAAGGCCGCTAAAGTGGATGCCGCCCATCTAATAAAATAAAGCTTTAATAGAATGTCTGTTCCTTATTGGTTAGGTAATCCGATAACTACGGCTAATGCTGTAACAAGCAACGTAACCGTTCAAGGAACCTCTACTATCTTTGCGTTCGCGCCGACGCAATTCATCAACGCCGCTGTTGCGTCTGGAGGTCTAGCAGTCTCAAACACGGTTTCAGGAACTGCCTCCACCTTTGGCACTGTAAAGTATCTCAGTACTGGTCTGTACTGGGCATACGCTGATATTACTGCTGCCTCCAATGCTATCACCTGGAACGCTGGCGATTCTGTACAATTCTATATGGGCGATACTCCTGTGTATGCATCTATCACCGCAACTCAATGGCCTGATTTATCCGTAAGACCTTTTTACCAAGCGCACACTTCTGGCGCAACTACCGCAGGTCAAGGAACAGTATCTATGAATTATTCCGGCTGGTTAGCCTTGTCATCTAATTCCCCTGTCTATTGTTCTGTCCTTCTAAATGATGCCGCCACAGGAGCCAACGTAAACCACAAGTACACGTGTTATAACTGGACTGTACAAAGAGTTCAGTAGAGTAGATGGACCCAGAGGAAAAGATGCTTGAAAAGCACTTGATGAATAATGCACGTTCTCTTGAATTTTACTACAGAAACAGAGAGCACATACTTGATAAGCGCAAGAACAATCCAGATCGCAAAATGAGACAATGTCTTTACCAGCAAAGATACTACCAAAAGAAAAGAGAATTGAAAGACAAGCAACCTAAGATAGTAGAGATTCAACCACAATCATTACAAACTCAGCAAGAGCCAGTCTTCACGTTATCGTTTAGTTGAGATAAAAAAAGATCCTACAATAGATGTCCGACACTATCGTAGAATCTTCAAAGCCTACACCTTCGGTAGAACTAGAAGTTAAGTTGCCGCCTAAGGAGAAGAAGCCCAGAACTGACGCACAAAAGACAGCAACAGCAAAGGCCTTTGAGGCGCTCAAGGCAAGACGTGAGGCCAAGGCTATCGCAGAGAAGGATCTTAATGATGCGAAAGTGCTAGCCAAGGACAAGGTACGGCATCGCAAGAAGAAGGAGAGCGGTATAGATCTGGTGACCCACAAGGATCTGGAAGAGTGGGTCGGCAAGATCAAGACTATGATTCCTGTTCCTGTTGATGCTCCAGCAAAACCTGTTGATGCTCCAGCACCAGTAAAGACAGTAGAGACAGTAAAGATAATGGAGGCTGTGACGCCTACTCCTAAGATTGTTAAGGAGCCAAAGAAGACGCCTGTGGCTGCGGCGCCCAAGAAGCTGACAGGACACGAATTACTGGATAGCCTCTTTTTTAACAAGTAAGTGTAGAATGTTCAGTCAATCATCGGTAGTAGGAGGTGTAGGATCCGGCGCAGGTGCGTACGGTTATGGCGCAGCAGTCAATCAGACAGGCAATTTACTCAATACAGATACTCATATTGAAGGACCGCGAATCTTAGTCGGCACTACAAACCACCCTGGTGGCGCACGTAAGAAGAGATTCGGTGTGACTGGATCTGCATCTATATTTGATTACCCGGATCTGGCTGTAAAAGGTCTAGGAGGCAACGGACAAGCCTACAAGCAATCTGAGGGTGGCTATTTACCAGGCAACAACGGTGGCGGCAACGCCGGCTATGGAGCTAGAGATCCGCACGACTTCACATTCAAGGAGGCTGCAGATCTGACGATGGCCAAGGAGATCGCCCAACGCGACGCAAATCAGTTTGGCCACTTCGTCCAGCCTGAGCACTTGGCGTACAAGGACCGCACCGCCGAGTCTATGCAGGAGCGGTTCACAGATATGGCGATGGATCACCAGCGCCAGCGCATCAAGGATCTCCTGGCCAAGGGGTTTTCTGAAGAAGAAATCAAAACTATGTTGAGCAAAGAGCGTGAAAGAGCAATCTTACAAGCCGAGCAGCAGCCCTACAGCAAGGAAGCATTGATGAAGGCCCAGATCGCCCAGATGCTACCAACCGAGCAGCGTGAAGATTTCCCTAACACATCTGTTGCCCCTGGAGGAATCGCCCGCAGACAAGACGCCACATCAATTGAGCGTGCTCTGAATACTGGAAACACTGTATCAATGCGCAGAAAGATGGAGGCCGTCCGTCAACAGCAGCGCCTACAGGGCCAACTCAGTTATGTTGAACCATCAGTCGTACAGAAGGTACTGCCGCAACAAGACGTCGCCAATCTGATGATGCGTCTAGCACAGAAGGAGCACGGCGAGGCAGAGAAGCACGATAACAGTGTAGAGGAAGCGCACCAGAGACAACAGCACAGTATGAAGAGACAGTTAGATCTGCAAAAGGCAGGAATGCTCGCAGCGATTTCTAAGAGACAGTAGATGGCTGGTTTTGCGATTGGAGTTGTAGTTGCCGCAGTACTAAAAAGATTATTCGGATAAGTAGATGGCTAAGGTAATTAAGTTAGTTGAATCACCAATTCAAGAGAAAAAATACAGAGTTTATCTTGAAGTGGACGGCAAAGAGCGTCACGTGGATTTTGGACAGTATGGCGCAAAAGACTTCACAAAGACAAAAGAAGAGGCTAGAAAAGCATTATACTTAGAACGCCATAGAGCCAGAGAAGACTGGACTAAATCAGGCATCCTTACTGCTGGCTTTTGGGCTCGGTGGATTCTGTGGAATCAGAAGACGATTGCTGCGTCTCTTGCGGATGTGAAGCAGCGCTTTGATCTTTGATAGCACTACCGAGCCAAAGCTTCTTGATCTCTTGATAGTGATCAACGTTGATTGTGCTCATAGACTGCTGCATCTGCTCATTCCTTATTTCATCGTCAGTCTTAAGAGTAGCTGTAATGTCCATAGGAGGTAGCTGAGGCACCTCACGAACTCCTCCGGGAAGCGGCCCACGCTCTTCAAAAGATTCGTAAGGCGTATAGATTGAGCTATTAATACTATCTAAGGTTTCCTGAATCTCAGCAGGCTTTGGCTTCTTCTCGTTGAAGTGTGAGTAATAGACTTCAGGCATCGGATATCTCTGGTAATCTGGTAGCTTCTTGAACTCTTGATACAAACGGTTGAGATCGCTTTCCATATACTCTATAAAAGATTTTTCATCCAGTAGAATGCCTTACAAGATCATACCGCAGGGTGCTGGAAAGTACACTGTAAAAAACACTGAGTCCGGAAAAGTTGCAGCAAAGAGCACGACCAAGGCCAAGGCTGAGTCGCAAGTTCGTCTGTTAAATTATCTACGCGGAAAAGAGAAGAAATGATACAGTGCCGTGTATGCGGTGAGGTCAAGGAGCAGAAAGAATTTTATAAGATGAATATCTGGTACACCTTTTCAAATCAAGACGTCCAATGGTGCAGACACTGTCAAAAGATGTACTGTGATATGAAAAGAATAGAACAACACGAAAAGAAATTGAAACAGATTGTCTTGGAAGGTAAAGTTAAGAGTGGTAGATTTTCTGTTGACTTCTCTTAGATGATAAGACATACAAGGAGCATAACCTGTAAAATTATAGATCATAAGATCATCTATAATATTCCAGTCTATTTCGACGAGGAGTTGATGAGTAGTGTCACTAATATCAAGATAGTGATTGACAAAATGAATAATACACTAGCATCAAGTATAACAGATGGACAATTATGCATCAGGAGGAGTGGGAGCAGTATCAGTCCTAGTGCTGGGCCTGCTGTACAAGCTGTATCAGATCATCAATCACAGACGCATCAGGAGCAACTGTTGCGGTAAGATATTTGTAGTAGCTATTGATATTGACTCAACCTCCACAACTCCAAGACAAAATCAAATATTACCAGAGCAAAGTCTTATAAAATCAGATCAACCTGTAATAAATCAGATCAAAGTACCAGAACTATCAGCCAAGGTTTAGAATAAACTGATCAGCCAAGGGCAGTAAGAGTAAGGGCTTGGTAATGTAGTAGGAGGGTCAGAGGGAGATAAACAGGTCAGAGGTCAGACTACCCCTTGGCTGAGTTAATGGTTTTAGGGAAGTCAAGGGAAGTCAAGGGAAGTTTGCTATTTCAGTAGGTGATGATACTAATTGTATCATAACCTAGTTAAGATATTTCACTTATGACGTACTAAATCCTAAAATCCTGAAAAGGTAATTTCCATAATATATACCATGAAGAATTTCTGAGTTATTAAAATATATATAGGTATGTTGTCGAGTTTTACTCTTGAAAAGCCAGTTTGAGCATTATCCAAGCATAGACTGCTAAATCAGAGGAATATTTTAGGTCATTAATGAGCGAAGGACCAAACTTCCCTTGACTTCCCTAGACTTCCCTAGACCTTTTTTGGCCGCCTCAAACTTCCGGCAAACTTCCGGCCGCTTAAAAATAAAATATTGGGAGAAGGTATAATGGACGACCACGTATCAGTAGTCTCAGGCGGATCAGCAACTTCAACTCGTGATCGTAAGATTGAGTGTCCTAAGTGCAACAAGGAATTAACAATCAAGGTAATGTTCAATCATATTCACGTCAAGCATCCTGGGTACTTTCAGGAAATGACTCAGAAGAAGTGGTTACTGGAAGCACAGTCTGGAAAGCCTCTGAAAATTTGTTGGAATAAGATGAATGACTTTGATGAAGAAGAAACAGTTGTTCTTTACGGTTGTATGGCTACTAAGAAGACGTTTATGACTGAACATAAAGCGATGGCTCATTTTACCAAGTGTCCTGAAGCATTCAAAGATCATAACAAAGAAATCAAGTTACTCATAAAGATACGTAAAGATGCATTGAAGGCAAACCAGAAAGAAAAGAGGAAGGGGTCTATTTGTACTGATCCTAGATGGTTGAAGTATAAGGAGCTACGCAAATCTAACGATCCAATCTTATTGAAAGAGTTTACAGACTACATAGAATGCCAATTGAAAGATGCGATTATACTTTACAATGATACTCAAAATCTTAAGACAGCTGAATTGTCACTTCTGGGTAAATCTGTATCTGAGATACACATTGACTTTGAAAGAATCAGACAACGTTGGCCTACATTAGATAAATCTCATCATAAAAAATTAAGTATAGTTCGTAATTCATTGAATGAAATAATCTGTGGACTAGAGCATATTGATGGAGGTGCGAATGTTGAATCTGAGGCTAGGATGTTCGTTTCAGATTGGTCTGAGTTCTTTTAATGTAAGAGATTACCAAAGTAAAAAAAAAAATTGAATTGGTTGGCGGCCTGGTTGGCTGGTACCCAAATTAACTGATACAGAGTAAGATGTCTTCCCCTATCGACATTGTCTTTGTGCCTTCTCTGGAGGTAATGACGGTTGAAGAGCAAATTAAGATGTGCGGTGAGACGTTTGACCAACGTCAGGCTCGGCATCTTACAGACAATCAGACAAACATCCGCTGCCTTGGTTGCGATGAGATTCTTTGGAACTTGAGGTATGATGCTGACAAGAAGATATCAAAGCTTATCTCTGGAGGCCTGCGCGGATATGTATGCGGTGATGAGAGTGTCTTGGCTTGTGCGCCTGAAGACGAGGAAGCATCCGAATATGGCGAGGAGACGGATGAGGAGGATGAGGAGGACGAAGAGGAGCAGCGCTGCCCTTGCGGCCTTACGCTTTCGGATAATGATCTTGCACTCGAGAGCGGCAAGTGCGAAGGATGCACGATGAAGAACAACTAAACAATGATACAAAAACCATTACTTATTTATTTTTTTATGACGTATTAAGTGCCCATCGTGTGCCAGTTCAATACCTGCGTGCCGCCTCCGCCGTTCTGCCATCCGATTTCAAAAGTTGCTCTTGTGAGAATAGTCACATAGATTTCTGCGGCAGGAGCGTCGCCCATACAGGCAAACGGTAGATAAGATGAAACCGATGTGTATCTCTGCGGAAGAGTAACTGTAACAGTGCCTGATGAACCAGAAGATGTTTCTTGGCCGTATTGGATAATAGGCTGTAGGATGTCTGTGCTTATCAAAAATCTTTTGAATTCTCCTACATTACTTATTGCGTTGCAGTTCATAGTAACAGCACCGCCCACGCTAATATTAGGAGCATTAATATCAATATTGCTTGTGTTAGATAAAGTCATCGTTGTTACGGCAGATGTTATAGAGGTAACGTTGTTGATGTTGTAGTTACACATATCCAGAGGCTTATAAGCGACCAAGTTGCTATAACTCCAAGCAAAAGATTTGTCATTAAAAGTTGGGTCGCTTGAGCCTAATGCACCTCCTCTATATCCAACTAAGAACGGTCCATCTATACCAACATTATATGTTCCGCTATTTCCAAAGGCTAATGCGTGATTTGCATCATTGCGAAGCCTTATTGGGTTGTCGTTCATAGTTAGATTAGAGGCCATACTCAAAGTTCCATTCACGCTAACAGTCTTATTTGTTCCTGTTGTATTTAATCCTATAGAGCCATCAGTATTTAGTGCTATTCTTGCTCCTTGATTGTTTTCTATAACCATACCATTAACAGCGTTGATATTCAAAAAGCCACTTGTATTTCCATAGAGATAACTACAGGCATAGATTTGATTGTCTGCTATGTCTAGCGTCCTATTAGACCCATAAAAGCGTAGATTGCCGAGGAAATATGAGTTGGAAGCGTTAAAGTTTAACTGGTTAGGATAAGTCCCGTCGATGTTCGCACTATTACTAAAGTTCAACTGGAAGATGTTGTTGATGTTGTAATTACACATATTCAAATCGCTCGTCGCGGTGCCGACCCACGAACTGCCTCCTGTGAATGGTGATCCGTTGATAGAGCTTAGTCCAGTAACCTGAGGAACAAATAAGGCCCCAGAAATATCTACATAGTTTTGCATTGATATGGTTGAAGCAGCCATCTGTATCGTTGAGTTGCCAGATAGAAAGAGTGAGCCATTCAACGCCGCAATATTTACATCTTGGAGACCGCCAACAACTGCTTGGTCGCCGACAAGCTCGGTACTGTTTGTTCCTCCTATAAAGATGTTTCCTGTGCCAAGAAAAGCAGGAACGGCTACTCCTGCGGTAATTGAGATGTTATCGTTGACCAATAATGTTAGCGTTGATGTTGTGACCGTTGAGAGTTGAATCTCAGCAAATAAAGGCCCAGGACCTAATCCTTCTCCAAGATTGGTCGGCGTTTGGAATCCGCTAAAGTGTCCTAAATCATAAGGTATCATTGTGACTGCTGCGATTGCGTAAAAGTTAGGGTTAGTAGCAAGAGGAATTGTTGGCGATGTTAAATTAAATTGTAGTTTCCAGTTTCCGTTTCCGTCTGCTAAGGTTGTCCAAGCTTGCTCGTTTACTGCTAATGAATATTGCTGGTAAATATTCACTGCTGCCCCTGCGACTATACAGTTGTATTGAGACACAGGAAAGGTCTGTCCAAAAGGAGAGACTATAGTAGCACTAGCATCACCTCTTCCGAAATTTCCATTAGCGGTCATAAATCCATCAACTCTTTGTCTAAAGACTTCTACTGTCCTGCCTCCGAATGAAATAGATGGCACGTTAGACGCTGCTCCTGAATTGAATTCAATGTTGCTTGTTGTTGCAAGAGTGAACGTAGAGATCGATTGACTCAGAGTTGTTGTGTTTGCAAAATTAACTCCTGTAAGAGCAGTAAACGAGGTTGTGTTGAAATCTGTTCCATTCCAGATAAGAGTTAAACTTCCATTTGTCAAATTACCAATAAACCCAGCAGCGCTTGTATAGATTGCAAGAGGGGCTGCTGTAGTTGCTACAAGATTAGCGATTTGCTGGTTGACAGAGTAGTTATTCAGCGTACCTGCGACTGTAGAGATATTCAGTCTTACTCCAGTTGTTGCTCTGAATGTTGTTAAAAACCATCCTATACTAGCTACATCCTGTAGGGTATTATTTAGAAAGACACGATTACTCCTGTCTAACGTGATGACGTCTGTTCCAGATGATCCTGAGTAAGTAAACGTAGGGTTACTACTGAATGTCTGTAGCTGACTATTCAGCAGATTCACATTTACATTCGGCGGATTTGTATAGGTATTAAGAGTAAAATTATTGCTGAAAGATGCATTGATAAAAGATGATAATCCTGTTTGAATATTGATTGAAGAGGTTGTTGTATTGATAGCATACAGATTTGTCGTATTCATATTTGTTGTAGCAAGAGAACCTCCAGTTAATGAACCTGAAAACAGGCCATTTACTCCTGCTACATTTCCTGTTGTGGAGATGTTTCCTCCTGCTGTGATGTTTCCTCCTGCTGTGATAGCTCCAGTTGTTGTAAGTGTTCCTGTGCTTAGGCTTGCGATCTGTAAGGTACCACTACTGATAAAATCAGTCTGTAAAGATGAAATATATCCATTCAGACCAATGAGTTTATTTAGTTGAGTCAAAGGAGCATTCAAAAAAATTGATGTCGCATCTACGTTTAGAATATCTGAAGTTGAAATATTCACACCAGCAAAATTCTGTGTAATGTTAAAGTTTGTCAATGTTGTTGCGGTTATTGGACTAGGGCTTGTATTTACAGACCAAGATGTACCGTTTGTTGTCCAAGAAAAACGATATGTTGATCCAAGAGGAACTTGGTATCTTGTAAATGAAGGAGTGACAGATACGTATAAGTTTGTTTGATTTGTATTTTTAATATCTGTAAATCCTGTTAAAGGAGGAGTTCCAGATCCTGTTGACACTCCTAATATGATAAATAAAGTATTCCCTGGTCCTACAGCGAATGTATTGATTACTGAACCCCAGGTTCCAACTTGAGGCCAAAAAAACTCTATAATATCACCACTAGCAGGGAAAGGGTAAGTAATAACAGGCTGTGTAGTTACTGTTGTATCAAACTCATAATTTAGAATATTGTTATTATATCCTATAAGCTGAGTGCCATTCAAATTATTTAGACTTGTTATTTTAGATATATCGCTTACAGTGCTTGGAGTACTAAACGTGAAGCCATTCGTATTTGTCATAGTGCTATTAAAAATCTGAGGCACCCTCGCTAAACCCGCGATAAAGACACTACTATTGATTGAAGAGACAGTTAGTGAACTGATTTTTGCAAAAACAGTTTGAGAACTTACTGCCGTTATTTGTTGAGCAGTTAGATCATTAATGTTTGCGTTTCCAATCTGTGCAAATCCAAGGATATTTGTTTGGCCCGCATTGATGTTCAAGATGTTATTTGTAGAAATAGTTGCTGAGGTCCATCCTTGACTGAGACTCAATAAATTTGTTGTTGTCTGAGTTGTTTGAATAGGATTCGCGGCAGCACTCCAAGATGTGGTAAAGGTAAATCTGTAAAATTGTCCTGGTGTTATATTCATTAAGAATCCTCCAGATTCGTATGGATTCCAGACACTTAGCGCAAAACTAGATCCTGTATTTTTGATATCGAAAAAGTCTCCAGATGTGACTGAACCAACTAGATTCAGCGTTGGATTTTGTCCTGGTGTATACTGACCAGAATAGATTATGGATTTATAAAGCCATAAAGATCTATTTCCACTCGTTATTTCTAAGAATCCACCCATATCAAAAGTTGGTGGAAGAGATGTCAAATTCATCTGGTAATTCAGAATGTCGTTGGTTGCTGAGGATACGCCGTCAAAGGCTGTTGTAGATGAGGTAAAGATATTTGTAATATCTGGCGCACTACCGATAGTTGAGAAGACCAGTCCTCCTGTAATATTTACTGTGCTTGCTTGCAAATTAGAGACATTGAAGTTAGTAAACGTACTGACATACGTACTGAGCAGACCAATCAGATTTGGGGTTGAGACTAAGCCAATCAGATTTGGGGTTGAGACTAAGCCAATCAGATTTGGTGTGCTAATTATTCCAGGCGGCAGCGTTCCTGAACCACCAGGGCTATAGGCAACTCCATTAATAGAACTTACTTGTATAGATCCTGTGCTGAGAGTGAAAGAACTTAGAAAGTTCAAAGGCGTTTGAGTCAGAGAAGCAGATCCGTTGAATAAAATAGACCCATACTGTAGATTGAGAGTACCAGATCCAGCGTTAATATTAGTTGTGAGAGTGTTCGTGATAGTTGCGTTTGTCAGATTTGCAGTTGGAGCATTAATTGTTGTAAAATTCGCAGTCGCGCCGCCGATCGTATCAACGATATTACCGCCAGTCAGAGTTGTTCCGCCTGTAATCGTTAGCGTATTTGTACCAGAGATAGCTCCTGAAGAGGTAACACCTACCGCAGTCACTGCTCCTGAAAAGGATCCTGTACCGCCACTAATCGCACCGCCGCCTGTTGTTAAACTGGTACCAGTGATAGCACCTCCTGTAGTAATTGTAGCAATATTCGCACCACCACCATCTGTAACTCTAAAAAGCCCTGTCACTCGTGTAGTACCCACAATAGCAGATCCTGATGTAAGCAAGCCATTTGTTGTCAAAGATGTATTGAATGTAGCCGTCGCGGCTTGTAAATCATTTATTCCAGCAATTGAATTTCCATAAGGTTGATTTGTAAATTTAATTGAATCATTGATGGAACTGATTAGAGCACGTCCAGTTGAAATCGTCAATGTAGATACGCTGTCAAAGACTACATTTCCTGAATTGACATAGACTGAAATAGGTTGACCATTAATGCTTGAGAGTTGTACAGATCCTGTACTGAGAGTCAAAGATGAAAGAAAAGGAATGTTTGTAGGCACAGCAGGATTTAGTACATTAAAAATAGATACTCCGTTGATGCTTGAAACATTCAGACCAACTGAAGATACGCTTGCGGCTTGAAGGCTCAATGCTCCGATGGCACCTGTTGCAAAAGATCCAGACGTGAGAGCTCCAACCACAGTAGCATTTGCACCAACGTAAAGATTAGTAGTATTCAATAAATTGTTAACGTTAACATTGGATGACTCAAGTGTGATTGTTGATATCTTACTGGTTGACAGATATGAGAATCCGAAAAGATTCGCAACTTGAAGTGATGAGACTTTAAGATTGTAATCAGGTGAGAGAATAGCCGCCCACTGGCCAAAACTCTGAGCAAAGTTTGTAGTTGAGAGTATCTGTGTTGACATAATCGGCATACTCATAGGATCTGAAAGTGATCTTACAACCTTACTGCCCGCAGGAATAAACGTTGAGATGAAGACTTCACGACCTAGGGTCTGATTTGGAAATTTCTGATCGGTTGTTCTAAGGACGGTATAGATGTCTGATCCAAGAGTTGAGAATTGAAGTTGTGTAGTATGATTAAAAGTCTCATAGACATTTGTAGTTTGTCCTGGTGGTCCAGCGGGTCCAGAGATAGTATTTTTTTGTCTGCTGTCTACTAATCCTTGAATGCCTGTGGCTAGCTCAACGACTCCGTTTGTTAAACTAACAACACTATCTACAGCCGCAGTTCCCCAGTAGACTTGCTGTAAGACTGTACCAAAATTATTTAGTGCTCCTGTTGTTGCTGTATTGACTGCGGTTACTGCCTTTCCTACTGCTCCTGCAGCATCATTGATAGTGTCTAAAACACTATTTGTTTTTGTTACAGTTGAGGCTGTTATAGTATTATTTACAATGGTTACTCCACCAATATTTACAGTTGAGCCAAAGAATCTGACATCTGATCCGTTGATAGAGCTTACTTGTAAAGCCATAGTGGAAAGTGATTTTGCGTTATACAAATTATTTCCTGAAAGATCTACGTTGTTAATAGCTCTGAAGTTGGCCCAAAGAGCAGTCGTGCCTGTAGCCACAATAGCATTGACTTGCGTCTGTAAGACGTTTGAAGAAACGATTACTGCTTTTCCTGTGCTCAAGATTTCAGCGTCAAAAACGCCTATGGTAGCACTGTTTGTAGATTGAAATTGTCTTGATGTAATAACTTGAGGTGAACCGCTCCAAGCAGCACCTGAAGTTAATGCTATTGATCCGTTCCAGGACATCTATCTATAGATTACTTATAATTGATTTGTCCATCCGCTTATCTTGTCATCTGTACCATAATGGAAAGCGAGTTCAAGATTGACCTGAGCGTTGTCAGGAAGGACTAGAGGTTGGTTCGCGTCATCTAACATTCTGACCTCGATCTCGTAGATGTCGGAAGGAATTTTTGTCAACCACGTAACTGTAGCAGAGACAAAAGATGCTACACCTAGCGCCGCTGCGTTATTAGACATTACAGTGAGCAAGTCGTGCTGTCTACCAGAGCCAAGTGATGATCCTGCCACAATATTACTATACAGATAGATGCACTGAGTATAGACAAGGTTAGGAAACGAGTCTGGGGGTACTCCAGCGTTCTGAGCAAAGGTAGTGTTGGTAAGATTTGCGTATCTTGTGTTGCCGACGACGTCATTGTTATCATCTATAGATGATCCAGACATAGCATATCCAGCCCGTAAATTAAGAGTATATCCTGTTGCGTAGGGTTGCTGTACGTTATACGTAATTAAAGAGTTTGTGACGGCGCCTTGCGCTCCAAGACCAGAGTTAGCGGCTACAACAAGCGGGTCGTTCCAACCGGCCACCGCATAAAATTTGCCAGATGACAGACCAGTCATAGTAATTCTGAGTGTTGAGGTATTGAAAGCAAATGAGACGTCTTGTGCAGAAGCACCAGACCAATAAGGATTGTAGGTGATACTGTCGCCACCAGGAGATGCGGCGGCGTTAAGCAGAGTGCACAGATCGGCAGGTCCAGTGAGAGGGCGATTCTTAGTGTATGCAGTACCCAGACCAGAAGCAGGAACGGCCCAGGACGGATATAACCGAATACACTTGAGATAGGTGTCTATAGGCGTGGTGGTTGCGGCAGGCAGCTGGTAATACCAGAACATCAGTTGATAGTCCGGAATGTTAACAAGACAATTAGGAACAGTGGCGCGTAACATCTGGCAGCGTTTGGCGCCAAGGATCGGCGTGTCAAAGGTGCATCTGAAAGAAGAGAAGCCAGTCGTGGTAGCATTGGTGTTGTCGTCGGAGGAGTTCAGAAAGACCCTTTCAGGCTGGTTGACGCGCGATCTGATAGACATCTACTAGTAGTAAGTAAATCCTAATTCTAAATTGGTAATTGCTGAACGAGGAAGTAAAAAATCATTGCTAAGTTCATCTTTGAAGATGACGGTAATCTCTTGTAGTTGAGATGGAATCTTGAGTAAATCATTACTCATTACTTTATCATAGTAGCCGACTGAATTGTTTGAAGTATTGAGAGGGACGACTCCAAGCAGACCACCATTACCTTGAGAATCTTGAGATGATCCTTGTACAAAATCTACATACACATACACACACGCAGTATTAACTAAACACGGATATGATTGACCAGAAGAGGATCTTGTAGAAACAACAATAGGAGATCCACTTTGAGATGGTCTCCAAAGATTTTGAAAAGTTGTTGTATCTAAATTATTATCTGCGGTCCAAACAAATCCAAGACGACTGTTTAGTGTTCCATAAGTTACTCCACTAACAGCAAGTCCTGCGCTCTGAACTCCTTGATATCTGCCCAGCCACTGGCCTAAGTTATATCTAAGTACGTTTTGATATAATCCTGCAGTTTGAGCAATCATAAGACCTGTTGCTGTTAATATATTTTGATCAAGTTCGCCCATAGGTAAATAAGTAAAAGCCGCATTATTACCAGTCATTACAATCTTATTAAAACGCTCATCATAAGAGAATGTAATATCACCAGAACTCCAATTGAGAGTTGATAACAGCCCTTGAGTTGAAAGAGGTTCATTTGTTGTAGCAACATTCAGTTCAGTTACAAGATCAATATAGTCTGTAAACGTTCTATTGTAAGCAAATTGAGTTCCTACAAGTTCAGGAGGAATCCAAGAGTTTTGTAATCTGATAAAATAAAGATTGGTAGAACTGAGACCAGCATAACTTGTAGGTACAGATGCATTCGCGTATCTGTAATACCAGAAGATAGTTTCTTGATCTGGGATATTGGCTAAGGGTGTAGGAAAGGAAGCACGAATAAGCTCTACAGATTTTATATTTAATAGAGGTTTTGTAAATCTTACTTTAAAACTATTATACTGAAAAGGATTAAGGCCTGTATCAGTTCCATCATTTGAATTCAACGATATCTTATCTGGTTGATAGATAAGCGATTTAAGATTCTTTTGAACGAACGTATCTTCAGATGGTAACTGATCAATGACTTCTTGGACGTTAGGGTTGACAGGGCCTTCTTCACCTTTAATAAGTTTATCAAAGACTACATCTAATTTATTCCAAAACGTGCCTACATCTTTTGTCGGCTGATCTGCTCTATCTTGCATCTGATCAACTGCATCCTGCGTTTGTTCTGTTGCTTCTGGCTGCTCTGGCTGCTGCTCTTGCTGCTGCTCGGGCTGCGGCTCTTGCTCTTGCTGCATCTATATAGTCGCTATTAATTCTGTTTTCAGATGGAGACACCCATCTAAGATTTTCTAAACGATTATCTGATCTAATGCGGTTGATGTGGTCAACGAAATACTTGTTAGGGTCGTCATTAGGTATATAGGCTAAAGCAAGTAATCTGTGAATCTCAATTGTGTAATGTTTGTCTTCATCTGCTTTGTACAGATCAGTCTTGAGATATCCGTACTTACTTTGTCTTACAGCGAGCGTTTTGCCGTACATATTCATTACAGAACCGTCCTCGCCAATTAAATAGCCAGGAAAGTTTGGTATGTCCATTTGATTCTATACAGTAGCCGGAGAAAATTAAACGCCCTCGATTCTGAGCGCGCCATTCTTGAGGACGAGGTAGCGACTGCGCTCCAAGTGGACGTTGAAGACAACGCCGTTGGTCCAGTACGTGGCGTTCGGCGCAATACGGACAAGAGACACAATCTGAGATCCGGCTTGCCCAAGCACGGAAATTCCGTCAGCATCCAGAGCCTCGCCACCCTTGTAGTTGTCAAAGCCATAGGCAATGACGCAAGAGTCACCAAAGTACTGCTGGCGACCGTTGGCACCACCACCTGTGGCTGACGTGATGTTGAAGCCGACAGGCATAGGACCTGTTGACTTGCTGAAGGTGTTAAGATCGATGCATCCGTTGCGGTGGTGGATCGGATCGCCTCCGTTGAACGCTGACTGGGTCATCCAGAAGATAGAACCAGTGTTGACTGATTCTTGTGAAGGAAAATACAAACTTCCTACGCGGAACTGGACTCCTGTGAGCGTATTGTTAGCGAAGGTTGAGGCGCTAGGGTAGTTGATCGTCGCCTCCGTGATCGGGGTCTGCGTGAGGATGACACGGCGCAAGTTGTTGGTCGCGAGAGACGTGACGATGTTAGCCTGGCCAGACCCAGTGATGGCCTGAGACTGCGCTGAGATGACGGCGTTGAACGGCACGACAAGGCCCTGTTCGCCCTCAAGTTGGCAGACCTTATTTAGCATTTCCTGATATAAATAATGGGGCTGTATGAGATCCACTTCTAAGAAGATGTTTGTCAGCGCATAAACTCCGTCCACGTTGCCTGAGCGCTGGAAGAGAGTACTAGCATTGGTGTCGCAGAGCAGCTGGATGACAAGCTCACCGCACTGCTGAAGGGGAAGGTAGGACTTGGTCGCAAAGAAGCGGCTGACAAGTCCGAGCGGCCAGGCGAACTGCTGACCAGCCTTGGCGCGAACAGACGCCGCGACGAGAGCGCCGGATACGTCGCCGACGGCGTAGGTCGTGGGCGGGTAAGTCGTGCCGCTGACGGCCATCTGCGGGTTCTGGGCCCAGTAGTTGGCAAAAGAGCCCGCGCTGTTGTACCACGCACGGTCCGCACCAGCATAGACCATCGCGTTAGAGTAGCGATTGGCGAGATCCGTGTCGTCAATGTTCGTGCCGTTGAGAGCGACGGTCGCGCGACGGCACCAACTCATACCATCGTCAAAAGCCGTGTCGCCTGTGCCCGTCGTCACGGTCGCCGTGCAAGAGAGAACCGCGGAGTTCAAATCAAGGAGAGATGAGGAGTCGGCGAGCACGAACTGGATGATGCTGTTAGGATTAGCTGACGTACCCGTCTGAGGCTGCAGACGAATTCTGCGTCGTCCAGTGAGCAGAGATGAACGGCTGACGCCCTTGACCATCGCCGCGTCAGGCACGACTTCTTCAACGGGCATACCCATAAAGTTAGCATTAAGACCACCACCAGCAGAAGGCATTATTATAATAAGACCAAACAAAAGAAATAAATCTATTCCTTTTCAGATTCTGCTTCCAATTTTTCAATCCGGGCTTTACTTTTATCTTCATCTTTGACCTTGGGCGCACGTTTTCCCTTGCCAATGTGTTTAAACACTTCAGTCATAGGCATTTGACTGGCCTCCATCACGGCTCGGAATCCTTTGGCGCCGTCCGCAGTAAACGGGCTAGTGCGAGGATCATTCAACATAGTCTCCAGACCGATCTTGGTTGCGCTCTTGTGTTTGGGCATTCTACTATAGCTTATTCTTTTTGTCATCAAATAAAAAAGTCATTTGATTGATCTGTTTTTGTACTTCTTTTTTGATCTTTAATTTTTCTTTTTCTTGTTTGTCTTTTTGGTTTTGCTTGTCTTGTTTCTTCTTCTCTGCTGATTGTATATCACGTGCTACTTTTTTCGCAGCATCATCTACAGCATTCTTCTGTGCCGTAATGCTTTGAGGGCGATTCTTAGGAGCCTTGGCGCGTTGAAGTTTAGGAAGTTTACCGATGGGTGATTCTTTCTTGAACACAGTAGGTCTGTGAAGAAGAGAATTGATCTCAAGACGCTCCATATACTTACTCTTTCGTTTTTGGGCGCATCACCTTGGTAAATTTCTCTGTTACGCGTTCGTCAAGAGGCCGTCTGTAATCTATAACGATGAAGTTGTGAGGGGTGGCCATTTTGGCTTCGTACTGCTCAGTCAGATCATTAGGTTCAAAGTCATTACAGTGATCATCTGCAATCTTAAGCCACTCAGGTCTGGACATATTGTAGATAATCCAAGTGGTGACGTTGTTGCGTACAGTGGGTGTCGCGAAGCCAGATGATTTGAAAATCTGAGATAGAAAAAATATTGTACAATTCAATTCGTGTCTGCTGGTTAAAATTAGACTGACTAGAGGCGACTGGCCGCCAGCTTTCTTAATCAGATCTGCTGAAGCCAAGTCGTCAAAGATCATACAGGCGTTGAGAGGAGCTTTGTTCTTTTCCAGACGTTCAAGTTGATGGGTTCGTAAATCTTCAATGTAATTGTCAAGGGCTTCATTTGAGAAGTCGTGCAAGATGACTTTGTTTTCGCAGGGTATCTTATCAAAAGCCCAATCTGATTCTTGATTGCCGCAGAAGATGATCATCTCATCAAAGATGGATTTACCATTAACTACGTATCCTTCTTTTTTTGTAAGAAGTGAATAGAGACAACTACTCTTGCCCGTTCCTACACGGCCAAGGATACAGCAGGTGGTAGGTAGCTTAGGAAGGGCTTTATTTAATTTTTTCATACGTTTGTCCAGAGGTTTATTCTCGGACGGAATAGGGGTTACGTTTAACTCCATCTAGATTAGATGGACAAATTCTATGTTTGGACAGTCCTTGTAAACAAGTCAGTAGGCATAGCCCGGGCGCTAAAGATGTTTAAGGATCTAACAGGCTCAAAGAATCGTGGATACTTTGAGACTGATACACACTATAGATTCAAGAATATTAATAAGACAGAATTTGATCCGACCACGTTCAAATTGAAAAAGATTGACGATCTGGTGTCTGTAGTCTATGGGCGCCTTAAAAGTTGATTTTTATTTCTAAACTAGAGTATATAATGGAAACCCCGGTTACTTTACCAGAGGGCGTTACGCTAGAGCATCTAGTACATATCTATAACAAGCAGAAAGAGCATCTTGCAAAAAGAAAGGAGTGGTTCAAGACAGATGAGGGTCGAGAGTACAACAGAATGAAGGCAGCCGTATATTATGACCGCAACAAAGAGAAGGTCCTCGCAAAGGCAAAGACCAGATATGAAGAAGATAAAGATGCACACAACGCGCGGTCATTGGCATCATATTACAAACGCAAAGAAGAGAAGGCCTTAGCAGAGAAGCGCGCCGTTGAAGAGGCTGTAGAGACTCTTCTTAAGACGGGGTCTGGTGCTGATCTGCCACTCTCCCCTCAGACGTCAGATTAGATTTTGGACCTCCTGTAGCCTTTTAGTGGATGAGGTAATCCGTTCTTTTTAGTTAAGATCAGATCACCTCTTTTGAATCTGAATTTGCCGTCGACATCTGTAAAGGATGGCGGTGGAATGCCGTCTGGTGTATTTGCTACTTGGTAATAGACTAGACTATACCGATTGCCTTCCCAAGGCTCAACAGAGTGCAGGAAGTTGCCGAAGTCTGCGATCAAAGGTTGTCTGAAGACATTGTGTGTCCCAGTCAGTTCACCGTGATGGAATTTGAGCTGGCCTCCTGTGTAGTCACCGAAGGCGATCAGATAAGATTGTCCTATATTATTTCTGTCTTTGTGAGGCCCTACTGTATAATTTTGATTGACTGTTATGCAGTTCCAAGAGATATCTGTTACGTGGCGTTCACCGAAATCTAAGAGCATCTTGTAAAGCTCAGGTCTGATCCAGCACTGTCTGCTGTAGTCTATGGGTCGGCATCTGCGATTGACTAGACCGAATGCTTGAGATCTACCAAGACCAGCAGTCTTACGATAGTAGTTGGTCTCAAGAGGTCTGCGCTCTAATTCAAATTCAATATCTGAAAATTCAGATGCTGGGATCATCTACTCCGTGTTAGAGATTAATTCGTCTTTTGGTTCTTCTACTAAAACTTTCTTAGCACGAGGCTTACGTTGAGCCTTGGGTTTAGATTCAGATTTAGATTCATCAGATTTGGTACCACAGGCAACAGCAGCCTTAGTCTGGAGTGGAGTGATAGGATTGTATCTTAGATCCTTAGTGTGGATCTCAGTAAAGACTTGACCCATATCATTTAGATTCTTAGTCAAGACTTCAACCCAATCTTGTAGAGCATTTAGCCGTATAATCGTTTTAGCTTTGAAAGATTCAAAGTCTTCAGATGGGTCCATTCTACTCTGAATAAGAATAAAAAAGGGGGGATTGAGATGAGATGGGTCAGATGAGATCTGATGAGATCTGATGGGTGCGCTACGCGCAGCGATTTTTACATCTG
>Ga0114981_10000854_pt1 | contig 20093 bp, 20 predicted proteins | sample S_140806_MF_Meta_FD_87028 | JGI IMG/M metagenome (GOLD analysis project Ga0114981, IMG submission 87028) | Freshwater microbial communities from Lake Simoncouche, Canada to study carbon cycling - S_140806_MF_MetaG | ecosystem: Environmental > Aquatic > Freshwater > Lake | place: Lake...
ATGATTTCAGTTTTGCCAGAACCAGTTTGGTGGGCAACCAGCACGCCGTGAAAGTCTTTGTTGTTGGCAAACAGTTTGTCGACCACCCTGGTTTGTTCGTGTGTCAGCTTCAAGTCGGGAAACACGTTGGTCATGCATGCCAGCCTGGCTTTCTTTGCTTTGCCTGGCGCTGTCTGCAACTTGCGCTTTGCAACACTGGCTGGCATTTTGGACATGGACATTTTTGTGCTGGTTCCAGACATGTGTTGCTTTTTCAATAGCTTGTATTATTTTATACAAAGATGATATTCTTGTATAAATCATCTGTAAACTGGAGAGTTGCCGACTGCATACCTGAACACTTGGTTGGGCTGGAGCAGTGCGTCTCGCATGGCCGACAAGACATGATTGACGTTTCTACCAAACTGTTGGTCAACAAACACCACGACGCGGACGTCTGTGCCGACACGCGACGACAATTCTTGAAACCTGGTTTTGAGTGTCTGCATCATTTGCTTGATGTCGAGCTCGAACGCCTCAATTGATTCGGTCGGCAGGCCTGGTGTGACAACCTGCGACAAAACAGCCGGCAAGGCTGGCAGGTCTGGTGCATCGAAATCAGAGCCTTCAAACAAAAACGCCTGGACACCCGACTTGGCATCCAAACAACGTATCATGTGCCAGGCCAGATCGATGCTGGCAAAGCACGCCACCACCGACTTGGTCTGCTCGACAAACTGCTTGTGCGGCTTGGCTTTGATGTGGTCGTACTTCCAAAGATAGTCGACCGCGTGATGTGCAAGATTGCCTCGATATAAATAGCCGTCGTACAGCATGTCCTGGTTTTCCAAGGCTGTTCTTGCCGCCAAATCCAGTTTGTTGTTGAATTGCTTCTGCCAAAGTTTGGTTCGAATACCAGTTGCCATGCACACAACTGCCAGACTCGGGTGTTGGATTGCTTGCCAAACAGACTGGTCCAAAATTTTCTCATCAGTATAATAACGAATCCAGATGTTGTAGTTGTTTGGCGATTCAAGTTTTTGAATTTGCAAAGCAAGATACTTGCTGTACTTGTCGAACAAACTGTTTCTGCTGTTCATGCTGCTTGCTTGCTTGCCAAACCGCAGCTGGCTGACCAGCCAAGCCGAGTGTTCGTTCAATGCTGAGCGCTTCAAGTCGTCTTTGCTGCCGTCGAACTCGTCGTTGCACACCACTTGCAGCGTGCGAATAATGCCTGATTTGACTGGTCCTTCACGGTAAATTCCCACATGATAGGTCTGGCCGAGCTGGTGCAGCCACAAAGCTTGTGCAATGCTGTTTTTGCCAAAACAAACTTTGCTTTGCGCGTACGTTAAAGCGTACTGAAAGGCTGCAATCTGTTCGAACGACGAGTTCAGGCCCCAGCCAGACAGAAACGACACGCCGTTCAGCGAGTCGCCGAGCAGTGCGAGCGCAGTGCCTTTTTGTCTGTGGACCAAGCATGCTGCTTTCTTGCGGTAGTACGGTTCGATGTTGATGTGCAGAATGCTGGCATCGTCGGGAATGCTGCCCAGCTGGTCTTGCACGTGCTGGTATGCCTGGCCAATCATCTGCTTGGTCGGCTGGTCCAGCTGGCCAAACTGCGTGCTGAAATCTTGCTGTTTTTTCATTCTGAACTGTATGATGAACGTCACTGTGCCGTCTGGCAAGTGAAACACCCGGTACTTGTGCTGCGCGTGGTTGGCAGTGCTGACTGGCGGGTCGACAATCACAGGCTTGCTGGTCTTGAAGCGCACGATGATGGCGTGCAGCTGTTTGGGCTTTGAAATGCCTGGCATGTTGACCTTGGCAGACTTTATGGTTTCAGCAATGATGCTGTGCCGACCTTCGCATCCAAACACAATAGCGTGCTTTGCAATTAAATCGTCAACTTGGCTGGCCTGGATTTCTTTCTGGACAATTCTGATGTTGGCTTTCTTGGCAACCAGCTCTTGCAGCGCCAGTTCAAGTTGGTGGATTGGAACCACCAGGCCGCCCAGCTTGTTGGGAACGTTGAAGATGTCGTTCTGTGTGTCGTGGTAAAAGTCCAAATCGTTGACTTTGAAGCATGTCGGGTCGCCGAACAGCGGTGTGGACACAATACATGTGTTGCTGACTTGCAGCTTGGACCACAGCTCGCCAAACACCGAGGCCAGCATGCTGGGCACAACCGAGTCGGTGTCGAGTATGTTTTCAAAGTCCAAGTACAGGTTCTGCGGCCTTGTCTTGTCGGCACGCTTTTCGTAGATTGTAATGTGGAATTTGGCAAAACCAATCGAACTCAGCACCAGTGCCAGGCTGAGCCCGGCTGGGCCGCCACCGACAATGCCGACCGACACGGCTTGCCGGCTTTGCTTTGACAAACTACCATTTCGACTGGTTAGACGATTGGACGCTTTGCGCTTGTTACTGTGCACAGTGTGCAAAGTGTGCAATGTGTGCGCAGACTGCGCGTGGCTGTTGCCCATTTGGGTTTTTTATACAGTTTTTTTTTCAGCGTTGGCTATACGTGTTAACCATTTATCCGATGGTTGGTAAGTATTAACCAACGGCACATAGTATGTAGAGAACCAGCCGTTGCGCAGCATCTGAGCTGACCAGCAGTTGGCAAACGTGAACAACTTCGTGTTGGTTATGTTCAACACGTTTTACACACTTGATTGTCGAAACATTTTGTTCGACCTGACACAACAGTCTTGGCTGTTGCGTGCAGTCTATTAGCTCTACTTGCCTGGTGTCTTGGCCGCGCTGCATGCGTCTTATCAGCAACACTGCCTCGTCTGGCGAAGCATCACGTACAAACAACCTCGATTTCGTCACTTTAAAAAAGAAATTCGCTCCAGCTTGGAGCACGTTGTTCAACCCACGGGGTTGGTGGCCACGGGGTTGGTTGTGGTGGAGGAGGCGGCCGCGGTCGTAGCGGTCGTAGCGGTGGTAGCGGTGGCGGCGGTGGTGGCGGTGGTTCGTCCAATCTGGCTTAAATTTCACAGCTTCCACTGTTTGCACAGCCTGCAAAATTGGTACGGCTGTTGATGTTTCCATGGGCATGCAACCAATGTCGTTTCCTGACTCAATTATCTAGATCATCTTGTGGATATGCCGCACAAGACAACAGTTCAGCCAATTCATCCGACTCTGCTAATTCAGCAATCTCAGTCATCGTGTCTGGTGCGTTGTGTTCGATTCGGGGCGCGGCAGCAGGTGGCGTCGTCGGCTTGCCAGGCTGACTGGCTGGCTCGGCAGCAGCTGCTATCAGGTGCCAAACTAGGCGCTCTTCCACCAGGTGGTGGTCCATCAACCGGGCACATTTCAGTATTTCGGCCGAGTCTGCGGTTGGGCTTGCTGGTTGCACAGTTGGCTGCACAGTTGGCTGCACAGTTGGCTGCACAGTTGGCTGCACAGTTGGCTGCACAGTTGGCTGCACACTTGGCTGCACAGTTGGCTGCACAGTTGGCTGCACATCTGGTTGCACAGTTGGTTGCACAGTTGGCTGCACAGTTGGCTGCACAGTTGGCTGCACATCTGGTTGCACAGTTGGTTGCACATCTGGTTGCACATCTGGTTGCACATCTGGTTGTACAGTTGGCTGCACATCTGGCTGGTTTAGTTGGTCGACCAGGTTGCGGCAAACATAACGAACGGCATGTTCAGCAAAAGGCTCCAAAAAGAGTTGGTGACATGCACAACGCGCGTTTCGAAAGTGCTTGCACGCAGCAGCGCGAACAGCAAAACCGTAACTGCTTTGTCGTTGTTCAACAGGCAAGTAAAACGCCATTCTCCAGTTTGCTTCGACACAGTCAAGCATGAAGTGTTGATCTGTCATGAACGCTGTGCTGTTGTACACTGTTTGTTGACTGTTGGTTGGTACCACATCAAAACCGTCGAACACTCGGTTGTTTAACGCAACGAGCTTGAGCACCAAGGCTTTGTTGGTTTGGATTGCCAACGGAACGCGCTCTAACAAACCATGGTGCGAGGCAGCGCGCAACGCAATGTCTGACATAGAGCGCAAATGTTCAGACAGGCTTGCGTAAGCTAGATGACTTTGGCTGACAGCTGCCATGCCGACTTCGTAGTCGTTTTTCAGCAGACACGATGCGTTTTGTACAGCGTTGCCGCAGAGAGTGACAGCTTGGAGCACAAACTGTTTGTCGCTCCACATCGACGACAACCGCGTATTTTCGATAGTATAGCTTCTGGCTGACTTGCAAGCTGTGAGCACAACTTCGCAGTCTGCAAACCAAGGTTGGTGCAGCTTCAACACGTCGCCACAAAGAGCGACGCGCGACAGCACATCTTCACGTGTGTAGTCGGTGCGGTACAGGCGGTCGTGCAGGCAGTCACTGTAGACATCGTCAACGTGAGGCGGTAATGCATGACATTGCAACCTGTTGCGCTTTTTGCTTTGCCATAGCTGTTTTGTTAGTTGCAACACAAACGTTTTGTTTTGCTGCAAGGCATGTGGCGCAAACTCCCAGGTTGATTGGCCATGATGTTTGGCAAACCACAAATGCACGTTTGGTTTGGCCCATGCGTCAACAGGCACAGACTTGGTGTGAAGGCCGGCCTGGATGTATGCGCCAAGCAGGCGCTCATTGATTCGGAGCTCTGCGGGTGAATTGCAAAACAAGTGATCGACACTGCTGTTGTGGCTGAACTGCCAGTTTGGTAGTGAATAGCGACGTTGGAGGTGGCCTACAGCACACTCAACCGGGTCGTAGCGCGTCACCACGATCGGCACTGCCTTGCTTTTGCGCAGATTGTACCAAGCTACTTCAAGGCGTGCATCGCAATAGGGCGTTTGTTTCCGAAACGACTTGAAGTAGTTGTTTAAATCGCACGGACTTGGCGTCAATTCTAATCCTTGGTCGAAGCCGACAAACGCCCTGATTTCAGAAGCAGACTTGGCTGACACAAGTTTGTTCAAGTCGTTTTGAAAATCAATTGACCGCGTCACGGTGTCGTCGTCAGACCAGAATTGGACCTGGAAAGTGTCACATATGACTTGTTTAGAGTCAAGCCACTGCACTCGGAACGTTTGCGGCGGGTCGCGCATGTGCAACGCAAAGTTGCGCATCAAATTGACCCACATTCCTGACCAAAACTCTGGATTGGTGCGATATCTGTCGTTGCGTGCATATGCCTGTGCAGTCGACGCATTCTGGCCAGACGGCCCGGATTTGTTGGATTTGTTGGATTTGTTGGATTTGTTGGTCTGTTCCATGGCAATCTGGTTGGTTTGCTGCGCGGTTTTGGTGAGCTGGTTTGGTTGCGCAGTTGGTTGGTTGGTTGCGCAGTTGGTTGGTTGGTTGGCCATGCGGGTTTGGATGTCTAAAAACCAGATGCCGTCATATGTTTGGCTTGCTTTGACTAAATAGGCTTTTTTTAATTACCACAATACATAAAAAGCAAGCATGGCAGCACACATTCATCTCTCAAAACTGGTCATCCATGCAAGCACGCCTTGGCAAGCACTCGAATGCATCACGTCAAAGCATCCTGGCAATCAGGTTTTTATGATTCACTACCAAGACCAGGTTTACAAACTGCGCATCGAAAAGCAAGATGCATACCAGACATACCAGACATACCAGCTCAACATGATGAACACGATGGTGATGACAGTCAAGCCAGACCAGGCGTTTGTCACGGTTGGCTACGAGTTTGTGTTCCAGCGCAACATGTCGAACCAAATTGTGCATTTTAGTATTGCACTGGCAAGAAAACTGGGCGCTGCACAGCTGTTGCTTGACAACTCCGAAGCTGTAGTTGTGCAGGTCTTTCAAGGCCGGGACTGGCTGGACATGATGCAACAAAAGCCCACGTGGTACCAGCAGTTTGGCTTCGAGTACATCTCCAACAACGCAAAAAAGGCCCAACTGGTGGCAGCCATGCATGCCAAGCAGCCGACATCGTACTATGCCAACTTGATGAAAAAGTACCAAACTGTGCTGCTGCAAGCTATTCAGGAACCACATTGCTGGCTGCTGAACAACAAACCAATCGACAAGGACCGCTTGGACATGCTGCGCTCACAGGCTGCCGATCTGCCAAGCTTTGCCAAAGCTTTCAACAAGTGTTTGACTTTGGCAGGTCTGGCAAAGCACTATCCTGGCAAGGCGCTTTTGCTTGGCACGGCTGTAAAGCTCGTGCTGACCAAAACATCTGCCAAATCTACCAAATCTACCAAAACTAACACACAAAACACAAACACATTAAACAGAACCACCAAATTGGCCAGATTGACCAAAACCATGCCAACTGCCTGGTTTGGCGGATTCGGGCTGGTGGCCAAGTTTTCCAAGCTGCTGCCACAAAAAATGCGTTTGTTATTAAACTAGCACTGCTTGTCGAAAGTCATGCTATGTCCACGAAAACCTGTTGGCTATGAAAAAGCAACATGGCAGAGATTCACTTGACAAAGCTGGCTCTTGGCAAAAAACTCACGCCGTGGCAAGCCTTGGATGCATTCACAGCCAAATACGGCAGGCATAGTCATCATGACATACACTACCAGAAACGCGTGTATCGCATATCGATAGATCAGTTGCAGGACAGCTCGGACGGCTTGCCTGGCAACCAGCAATACCGGCTGACATTTGCCTGCTCTGACACAGTTGACATAAACAGCGTCACAATGACTATGGCAATCAAATCAGCTAGCCAAACGTTCATCGAGGTCAACTTTGATGGCGTGTTCTCAGCCAGCCAACGTCATGCAACACTTGTTGTAGAAAACCACAACAACTTTATACAATTCAGCGTTGCATTGGCAAAAAAACTTGGTGCTACACATCTGTTGTTGAACAACTACTACGACTACGCTGGTGATGTCGGTCGGCGGTGGCTGGACGCGTTGGGCGCGAAGCTGGATTTTACGTATTATGTACAACATTTACAACAGGTAGGCTTCAATTCTACTATGCTTGGCAAGTTGGACAAATCTGACTTGATGATAGTATCGAATGTAGTCGAAGCCAAGTTGGACATGCTGCGATATGTCAATTTGTTGAAAAGGTACCAGTCTGCCCAAATCGTAAACAGTTTGTAAACAGTTTGTGAAGCTGGCTACTATACACGCCAATCAACTGCAGGATTCATGCATGTGTTGGATGTGTTGCTCGCAAAAAACAGTTGCGACTGCCAGATGGAGCAAGCTGTTTTGGCAAAGAAGCAGAATCCAGATGCATTTGCGCAATACTTTGACAACAAGCCAAACAAGCCAAACAAGCCCAACAAGCCTACTGCAAAGGCGTTTTGGAACTTGGACAAGACGTGCTTGCTGGTCTGTCCCGAACCAGTTGTAGGCAACAACTTTGCAAACTTGCAGTTGTTTGACAAAAATGCCGACCACAGCACCAAGCAAACATTCTGGGCCAAGGTTGCCAGCACTGTGCGCTACGCATTAAACACATTAAAGTTCAAGCAGGTGTTTGTTTCCACCGAGGGCGCAGCTGTCGACTATTTGCACGTGCGCATCTCTGAAACGCCAAAGTACTACAACTCGGGCATGACACAGCCAATCACCAGCTGATCGGCCATGCACAAAATAAATAGACACCACACTTTAGAACGCTTGTCGGTGGTGTTCAACTTGCCAACCTAGCAACCTAGCAACCTAGCATTTGGCCAGGCCGTGATAGTATAGGGGTAGTACCGTAGACTGTGACTCTGCTGACCCAGGTTCGAGTCCTGGTCACGGCTCTTTTTGTTGGTTGCGCAGTTGGTTGGTTGCACCCAGATCAGTCAGTTTGGTTGGTAAAGTTATAACACAATGCAACAACCAACAAATCCCATATTGGCAGTTTGTCCAGTGTCGGTCTGGGCAACGTTATGCTTCGGAGCATAGTGGTATGTCAAATAGTACAGCCAACGCACAGCCATTATGTCGACATATAGCACAGTAAATTCAAAGCACAGTAAAAAACAGTGCTGTGCCCAGCCGAGACCAGCAAACCATCATTTTGTGCATCGTTACAACAAAGCAACATGCCTGCTAAGCGAGCAACTATGAAGCAACAGCGCAAAAAGCTCATCAAAACCAAACCCAGCGCGTCAAATTTCAAAGTTGGCCATGTCATGACGTACAATAAAAAGACGTATGTTGTCAAAACGCGTGCACAACCAACTGGCAAACGAACGAAATACTGGCAAGCCAAAACAACAAGAAAGCCTTTGCGCATGTTGAAACCCAAGCGCGCCAAGTTGCGTGGTGGCGGCGAGAGGGATGTTGTTACGGTATTGTCAGTGCTTGCAAACCCAGCATCCATTCGTATGAAAGACTACTCGACAAAACTGCAGGATGGTATCATCCACGCCGAAACCTTCCAACAAGTACAGCAAGTCGCGGCAGAAATGCTTGACATGTACAAGAAAGACATTGATAAAAAAGGTCCTGTTAAAGCGTATGAACGTTTAGTTGAAACGTGTAATTCGCGCGAGTATATTGTGCAAGATCCGGATTTTGTGCGCACAGCGTATGCTCGAGCCCAATTCATTGTGATGACGCACATTGCATGGTATGCGCTTGACGAAGACAGACCAAATATTTTTAAACAAGGCAAGTTGCATTTCATATATGCACCAAAAGACAACATCTTCGACACGTTTCAAGCTCACACGCCAAACCTACTCGGCGCTGTTGTTATTGGATCGCTCACAGCTAAGTTTGGAAAGTCCATAACGTTTGAAGATGCAGACACAAACAATGTTTTTAAGTTCGAGATCGCCTAACACATCATCACTTTGGCTTGGACTACCATTTGGTTGGTTGGTTGGTTTGTTTGCACCGCCAGGTTGGTTAGTTTGGTCGGTCACATGGTCACTTGGTTTCATCAGCAAACTAAATGAACTTTAATTTAAAATGCTTGTCTGTGGCGTTCAACTTGCCAACCTAGCCTAGTATCCTTTTTGTTGGTTGGTTGGTAACATAATAATCATAATACCATAACACGTTGTTTAGTAAAGTTTAAAACTATTCAGTCAACTAAACTGCAACCGGTTCGTCTGTCCAGCTGGCGGCTGCGCCGCCACCGCCAACGCCACCACTACCACCACCACCGCCACCACCACCACCACCACCGCCACCACCGCCAACGCCGCCACCACCACCACCACCGCCACCACCACCACACGGGACTGCTTGGTCTGCAACTGAAAGGTCTTTCTGAAACAGTGCTCTTTTGTAAGCTACAATGTCTGCCAAGCAAGCTGGTTCGCCAATCCTAAACCCAATCACCTCCAGCTTCTGGCGAACCAGCTTGCACATCCTGTCCTGCAGGTCTGCCAACTTGTCGTCAGAATAGACCACAACATCGAAGGCTAATCCATTCATGCTCATCTCCACACAGCTAACAACATCAAACTGCTTGTTGGGCAAGCATAAAAACCGCGGCACTGCCAAGTTGCTGTCCTCAAGCGCTGTCCACATCTGGCCGGCGCATACGACTTGGAAGTCGGTGTGGCCCAATCGGCCAGCCAGTTGTTGGACAACACCGCTTGCTTTGTGGTCGATGCTGACGATGTGTTGTTTGCCAAACATGTCGTCCAACATGATGTCCACCACGCGCTTTCCACACGCGTAGCCAACCGGGTCGACGCGGACAAACCGGCTGTCGCGAAACTGACCGTCTTGGATCTCGCAGTCACCATACTTGCGTTGCAGTCTGTCAATCAGGTCGGCACAATCCCGAGGTTGCAATATTCGCGGCCAGTTGAAACTGGATGGGCCGACCCAACTTTCAACACGCACACGCATTGTGTTCGCGGTGCGCCACAACCCAACAAACCAGGCAAAAGATGTTTCAAAGTGTTGCCAAGTTGCCAAGTTGCACAATGCAAAGTGTCCATATGTTTGACTACAATATGTTGCGTTAAAAACATCGGTTGGATTTTGTTTGTTGCTGTTTTGAAAAACTTTGCGGGATCTTTGCTCAACCAACCAAGCAACCTCATAAATGCATGATGGACGAGCTTGACGAACAAGACCCAGCAATATCCGCCGCAACCAACCAACCTGTCGGTGCAACCAAAAAAACTATGCGCTGTTAAAAACACATACGATCAACCCAATCAACCCAATCAACCCCTATTGTCTGCACGTTCAAATATGCCACGCAACATGCAAGTCGCAAAGCGCAAACAAACATGGCTTGATGAGCATGCCGTGCCCAGCAAACTGGCAAAGCAATCTGTCCAATTGGTCCAACTTGCCAAGCCTGCCAAGCCTGTCAACAACATGGTTGCTGAGTCCGCGCTTGCCGGCCAGACCGACACGCAATGCGACCTGACAAACGTGTGGCTGGTAGTTGGTTGCAAACAAAACAATCAAACCAATCAAACCATTCAAACCATCCTCGACTTGTTTCAGCAGCATAGCATCAGGATGGCAAAAGCTCAGCCAAAAGCAGCTTTGATGGCCAGCATGACTGATTTGGTGCGCAGAGCTTACTTGTCCAGGCTTGCCAACAAACCAGTTTGGTTGTCTGGTGTGCGCTGTGTTGCAACGCGACCACACAGCTTGTTGGTTTGTGCCAACATTGTCGACAAGGCAAACATCATCGACAGCAGCTACTGGCCCAACAACATTGGCACGCCAGCCGAAGCCATCAGGCGCGCCAAACAATTTCAAATTTTGCTGGCCGAGCTGGTCAGGCAAATCAACTCGCCACTGCTAGTCAGCATTCGTCTTGCCAACAACAACGCCCACGAAGCAGCCAGCATGCAAGCCAGCAGGTTGGCTGCAAAGGTTTGCAACAACCAAGTGCTAGACGTTTGGTTCGTCATGTCGTGGTCGCTGCACCGCAACCCGACTGCGCAGGAAGTCACCCACTTTGTCCAGAACTTTGTTGAAAACAAAAAAACCAGTCTTGACCAGCAAATGCGCAAGCACAATCCTTTGACTAGATTCGACGACTACTGTGCAGACCTGCAAGACTTGACCTGCTGGTCGGTGCGCTGGTCGCGCAACGCCAAGTTTAGCAAACACAACAATGCATTTGGCTACTTCAACTTGCTGTGCACTGCCAAGCTGCACGCCAAAGATGTACACTTGTACTACAACCAGCCAAACGCCTTGACTGTTGGCGCGACACTGGACATGCTTGCCGAGGAAATTTACGACGACAATCCCGATGGCTGGTATGTTCACCAAGCGAATGATGAATGCATAATTGCTGGGCCAGACCAGTTTGACAGGTTGGCGCTGTCTGGTTTAAGAATGCATGTTGTTTAGTGTTCCAATCTAGCCAGGCCGATGTCAAGCACGTCGATCCTCATGTTTTGCGTCTGCGCGCTCTTGTAAAAGTAGTCGTACAAATCCTGTTGCTCCGACAGTACTTTTTGTGGTATGTTCATGACTTTTCGATTCAGCAACAAGTACACGTTGCGCTCGGCGTCAACCAGGCATGAATACGCGACGTCGCTGCCTCGGATGCTCGAATAAAACGCAGTGACTGTGGCTTGCGTACAGAACCTGTATATTATGTTGCCAATGTACACAAACCGGTTACTTGCCACCTGGCAGACAATGACATGGCCGTCGTAGTACATGTGTTTGTCGCCAGATGCATTTTCATAATCACACCAGTCACTTGGACGAAAGTCGTGTTGTTTGTCAACTGGAATACTTTTTCGAGAAGCTACAAACACGCGCCAAGCAAGTATTTTGAACGCAGGCTGCTTTTCAAACACAAAGTAGTCTTTGTGGCTGGTTGGCTTACTCTCATCCATGTCCACGTAGCGGTACACTTTGACCACGAATCGGTTTCTACGCCTAGTGATGACCACTTTGTAAGGTCTGCCGCCGTTGTCGTGCGTCATGTAGTAGCCGAGCTTTTTGATTGCTTTACCAGTGGTTTTGATTGGGTCAATCTGTCCAATCGGACCGATTGGGCCAATCTGGCCAATCTTTCGCTTTGTCAACTTTGCCATGATTGTTTGCAAACTTACAAAGTACAAAGTGTTAAAAAAGATGTTTTTATATAGCTTGCAAATTTCACTCGATTTACACAAAACTGTTTTCAAAGTCTTCTATCTCTTTGGCTCTTTGGCGTGCCTTTTCATTCACGTCGCCGTACAGTTCCTCATAAACCTTGTACTTTCTCTCCAATACGCAGCCACCACACTTTGTGCAGCCTTCGCGATTCACTTCGCGATTGAGCTTTGGGCGTGCTGAGCCCGGCATACCATCCCGCCGGGGGTTTCTTGTGCCGCATGCGTACCCGATCCGGGCCGCAAAATCGTAGAGTTTCTCCATCTTCAAGTTCAGTGCTGCTTTAAGGAAGTAGACCAACTCTCCCTCCGGACGCGTCTCCAAAAAGTCCCACATGGGTGTCGACACAATAGGATTTCCTTTGCGTTCAGGTTGTTTGGTCTTGCTATCAAAGTTGCTGTACAAGCCCAAAAACACCACGAAATCTTCCAGGGTAGACAGGTTGATTGGCACGTTGAGAGCGCACGCCGAGTCGTTCACAAGCTTTTCGTTCCTAGGTGCAAGATCGATTACCAGCTTTTGCTTGACCACCACAACTTTGTTGTCAGTCGATACAAACCCAATCATGCCTTCGCCAAGCTCGCTTTGCATGGTGGTTGTGGCAACTTTACTTTTTCGGCAGATTGTGCAGTGGGTCGTTGTTGTCCAACAAAGTTCACAAAGATTGTGGTTGTCTACAAAGCAAAAACAAGCCAGCAACACAATCCATCAAAGGTATCAAAGGTCAACAAAAAAAGACAAGACCACATATGATTGCTGTTGGTTGTTAGAGCATGATTAATTTGGTTGGTTTTATACAATAACATATTTGAGTTGTCTATATTTGAACAGTCAAGAGCCGCTCTGACTGGCAAGTTTGTCTACTCGGCAAGTGAATGCAAAATTGCTGGGCCAGACCAGTGTGACAGGCTGGCGCTGTCTGGTTTGAGAATGCATGTTGTTTAGTGTCCCAATCTAGCCAGGCCGATGTCAAGCACGTCGATCGGCATGTCATGCATTGGCTGGTTGAAGCGGTCAATGAAGCAGTATTCGTGCACGTTGTCGGTTTTGGCCAGGATGTCGGCAGCGAGGTTGACGTATTTTTGGTCTGACAGAGAATACACGTTGTGCTCTTCGTCCACGAAACAGGCATACACACCGTCGGTGCCTCGAATGAACGAGTAAAACGCAGTGACTTTGGACAGTGTGCAGAACCTGTAGACTCTTTCGCAGATGTACACAAACCGGTTGTGTGCAACTTGGCAGACAACGACATGGCCGTCGTAGTACATGTGTTTGTCGCCAGATGCATTTTCATAGTCGCACCAGTCGCTTGGACGAAAGTCGTGTTGCTCGCCTATGGGAAGACTTTTTCTAGAAGCCACAAACACTTTCAAAGCAAGGATGTTGAACGCAGGCTGCTTTTCAAACACAAAGTAGTCTTTGTGGCTGGTTGGCTTACTCTCATCCATCGCGACAAAGCGGTACACTTTGACCACGAATCGGTTTCTGCGCCTAGTGATGACCACTTTGTAAGGTCTGCCGCCGTTGTCGTGCGTCATGTAGTAGCCGAGCTTTTTGATCGATGCATTGGATGGGTTACCAGTAGTTTTGATTGGGTCAATCTGTCCAATCGGACCGATTGGGCCGATCTGCCCAATCTGGCCAATCTTTCGCTTTGGCATGGTTTGGTTTTTAGTACATTATGATTTAATAATCCAGTCTGGTTTTGCCAGGTTTGCCAGGTTTGCCAGGTTTGACAGGTTTGCCAGGTTTGCCAGGTTTGCCAGGCTTGCCAGGTTTGCCAGGTTTGACAGGCTTGCCAGGCTTGCTGAACGTGCTACGCTTGCGAGGTTGTATAGGTTTACTGACTTTGATGGTTTTGCCAAGTTTACCTGTACTAGCTTGACTGGCGTTACCAGGTTTACTGGCTTGACTGGCTTTACTGGTTTTACTGGCTTTACGGGCTTGGTCAGTTTTGATACTGTGGGCCGTATCGGCTTTACATGCTTGCAAGTCAAAGTTCATGTCGGCTAATGACACTACTTGGCTATCTTTGAAACAGCTGTGATTTCGGTGAATGACGCCTATCTGCATGTCGGCAACCGGCTGAGCATTGTCGATCCAGCAATAGGTGTACAAGTCGTCAGTTTGTGCTAGCTGATCAGCAGTCAGCTGTATGGTTGATGGTGCCAAAGACAAAAAGTAGACATTGTGGTGACTATCTACAACGCATGTATACGGCACTCCTAGTCGAACATCAGAGTAAAGCTTGACCAGCTCGGCCTGTGTGTTGAAGACATAAACCGAACGACCAATGTACACATATTGGTTCTTGCCGGTTTGGCAGACAACTGCATGGCCGTCATAGTACGAATTAAAATAACTGTTCGAACAGTCGTGTTGATAGTCGCACCACGACTTTGCATTGAAAAACTTTTGCTGCCTGGCAGGAATATTGGCTTGGCTTGCAACAAACACGTTTGACGCGACAATGCACATCATGCAGTTGTTGTCGAACACTATGGATGGGTTATAGTCTTTGTCGTAATCAGTACGCAAATACTTGTAGGTCTTGACTACATACCTGTCGTGCTGTTTTGCTACAACAACTTTATAGTCTTCAAAAGGCTTTGTAATGTAGCACATGATGTTTTGGCCTGCCAAACCGCCGTCTGGCTCGTCATGGCTGAGCTTGGCTTTTTGTTTGGCCATGTGATTCGGCAAGATGTGTGTGTTTTTAACAGGTATATTTAGTTTAGCTGAATGCGCTTAGCTAGGACAGCAAACAGAGCGTTTTCATTGGATGTTTCGGGCTGCTGATGACTGGCAAGATTGTTTGAAACTTCAAACCGAAGCAAACTCGCAGGTGCATGGTAAGCCACATACTTGCAACAAAATTTGCGGAAAAGGCCACGAAACCTTTGCGACTCTTTTTTGGCCACCACAACACCACAACACCACAACACCACAACACAACACCACAACAATGTGCGGCATCCTGGCGCTGCTGAGGCTTGAACCAGGACAGCCAGCCGAGATGCGGAAAACAGTAGTCGAGCTGTCGCAGCGCCAGCGCCACCGCGGGCCAGACTGGTCGGGCGTGCACCTCACCCAAACAGCAGTGCTTGCCCACGAGCGGCTCGGCATCATGGACCCAGAGAGCGGCAACCAGCCGCTGGTGAGCTCGTGCGGCAACATCGTGCTGACTGTCAACGGCGAGATCTACAACCATGCCGAGCTGCGCAAAGAGCTTGCTGACTACGACTACAAGGTTCAGTGCAGTTGGTGCAGTTGGTGCAGTTGGTGCAGTTGGTGCAGTTGGTGCAGTTGGTGCAGTTGGTGCATCGCATTGTGCAATCACGGTTCATGGTTGTGTTGTTTGCCTGGCAGACTGGCAGCGACTGCGAGGTCATTCTGCCTCTCTACCTCAAGTATGGCCCAGACTGCATCAGCCGGCTGCGCGGCCAGTTTGCCTTTGTGTTGGTCGACACGCGCGACGACAGCTTTCTGATCGGGCGCGACCACATTGGTCTCTGCCCGCTCTACTGGGTGCGTCAGAATTGGTTGTTTTGGCTGATTGAATGGTTGGTTGGTTGGTTGGTTGGTTGGTTGGTTGATTGGTTGGTTGGCTGGTTGGGCAAGTTGTAACTTTTGCGTGTTTGTTGGCGACAGGGCCACCAAGCTGACGGCGCCTTGTGGGTGTCGTCCGAGATGAAGTGCATTGCAGACCAGTGCGCCACGTTTGGATTGTTTCCGCCTGGGCACGTTCTTTCATCCTCGATCTACGACGCCAAGCCGGGCCGGCCAGTTGGCTACTTTACGCCAGACTGGTGGGTTTGGTTGCACCGACAGGTTGGTTGGTTGGTTGCACCGACAGGTTGGTTGGTTGGTTGCACCGACAGGTTGGTTGGTTGGTTGGTTGGTGCACCAGCCTCGCCAGCTGACAAACTTTGAATGACAAAACAGGCTGACCTACGACTGCGCTGCCGGACTGGCGCTGCCCAACAAGGCGCCTGATTTGAAAGAGATCCGGTCAACGCTCATCACGGCAGTCAAGCGTCGGCTGATGACGCAGGCAAGTATGATTGTCGTGGGTGTTGCCGAGTTGCCAGGATCAATTTGGCTGATTTGGTCGATTTGGCTGTTTGGCTGTGTTGCATAGGTCGGATGGGGCGTTCTGCTGTCGGGCGGCCTCGACTCGTCGCTCATCGCGTCCATCGCAGTCAGGCTGCACGCCGAGATGATGCGCACCGGCGAGTCTGCTGCTCTGAGCAGCAAGGTGCACAGCTTTTCCATCGGCCTGGCGGGCTCGCCCGACCTGGAAGCGGCGCGCCAAGTGGCCAAGTTCCTGGGCACCAGCCACCACGAGTACTGCTTTACCGTGCAGGAAGGACTGGACGCTGTGCGCGACGTGATTTACCACTTGGAGACATACGACGTCACCACTGTGCGGGCAGCCACGCCGATGTACCTCATGTCGCGCAAGATCCGCAGCCTGGGCATCAAAATGGTCCTGTCGGGCGAGGGCGCAGACGAGGTCTACGCTGGCTACCTCTACTTCCACAAGGTGAGCAAACTGGTTGTTGGAATTGTTTTTGCCAGTTTGGGTTTGGAATTTGGCTGATTTGGGTATTGATGCTTGCTTGGCAGGCGCCGAATGCGCGCGAGTTGCACGCCGAGACGCTGCGCAAGCTCAAGGCGCTGCACCTGTACGACGTGCTGCGCGCCAACAAGGCGCCCATGGCGTGGGGTCTGGAAGCGCGCTTCCCGTTCCTTGACCTGGACTGGCTGCAGCTGGCCTACTCATTGGACCCTACCTGCAAGATGTCGTCAACCCACCCAGACGGCAAGCGCATCGAGAAGCACATTCTGCGCGAGGCATTTGACGACCAGGTTTGGCATGTGTGGCATGTTTTGCATGTTTTGCATGGTTGGTTTTGCATGGTTGGTTGGTTTTGCACAGTTGGTTGGTTTTGCACAGTTGGTTGGTTTTGCACAGTTGGTTGATTTGATTTGGTTGGTTGGTTTGATTTGGTTGGTTGGTTTGATTTGTTTGGGTGTTTGGGTGTGTGACAGGCCAATCCGTGGTTGCCCAAAGAGATCTTGTGGCGGCAAAAGGAGCAGTTCAGCGACGGCGTGGGCTACGCGTGGATCGACTCGCTCAAGCAGCATGCTGCCGAGCAGGTCACCGACAAGCAGCTCGGCATGGCAGCACACGTGTTCCCATACAACACTCCGCTCACCAAGGAGGCATACTTCATTCGCAGCTGCTTTGAAGAGCGCTTCCCGCAGCAGTCGGCCATTCAAACGGTAGTGTACGAGCCGTCCATTGCTTGCTCCACTGCTACGGCGGTTGCCTGGGACGAGGAGTTCAAGAAGGTACTTGGCAGCAACGGCGAGCAGTCGGGGCGCGCCGTTAAAGGCGTGCACCTTGCGGCCTACACAGACGTCGCGGCATCGGCGCACGGCAAGAAGTGACGAGCCAAACGACTGGTTGGGCTGGTTGGCAATGGCAGATTTCCAAACCGACACAACATTACAATTTACCATAACATAACAACGTAATTGCGCCTCACCATCCTCACCATATTATTACATTTTGTACAAACCAACCAGCCCAGCCAAACCAACCAAACCAGCCAAACCAACCAAACCAGCCAAACCGGCCGACCAGCCAACATGGACATGACCGACACCAGTCCGAAAAAGCGGCCAAAATGTGAGCAACCAGTCGACCCAGCCCAACCAGTCATCCCGGTCCAACCAGCCGAATTCGCTGATCCTGACCATCCGGTCGTCCCGGTCCCATTGGCCAATCCTGGCGCAGCCCAGCCAGTCCAGCCGGCTCAGCTTGTGATTGGCGACCTGGTGGTGTCCAGAGAGCAAGCTGCGCAAAGCCAGATTCTGGCCGACTTGTTTGACCAGCCGGTCAGTGTTGATGCTTTTCGCAAAGACCTAGTGTCGTCGTTTCGCTGGCTGACCATGTGGTTTGCTGGCAAGACGGCAATTGACATTGGCCAGCAGTTTGGCATGCACGGCCTCAACGAACTGCTGCCAGGCGCAAACTTTTTCGGCCTGGACGGCTGCGTCGACCAGATCGTCAGTGCCAGCATTGTGCTGGCCGGTGTCGTCCAGGACGTGACACAGAACGTGACGCTCGACCAGCTTGAAAGGTGCTATTGCCAGCTGTCGAGCCAGTCGTTTTTCCCGCCGGTCGGCATCGATTGGAAGTCGGTCGACAAGCTGTGTCTGATCTGCATCAAGATGCCCAACATCTTGGCGCTGAGTTTGGATCAGGTGTGGACTAAGCGCCTGCTGGGCCAGATCGACAATTTGTACCTGCTCGATGGCAAGCGACTGTCGACCACGACCGTGGCTGCAGATGTTGGATACACGCTTCCGGACTATTTGCTTCGTTTAGCCGGCAAGCCACTCTGTCGGTACTGCTTCGGTTTTGAGGACAACACCAGCTATCTGATTAAGCTCAGAGCTGAGCAGGTACTGGTTGACCGCTTAGACGTGCGGAAATACACCTGGGTGGACAGCCAGCCCGGATTACCAACAGCGATGGACGTGTCGCCCGGCGGGCGCTACCTGCTGTGGAAGGCCAGCTGCTACCGAGTGTTTGACACGCACAGCCAAGCGAATGTGGAGATGAGGCCAGGCTTTGCCGAGGCAACCAAGATGTGGTGGATCGACGACACAGCACTGGCAGTGTGTGCCAAGGCTTGCAGGACGTTTGTGGTGGTCGAAGTCCAGGACCTGAACAATCGCGACATGATCTTTGATTCGTTTGTCGGCGAGTCGGCTTCGCGCAGCAAGACAGCCTTGGTCTGCGCGGCCAAGATGAACGCCCAGACACTTGTCACGCATCGGCTGCGGTCCGGAGAGACCCAAACATTTTGGTGTGATTGCGTGTTTGATTTTGTGTGCCCACACATGGACTTTCAATCGTGTGGATCGGTGTTTGCTGTGAAAGACGCCCTCAACAGGGTTTGTGCGTTTGAAATCAAACAAGGCAAGCATGTGATGCGTTACATGAAAGACGCAGAGCAAACCGCGGCCACGGCCATGCTGGTGTGGCAGCGCTGATTGGTTGATTGGCTGTTTGGCTGTTTCAACTGTTTTGTAAGTTAATAAAACTGCTAAACCCGAGTTGGCAAGTCGATTCGATGCAACGCCACAAAGATTGTGGCGATTTGAGTTGCGTTTTGGCTGCATGATGAACCTCGTCAAACCTCGTCAACCCGATTACCTCGTCAACCTCGTCAAACCTCGTCAACCTGGTTAACCTGGTCAACCTGGTTAACCTGGTTAACCTGGTCAACCTTGTCACTCGTCTCGTCATGCCGTACCAGGCTTGGATGCAAATCTGGGCAAGTCTGTCCAGGCGAAACAGTTTGGCAGTTAGGCAGAGCTGATTCTGTTCGACAGGCTTCTGATGTCACTGTTGATGCATCGTTGCTGTCGTTGATGTTATCGCTGTCATCGCTGTTGTTGGTGTCGTCGCTGCTGCTTTCGCTGGTGTCGTTGGTGTCGCTGGTGTCGTTGGTGTCGCTGGTGTCGTTGATGTCGCTGGTGTCGCCGGCGTCGCTGCTGTCGTCACGATCCAAGGTGTAGTCCAATTTAGGTTTGTACCGCTGTGGAAGTTTGATTTTGCGGACTGGCCATCGCCATGCACCACACATGCTCGGCGCAGCAGCAGCCTGAGCGTTGGTGACGGCAGCCACCACCGCAGCCACGGCGGCTTGGGCCTTGCGCTTCTTTCGTGCGACATATTTTTTGTGCTTGGCTACTTTTGTAGGTGAGGATGAATAGGGTCGATAGATCGCCGACCACTTGTAATCTCTCTTGGCACGTGTTGCCACGTTTGCGGCCTTTGCGGCCGCACGAGCAGCAACCGCCGCTGCCATGCGATCAAGGCGGGCTACTGTAATTTGCTTGTCAACAGTTGCCATTAGATCGTGCTTGTATGCTTGTATGCTTGTATGCTAGATTGGGTGATTGGGTGATTGGGTGATTGGGTGATTGGGTGATTGGGTGATTGGGTGATTGGGTGATTGGGTGATTGGGTGATTGGGTGATTGGGTGATGGGGTGATTGGGTGATTGGGTGATGGGGA
>Ga0114981_10000857_pt1 | contig 20074 bp, 16 predicted proteins | sample S_140806_MF_Meta_FD_87028 | JGI IMG/M metagenome (GOLD analysis project Ga0114981, IMG submission 87028) | Freshwater microbial communities from Lake Simoncouche, Canada to study carbon cycling - S_140806_MF_MetaG | ecosystem: Environmental > Aquatic > Freshwater > Lake | place: Lake...
GGCGGTCGTGACGAGCGCGTCGTATCTGGAGGACGCGCGTCCACCGAGGACCGAATAGAGGGCCCAGGTGATCGCGGCAACGAGCAGGAAGGTGTTTCCGGCGAGGTGCGATCCGGGCGCTTCGGTGGGGGCGTCGGTCCCAACAAGGGTGACGATCAGTACGCCAGTGGTGGCGAGGATGAGGGCGCCAACCTGGCGGATTGTTGGCCGGGTTCCAAGAATTGGCCAGGCGAAGACCAGCATGAAGGCCGGCGTGGCGCTGGTGATGAGAGCGCCGTTCGCTGCTCCGGCGAGGTGGGTGCCGGCGAACTGGGCGATGAGACTGATGCACATTCCCACCAAGCCGAGCGAGGCCATCAGTTTGAGGTCGCCCCTTGACGGTAATCGTGGTGCCGTGAGACGGATGACAATCGCAAGGGTGATCGTTCCAAGGACCAGGCGAATGAAGACGAGGGTGACTGGAGGGATCACCTCGAGGACCATCCGGCTGACCACGTACATGCCACCCCAGATGGATGCGGCGCCAAGTCCCGACAGGATGCCGTCGATGGAAGGCCCGCGAGTGTCTGCGGATGTCGACATGGTGCCCGTAGGGTACGGCGCATCGGTACGGCGGGAGACCCCTGTGGTAACTCTTCCCCATTGCGAAGGGAGAGAGGTCGGCCGGTTCAGGAAATTGACCGAGTAAACTTTGGAAGCCTGAAAGGCGCTTGGAGATCCGACGTGAACGCGTCCCGGGAGTGGGTGAATGGTGAGCAACGAAACCGGACGGAATGCACGCGGACGCAAGGTGACCATCGTTGGGGTTGGCAACGTTGGCGCGACCACGGCGTACGCGCTGACCCTTTCAGGTCTCTGCTCTGAACTCGTCCTGATAGACAGCAACGCCGCCCGCGCCGAGGGTGAGGCGATGGACCTTTCGCAGGCGGTGCCCTTTGGCATGCCGGTGCGGGTGCGGGCCGGCACCTTTGCCGACAGTCACGGTTCGCATGTGACGGTGATTGCGGCTGGTGCCAACCAGAAGCCTGGGGAGACGAGGCTGGAACTCCTCGCTCGGAACTGGGCGATCTTCCGCGACATCATTCCCCAATTGATCGAAGCGAACCGCGACGGAGTGATTGTCGTTGCGACCAATCCGGTTGACGTGCTTACCTATGGAACGTGGGGAATTTCCGGTCTGCCACGTGCGCGGGTGATCGGCACCGGCACAATCCTGGATACCGCACGGTTCCGCGCCTTGCTTGGCCGTCACTATGAGATTGATCCGCGCAGTGTCCATGCGCTGATCATTGGCGAGCATGGAGACAGCGAAGTGCCAGTGTGGTCGCGGGCGACCATCGGTGGCATGAAACTGCATGAGTTTGGCGAGGCGCAGGGGCGCTCTCACGATCAGGCAACCCTTGATGGCATCTTCGCGCAGACCCGGGACGCGGCGCAGGAGATCATCAAGCGGAAGGGTGCAACATACTACGCCGTCTCTTCCGGAATGATGCGCCTGCTCGAGGCCATCCTGCGAGATGAGCAGACCATCCTTCCGGTGAGTTGCGTCTTGCGGGGGCAGTACGGCCTGCACGACGTTGCCCTGAGCCTGCCGGCAGTAATTGACGGAGATGGCGTGCGCGAGCACCTCGCATTGACGATGGATGCTCACGAAATCGAGGCCCTGCACCGATCAGCCGCGGTCATCCAACAGGCCATCGAGACCCTGGCAGTCGACTGACAGGTATTGGGCGACACGAACGGGGCGGCGTGGCACACTGCCGCCCCATGAAAATAGTGTCACTGGAACTGATCAAGGTCCCGCCATCGTGGGTCTGGCTGAAGATTCACACGGACGAAGGGATCACGGGCCTTGGCGAACCGTATCTGGAGAACCATCCGGATAGCGTGATCGCCGAGGTCCTCCGTCTCGAGCCGCTGTTGATCGGCGAAGACCCGACGCGCATCGAGTGGCTGTGGAACCGCATGTATGAGGGCGGTAGTGGCTACAAGGGCGGTCCGGTGAAGATGAGCGCCATCTCGGGCATCGACATGGCGTTGTGGGACATCACCGGGAAGGCTGCCGGGCTGCCGGTACATCGCCTGCTTGGCGGGGCGACGCGCGACCGTGTCCTGGTCTACCGCGCGGTGGGAGGCGGTCGCCCGCACGTCGTCGAACCGGGAGACCCGTACCGAGCCGGGCGTCGTGACCCGGTTCCGGGCGACCCCAAACCGGGTAGCCCCGAGGCATGGCGAGCGGCGGCGGCTGAACTGGTGCACGAGTGGGGGTTCCGGGCACTGAAGGCGCACGTGTCGCCGGGCGAGACCCCGTTTGGGACCGATCTTGTGGATGGGATGGTGGCGTGCTTCGCCGCAGCGCGCGAGGGGGCCGGGCGGGGCGTGCCGGTGGCGATTGACATCCACAATCCGCACCCCGCGATTGCCCGCCAGATGTTGCGCGCCCTTGCACCGCACCGGCCGCTGTTCGTCGAGGAACCGATGCCGATCGAACGGGTCGACGCGCTTGCCGAGGCGGTGGCGGGGTCGGAGGTTCCGGTGGCGGCCGGGGAACGGTGGATGGGGAAGTGGATCTTCTTTGATGCGTTGTCGCGTGGGCTCCTTGCGGTGGTCCAACCTGACTTGGCGCACGCTGGCGGGATCACGGAATGCCGGAAGATCGCGGCTATTGCCGAAGCGGCGTACGCGACGGTGGCGTTGCACTGCCCACTGAGTCCTCTGGCGTTCGCGGCCTCGGTGCAACTTGATGCGTCGATCCCGAACTTCCTGGTGCAGGAGCACAACGAGGTGAACGACACGCGCGATGGTGGTCGCACGGTGATCGGTGCGGGGTACCTGCGCGACCCGTTCGTGGTCGGCGACGACGGGTGTGTCGAGGTGCCAAATGCGCCGGGCCTTGGGGTCGAGATCGACGAGGCGGGGATGGCGCGGATCATGGCGAAGCCGTGGTCGACGCAACGGGGGTAAGGCAATAGACGGAGGGAGCCCTTACCCACCTCGGATGAGGACTCCCCGAAGCGCGCTACTGCACGACGATGACGGTGTTGATGTGATCCGGCGCGTCGTGCGGGCCGGTGATCGTGATGCCCGACCCGTCGCGGTGCAACGCGAGGGAGGCGTGCGTGCCGTTCGCGAGCGCCGCCGTCTTCACGTGGTCGAGCTTGCCGGCGACGTGATCGGCGGGCAGGTGGAACTTGCCGTCGGTCGGCCAATCGAAGACGTGCAGGTAAATCCGGTGCGCGTCGGCGGCGTCGCGCGTCGCCCAGATGCCGGGTACGCCGAGTGACGGCCCGCGCCGGGTGTGATAGGTGCCAACCGGGTTCGAGGCAAGCCAAGCCCCTGCGCCGCGCAAGGCCTCGGCACTCGCCTCGGGGATGATCCCGGTCGCGGTCGGGCCGACGTTGAGGAGGTAGTTCCCGCCTTTGCTGGCGAGTTCCACCAACTTGTGGACGAGTTCCGCCGGTGACTTCCAGTCGGTGTCGTCGGTCTTGTACCCCCACGTGTGGTTGATCGTGGCTGGAGTCTCGAAGTCCATGTCGTGCGTGTCATTGGGGATGACGTTGTCGCCCGCCTCGGCGTAGTCGCCCATGTTGTTCCCGACGCGCCCGTTGACGAGGCAGTTTGGCTGCAACTCGTGCACGAGGTCGGTGAGGCGCTTGCTTTGCGCGGCGGTCATGCGCTTCGGCGTGTCGTACCAGATCAGGCAGATTGGGCCGTAGCCGGTCATCAACTCGCGCACTTGCGGGACGACGTAATTCTCGACGTATCCATCGAAGTCGCGTGTGGCGTCGTCGTAGTCCCAGTCGTTGCCGTCGCCTCCGGGGTGATGCCAATCCTGCGTCTGGCTGTAGTAGAAGCCAAAGAGGAGGCCATGACGCGCGCACGCATCCGAGAGTTCGCGGATGATGTCGCGCTTGAACGGCGACGCCTTGGTGACGGTGTAGTCGGAGACGTGCGAGTCCCACAGGCAGAAGCCGTCGTGGTGCTTTGCGGTGATGACGACGTACTTCTGGCCGGCCTCGGCGGCGAGGCGCACCCATGCGTCGGCATCGAAGTCAACCGGGTTGAACTGGGCGGCGAGTGGTGCATACTGGGCAACGGGGATGCGCTTGCGATGCATGATCCACTCGCCGATGCCTGGCACGAACTCACCGTGCCACCGGCCGGCCGGGATGGCGTAGAGGCCCCAGTGGATGAAGAGGCCGAAGCGGGCGTCGCGCCACCAGTCGAGGCGCGGATCGGTCTCGGCGCCGGGGCGCTGGCCCTGGCCGGGGCGGATTGCAGGGATCGGGATCGGTGTAGTCATGCGCAGGTCTCCTTGCAGGCGGAACACGTGATTGAGATGAGGATAGTGGTCGCACGCCTGACGTGCGCGGTGATGGAGGAGGGGATGGTCGCAATGGGTGTGCGCAGGCGGGTACGATCCCGCGCATCCCAAGGGGGTGGGAGGCGACATGAAGATCACGGCGGTGCGGTCGATCACGGGAGGGATCCCGATCCCGGGCGGGGGGTTCGCACCGGCGTGGTGGCCAGGGCAGGTGATCCATGATCTCTGGTTCACATTGTGTGTGATTGAGACGGACGCGGGGATCACCGGCTTTGGCCCGGGTGGGTTCCGAACGGGTGGGTGGACAGGCGAGGCATTCATCCGCAAGCACTTGCTTGGTCGCGACCCGCGAAACCTCGATATCGGGGCATTGGCCGAGCATCCCGAGTCGCTGCCGATGGCGAAGGGAAACCGCCCGGTCGCCCTTGAGTTTGCGTTGTGGGACCTGCTTGGGAAGGCCTGTGGGCAGCCGGTATACCGGATGCTTGGGGGCTACAAGGACACGATCAAGGCGTACTGCTCGACCGGTAGCGTGACCGATGCCGGAAGTCACATCGACTTCGCCCACAACGCAATCGAACGCGGATACCGCGCGATCAAGTTGCGGATGCACCGTGCGACGGTTGATGACGATCTGGCGGTCGTGCGGGCCGTCCGGGATGCCGTTGGCGACCGCCTGGAGATCATGGCCGACGCCAATCAGGCACAGAACCCGTATTGGACGCGCGCAGACGCGTTACGGGCGGCCCGTGGCCTGCAGGAATTGGGGGCGTCGTGGCTTGAGGAACCGCTCGCGATGCACGACGCCGAGGGATTGGCGACGGTGGCGGGTGCTGTCGACATGCCCATTGCCGGTGCCGAGAACGAGTACGGGATGCCCCGCTACGCCGAGTTCCTGAAGCGTGGTGCCCTCGACATCCTGCAGCCGGACCTTGAGGGATGTGGTGGCTTGCTTGAGTGGCGCAAGATTGCGGCGGTCTGCGAGGCGTATCGCGCGCCGTGCCTCGGCCATGTCTGGAACAACGGATTGGTGGTGGTGGTTGCCCTGCACGCCAGTTGCAGTGTGCCGAACGCGCCCTACCTTGAGGTGACCGATGACCCGTTCTGGCCGGCACGCGAACGAGACCTGATCATGGCCGAACCGCTTCGCGTCACCGGTGGGATGGTGCAGGTTCCGACTGGTCCCGGGTGGGGCATCGAACTCAACTGGGACGTGGTGCGCGCCCACACGACTTCCGAAGCGGTGGTGAGGGTTTAGGCGCAGGTCCCCGATATTCGCTGTCCGGGACAGGTGCCGGTTCCTCAACTGAGATTCATCGGCAGTGCGGGGCGTACGTCTGCGGGTCACCAGGCGGAGGCGCCGCCGTCGAGGGCTATCACCTGGCCGGTTAGGTAGTCGGACGCGGGTGATGCAAGGAAGACCGCCACGCCGGCAAGGTCGGCTTCGTCACCAAGGCGGCCGAGAGGAATCCGATCGACGAGCGCGTCCTCGTGTTCGCTCACCACTCCCTCGGACAGGCGGGTCGGGAAGAATCCCGGCGCAAGCGCGTTGACGGTGATCCCGTGCACGGCCCACTCGACAGCGAGTGCGCGGGTGAGCGACTCAATTGCACCCTTGCTTGCGGTGTACGCCGCCGCGGTCACGACCCCAGGGTCAGTTCCACGCTGGGCCATGATCGAACTCAGGTTGATGATCTTGCCCCGTATTGGCCGTCTCGGCGGAACACTGCCGGGTTCAGTGTCGGGCTGACCGATGATGTGCTTTGCGTACCGTTGCGATAGCGTGAATGACGCGGTCAGATTGGTGTCGATGACCGTTCGCCACCGGTCGATCGGATGGTCGAGACTGGGGGTCCCCCAAGTGATGCCCGCGTTGTTCACGAGGATGTCTAGGTGACCCCACCGTTCGATGATCGCGTCGAACAGGGCTTCGCATTGGACCGGATCGGTGATGTCGCAGGTGCGGGCAAGGCAATCGTGCCCGGAAGCTGCAAATTCGGCCGCCGTCGCATCAAGCCACGACGCGCGCCTCGCGGTGATGGCAATCCTCGCCCCTGCTTGGGCGAGTGCCTCGGCGATGGTTCGGCCGAGGCCACGGCTGCCTCCGGTCACCAAAGCGACGCTGCCATCCAGGCGGAATGAATCAAGGACGGTGCGCGCGCCGGTCATGGACGTGGCCTCGCAATCGCGATCATGCCTGCGGGTTCCCTTGTTGTCAGGCTCGATGGGCAGAGGCACCCTGTGCGGCCCAGATCAGGCCGCGGGTAACCATGGTCAGGGCCTCGGCAGTGTCGAAGACCGAGGCGACGTGCCCGAGGCTCGTGTACCAGACCCGCCCCAGACCCCACCGTTTGGTCCACGTGACCGGCATCACCACGCCTGCCATCTCGTCCCGATCGACTGCATCCTGAACGGATTGGTCAAACACGTCTCCAGACGCCGCCCCAATGGCCACATGGGTGGTCGCATGCACGGTCACGCCCGGATCGACGTGCATGTAGTACTGCTCGGACTGGATTGTGAAGTCGGCCATGCCCCCGGTGCTGACGTGCGGTATCGGTCCGATGCGCACCCGGTAGATTGCCGGTGCGTTCCCCGGGTGGGCAACCCATTGGCCCCCGGTCATGAACTGGTACTCGGTGTCGTCGCGGAAGGCATCGCACATTCCACCATGCCACCCGCCGATCCCAACCCCGGCGCGGACGGCAGCGATGAGCTGTTTCACCTGGTCCTTGGTTGCGGTGCGGTCCATCGTGCGCAAGGGCACCACGAGGTCCAGCGTGCGGAGGTGTTCGATGTCTGAGAGGCTGTCCAGAGTATCGGAGATCTCGACGTGCACACCCGCCTCGCGCAGGGAGGCGGCGACGCGTTCTGACGTCTCGATGGGTTCATGACCGGCCCAACCACCGCGGACAATCAAGGCTTTCAACATGGTCATGTCAGCTTCTCCGGGCGAGTTCTTCGTCGACGGCGGCTACGAAGTCGTCAATGCGGGCGCGACACACGTCCAGACTGTCCTTCCAGAACCCGACTGATGCGAAGTCGATACCGAAACGGTGGCCGAGTTGAGCCGCGCTTTCCATGCCAGTGTGCGCGAGGAGGTCGTCGAAGCCCCGTCGGAACGGTGTGGCGTCGTGTTCGTAGCGGGCGTAGAGGCCTAACCCAAAGAGGAGGCCAAAGGTGTAGGGCCAGTTGTAGAAAGACCGTGTGCTGTAATAATGAGGCTTCATGGCCCACATGTAGGCGTGGAGTTGGTTGGTGTCCAGACCGTCGCCGTAGGTCTCGCGCTGCGCGGCAAGCATGAGGTTGTTCAGTTCCTCGACGCTGAGTTCGCGCTTGGCCCGCTGTTCGAAGACGCGGGTCTCCAGAAGGAAGCGCGAGTGGATGTCCACCACGATCTGCGAGGCGTTCTCCAGGAACGCGTCCAGCATGGTCAACCGGTCGGCACCGGCGGCCCGATCAAGGGCGGCGGTCGTCACGAGAGTCTCGCAGAAGATGCTTGCCGTTTCGGCCAGTGGCATGGGTGTCGCACGTTGGGTGGCGGTACGGTCGGCCAGGTTGATGTTGTGATACGCGTGGCCAAGTTCGTGGGCAAGGGTCTGGACGCTGTTGAAACTGTGGGCGAAATTCATGAAGACACGGGACTCGTCACCCCGGACGCTCATGCAGAAGGCGCCGTCCCGTTTGCCGTCCCGTGGTTCGGCGTCAACCCATCGTTCACGCATTGCCCGGCGGGCGACCCCGGCGAGGCGGTCGGAATAGTCCGCGAAGCGATCGATGACGAAGGCCTCGGCCTCCGGATAGGGCCACGAACGTGCACCCTGACCCAGTGGGGCGAAGAGGTCGAACCAAGGCAATGGTCCGGAGTGTCCGAGGAGGCGGGACTTGGCGCGGAAGTAGCGTCGGAAGTCCGGGAATGAGGCGACGCAGGCCTCGTGCATTGCCGCGAGGGTCTCGCGTTCGACGTTGTTGCCGAACAAGGCAGGCGCGAGGGCATCGGACCATCCGCGTCGTCCATTCAGGGTGACGACCTCACCCTTGATACCGTTCATCGCGGCTGCAAGGGGCACCCCCACGGTCTCCCACCCGCGGAGTTCGGCCTCATAGGCGGCCCTGCGGATGTGCGGATCGGCGTCGTGCGCCAGGCCCCTCACGGCACTCATCGGCAAGGTGCGGGTCGTGCCGGCACGTTCGTCGTTGACCGCGTCCGGGAACTCGACGGCGACGGTTAGGCGCGAGGTAATGTTTCCGTGCAGCTTTGCCCACGCAGAACTGCCGGATATCGAGAGATGGGCGGACAAGTCTTCCTCGGCCTCTGACATCTGGTGTCGGGCGGCGATGGCTGCCTTGTGGACGGCGAAGGCATGGTCACGAGCGACCGTGGAGGCGTCGATAAGGGCCTCGGCATCGAACGACCCGACCCATGCGGTATGGCGCGTGCGCACATTCGCGAGGTTGACGAGCAGGGCCTCGAGTTCGGAGTACGCCGCCGGCGCCACCGTGTCGCGCGCGTCGGTCGAGATGAAGGCGTGGAGGTACGAGCCGATGATGCGTGTGTCGTCGCCGATGCCGTTGAGGTCGTTGGTGATCTCTTCGTACGCCGCAATCGTCTCCGGGGTGACCGGGACAGCTGACTGGCGACGGATGTCGAGGACGTCGACCCGTTCGCGGACGTGGGAGACGCGGTTCCTGAGAGCCTCGACAGCACCGCGGAACTCAGGCGAGTCGACAGCGGGGAAGTACTCGGAGACGTCCCAACGGGGCAGCGAGGAGACCATGGAAGTGTCGCTGGACATCGGCCCTCCGGTACGGCATTCAATAGGACGCCCAAGGCGCCTCAATCGGCACTATACCGCGGTACCAGCGAACTTCCGGTTGGGCTTTCGGCACTCTCGCGTGCCGCTGATCGAGCGGTCCCCGGACACGTGTGGCGAGATAGGGACGAGGTTCAGCCAGTAGCGGGTAGGGCGAGAAGGAGATGTGCCGTCTGGGGACGGTTCTCACGTCGCCGACTGTCCGGCCGACACCCCCAGCCTCTTGGCCTCGACGAAGCCGGGGGAGCGGTTGCATCCGAAACCGTGCGCCCATCTCACTCTGCCTGAGCGCCTCACCCCATCCTTCGGGGTCCCAAGGCGATTGAGACCGCCGGGAGACGTGTGGTGTTCAGGCAGGTGGTCGGAATCTTCGGAATTTATGAAAGGTCAGGCGTTTGGGGTATCTGTGCCACTCTTGACCGGTGTCGGCACCGGGGTGCCCGGCGGGCCACCTCGGCGTCCACCCTCGCCGTGATCACCCTTGGGCCCCCAACCACCCCATCCGCCTTTGCGCGGTGTGGGTGTGGTTCGGGTCATGACCTCGTCGATCATGGATGCGGCCCGCTCTTTCATCTTGGTCGCTTGATCTGCCGTTGCCTTTCCCGCCTTGACCGCGTCGTCGATGCGGGTCTGGGCCTGCGCAACGAGGGCGGCCTTCACTTTGGACGGATCGGCGTTGTGTGCCTTGGCGACGTCGGCCAGGGACTTGCCGGGAAGTTCGGTTCGCAACTGGTTGACGGTTATGCCGATCGCCGTGGCGGCGGCATCGAGGGGGGGTGGACCTCCTGCTGGGCCACCGGGGCCACGGCCCATTGGTCCGTGCGGACCTCCAGGATTGTGATCGGGCATGCCCAGGTCCTTGCGAACGCTCTGCATGGCGGCCTCAAGCTTGTCTGGGGCGATGCCAAGCTTGGCAGCGAGGGCAGACATGAACCCGGCCCGGCCAGCTGGTTTGGCGGTTGGGGTGGGTGCGGCTTGGGCGAAGGCCGATCCGGCTTCATAGGCAATCCCGGCACTGCCGGCGACTGCAAGCGCGAAGGCTGAGGCGATGGCGGTGCGTTTGGTCATGAATCGCATGGTTCGTGTCCTTGCAGGGAAGGGTTCCTGTCGTCTCCCTTTCCCTGTGTCCAGTATCGGACCGAGATGCTAACGCTGGGTAAAGCACGGGTCGGGGTTGTGCAAACAATTCCAGTCCGGCCTAGGTCGCACGGCGTGTCCGTGCCGGATACCCTTCGTTCGCAATCCCGCGCCCTTCCGGTCCGTGGCAGGATACTCGTGCCGGGGTGCGAGACCGATGCTTGGGGGATCCATGACGACGACCACGAAACCCGCATCACGGGAAACCAACCCGGCTGATCCCTACGGCGAAGTGCGTCCGAACGGCGCCCTCGGCGTACTGGCGGTTCCGGACGGTCCACCTTCGCATGGCACGGGGCGTGAGACGATCCGGCCGGACGTGATCGCCACGGACTTTTCGGCGACGCGCCCGCGATACGTGGTCTCCGTCGAGGAGTACGTGCGGTTCCATGAACAAGGCTTCCTGGTGGTTCGTGGATTGTTGAACGAGGCCGAGATTGCCGAACTTCGCGAACACGGGGCGGACCTGATGCATGGCCGGGTGGCTGTGCCGGGGATTGAACCGCCAACGCCGGACATGACCCTCGCGGAGATCGAAAGCCGGTACCTGCGCATCCACATGCTGCACCGGCACCTTGAGATCGAGGAGCGCTACCTGTTGCATCCGCGGGTGCTTGATGTCCTTGAGGCGCTGATCGGCCCGGACTTGCTTGCCTTGCAGACGATGTACTTCATCAAGGCACCTGGAGGCGCGGGTCAGGGCTACCACCAGGACAGTTACTACATCCCGACCTATCCGGACTCGCTGTGCGGGGCGTGGATTGCAATCGACCGCGCGGATGAGGCGAACGGCTGCGTGTGGTTCACGGTCGGGTCTCAACATGAACCGATTTACCCAACTGACGACCGCATCGGGCAGAACCACACCAACCTCGGCGACCTATCGGTTGTGGCGAACGTAAGCCATACCGATGAGGAGGTCAATACCCTTTCGCGGATCGCGGCGAAGTATCCGGGGCGCGAGGTCGCGGCGGTTGCAAACCCGGGCGACGTGGTCTTCTTTGCGGGGCACGTCCTGCACCGGTCTCACACGAACCACACCACCGACCGCTTCCGCCAGTCACTGGTCTGCCACTACGCGAATGCGCGGAGTTTCACGGCGTGGGGCAATCCGGGACGTCAGGAGATTGCGAACGGGTTGCACATCCTTGCCCGGGGGGCAACACACTTGCCGTTTGCGGAACCCCGGTTCGGGACTCCCTGCGCCGCCAACTCTCCGGTTGAGGTGCCGACGGGCGGTGCGCCACTTTCAATGATGGCGGATGGTGATGACATGCGGGCGGCCCCGCAGGATGTCGAACGGAATGACCCGACGATGATGCGGGCGCATGACACGCACACGATCCATGGCTAGGGCGGGTGCCCATGGCCCTGTTTTCACGATCAACTGAGGGGGAGAGACTGATGGAGACGAACTACGATCTGGTCCTGAAGGGTGGGCAAGTCATCGATCCGGCGAATGGGATCGATGCAATCCTGGACGTGGCGGTGAAGGATGGGCGGATCGCCGCCGTCGGGGCGAATCTGGATGCGTCACATGCTGAGACGGTTGTCGATGCCACGGGCCTGACGGTGTCGCCGGGATTGATCGACATCCATGTCCACGTCTACCCGCACTTCAACCGGCCCGAGGGTGTCCCTGGTTGGGATGCGTCGGTCATCGCGGACGCGCATTCGTTCCGTGCAGGTGTCACCACGTTCGTCGATGCCGGGTGCGCGGGTGCCGAACACTTCCAGGACTTCCGTCGACGCTTCGTGGAGACATCCAAGACGCGCGTCCTGGCCTTCGTCAACATTGCAAATGGCGGAATGGGGCCCCGCGAACAGGATCCCTTCGACTTCAACGTCGATGCGTGCGCCCATGCGGTGCGTGAACACTCTGATGTTGTCGTTGGGGTGAAGACCGCGCATTACTGGACGCAGCTGCCCTGGGACGATCTGCACACACCGTGGGCGTCGGTTGATGCCGCGGTCGCTGCCGGAGACAAGTCGGATACTCCGGTCATGGTTGACTTCTGGCCCCGGCCCCCGTTGCGTGGATACGACAGCCTGTTGCTGGAACACATGCGCCCGGGAGATATCCACACGCATGTCTTTGCCCAGCAGTTCCCGATTGTGGGGGATGATGGCAAGGTTCTCGATCACATGTGGAAGGCGCGTGAACGCGGAGTCCTGTTTGACCTCGGGCATGGCGGGGGCAGCTTCTGGTTCCGCAATGCCGTGCCTGCGTTGCGTGACGGGTTCATGGTCGACAGCATCAGCACCGACCTTCACATGGGAAGTGTGAATGCGGCAGTGTTGAATAGCCTGTGGACGGCATCGAAGTGCTTTGCGATGGGCATGTCACTGCATGACGTGATCCGGACGTGCACGGTTGGCCCGGCGAAGGCGATCCGTCGTCCGGACCTTGGCACGTTGTCGGTCGGATCGGAGGCGGACATCGCGGTGTTGCGTGTCCTGCCGGGCAAGTTCAGCTACACCGACTGTGGTCGCGCCCGCTTCGACGGCGAGGGCAAGTTGGAGTGTGCGTTGACCGTCCGCGCCGGGAAGGTCGTCTGGGATCCGACTGGCATGTCGATGCCACTGTGGGAGAACGCCCCGGCACCATACTGGCGGGTGCCCGCGCTTCAGGGATAGTGGGTCAAGGCACTCACCGCGTCTCTGTGAACCGGTCTTGTGACTGTCCACATCAGGGCGGAGATGCAATTCCCGTGAGGCACTTTGGTCGGCGGGCAGGAATGCCCGCCGACTGGATGGAAACCAGTCCACCGGGATCCCGGTCGTGCGAAAGGCTACGCTCCACGTCCGTGACGGGAGAGGATCGGAGACTGGGCGCTTTCCTTGGAAAAGGCTAGCTAACCCGTAGGCCCGACCAAGTCCCACCGATTGCCATAGAGGTCCTCGAAGACGGCGACCATTCCGTACGGTTCCGAGATTGGGCCACGGACGATTTTCGTGCCGAGTTCGACAAGCCGGTTGTAGTCGCGCTCGAAGTTCGCGGTCTCGAGGAAAAGGAAGACCCGTCCGCCGGTCTGGTTGCCGATTGACGCTACCTGTGCGTCATCCGACGCACGGCCAAGGACGAAACCGGGGCCACCGCCGGGTGGACCGATCACCACCCACCGCTTACCTTGTTCGGGCACCGGAGTGTCTTCCCGGACGACAAAACCAAGCCGATCGCGAAACCACACAATGGTTTCGTCGTAGTCCCGCACCACGAGGGTGACCTTTGCCAATCTCATCCAAGGCGCTCCGGGTTTGCCATCACTGCTGACAGTGTTCGTGCCTTACGGCTCCACATCCCTTTGGATTGTGGTGATCTTTGCCCTGCCAAGACCCAGCACGTCCTGGGCGTACGCGACACTGGCTTCGAAGTGGTTTCGTTGCTGGCGTCGCACCACCTCGGCGATCTCAGGCGCGGTATCAGGATCGATGAAGCCCATGATCTGGTCAAGCGGGCCAGTGCCCAGTCGGTGTCCGCGTTCCACAAGGCCGCGGTACGCCGCCAGTGAGGCATCTGGGATCTCCGGGTAGATCACCCGGAAGGCGCGTCCGGCCTCGTTGTCGGCTTCGAACGGGATCACCTTTGGTGCCATGCCGTTGATCGTCTCGAGGTTGATGGCAATGTCGGGGCACTCGCGATCAAGGGTCGCGATGATCGCATCCAAGTCGACCGAACCACGTCCCAGGACGGTCCACTGCGCCCAAGCCCCATCGGGATGGGGCCAGACACAGGTATCCCGGAAGTGGGTCGTGACGATGTATGGCGCCAGGACCGACGCGGAGTATCCCGGTTCTTCGGCGGCGAACGTCGGGTTGCCAGTGTCGAGGGTCACCGCGCAGACGTCGGGGCCGACCCGTTCGACGAAAGCCCGCAGTTCATGCGCGAGGAAGTCGCCGAACCCGTGGTTTTCGACGGCAATCTTCAGGCCCAGATCACGTGCGAGAGGGGCAACCGCGGTGATTGCCTCGGCGCAGGCATCGACGTGGCTGGCAAAGGGAACTGCACCATGGCGGTCGACCTGTGCCCCGAGGAAGCACCGAACGAACGGTGACCCCAGGCGGGACGCGGCATGAAGCATGTCGGTGAGTTGGGTTGCGGCGTCCCCCCACTTCGGTGCAAACCCCACAGCATGGCGGTCGATGCTGCCCATGCCGATTTCGAGTTCGATGCCGGCACGGTCGGCGTGTGCCCGGACCTCGTCGAGATAGCCGGGATCGTGGGATGCGAGGTTCTCACGGGTTGAGTACTGCACGACATCCAGATTGAGCCCACGGGCATAGTCAATGAACCCGAAGGCATCAAGTCCCTGATATCGGAGGCTGAAGGTATCGATGCCAAGGCGTCGGGCCATGATGGTCTCCTGTCGTGCGTGGGTTGGATTGGGCAAAATGCTGGGGGTGATCAGGGCATGTGCCAGGTGCCAGCGGGGTCACCGGAGCGGATCACGCCTGCGCGTTCGAGGAAGAGGCGGTCCAGTTCGAGAATCCGTGGTGCAAGTGGGCATGCATGGTCGTAGCCGCGGTCCTGGCAAAGTCGCTCGGCGAGGGTCTCGGTGGTGGCTTCGCCCTCAAGGGCATGCAAGGCCTCGGCAACTTCCATTTCATAGGTATTGACGTGCTCAAGGCAGGCACCGAGGTAGTACGCGATGTCCGGTGCGCCGGCGATATGGCAGGTCGTGAACGGGTTGTAGGGATGCGCCGGAAGGAGGTGGGCAGGCTGCAGTGCTGAGACCCGAGCGACGGTTTCACGGTACGCGTCACGGTCGTGGAGGATGGCGATGCCCTGGACCGCAGTGGCCTGGGCCTGAAGCGCATCTCCACAGATCAGGATTTTCCGATCGCGGTTGTATAGCCCGATTGAACCTGCCGAGTGCCCGGCAAGCGAGACGACTTCCCAGACCTGACCCGCAAGGTCCAGTTCCTCGCCCGGGAGGAGTTTCCGGTCGGCGGTGTGAGGCGGGACGATTTCACCATCGAACTCGCCGCCTTTCAGACCGTCGGCGTCGGCCTCGCCGATCCACACTTCGCACCCGGTTGCGTCCCGGAGGGCGACATTCCCAAATGTGTGGTCGCCGTGGTTGTGTGTGTTGATGACTGCCATGAGGGCATCCGCCGAGTACCCGAGTGAAGCAAGGGCAGGGAGAATGACCGTGGGAACGCTGCGGGGCCATCCGCTGTCGATCAGGACCGGCGGAGTCTCATGGGTTGGGTCAACAAGCAGGTAGAGGGAAAGCCAACAGGCCGGGACGTTCAGACCCGGCGCGAGGCTTTCCCGCAGTTCATAGATCCCGGGCAGTACCTCGATGGGTCGCCCGGTTCCCACGTTTCGGGGTTCGTCTCGGTACGGATTGGTGGTCATGCGTGTCCTCGTGCAGAGGATACGGGGACAGTGACGGTCAGGCGAGGTGCCAGACGTCGCGTGAATGACCTCCCTGTCCAAAGCGCCGGTTTAGGGAGCTGGGTTCGCTTCGCGCTTCCTTGTCGCCAGCCATTCCCATAGGGCGGTCCAGACCTGTGCCTTTCCCTTCCCGTGCTGCGCCGGACGTGGGGGCTGTCGAAAACAGTCCTGGCCAGGATGGTCTTTGCGTTACTCTCGGACCGTGGGCGGCCCCTGCCCATCCCCATCGCCCTCGATGGATATACGCTTCACTCTGTCACCATCCATGTCGGACGGCGTGCGTCACAGTAGGGTCCAGTGATCGGCGTCGTGGCGCACGCGACCCACGGCGGCCATCTGGTTGAGGTAGTCGGTCAGGATTGGGGCGGCGAGCACCGGCGTCCGCGGTTGGTCGGCGCAGATGGTATCGGCGATTTTGGCGATGGTTGCGGACCCGCCGGCGTTCCGTATGGCACTCGCAAGGCGGTCATCAATGGTGTCGATGGCTTCACGCGAGACATCGACATAGCGATGCACCTCCGATCCCGGGGTGACATGGGCGGGCGGGAACGGCAAGTACGCGTGTGCCGGGAGGAGGTGTTCGACCGGAAGCGCGCGCACGGTCGCGAGGGTATTGCGGTAGGCCGGCCGATTACTGGCACCCGGGACGCCCTGCGTGGTGGTGCCACGTGCCTGAATGGCGTCTCCGGTGAAGAGAATGCCCCGTTCACGGTCGAAGATCCCGATGCTCCCTGGGCTGTGCCCAGGCATGTCGATGATCTCGTAGTCCCGTCCGGCAAGGTTCACGATCTCGCCGCCGTCGAGGAGGCGATCGGCGGAATGGGGAGGGATCTCGTCGGGCCCGAAGCGGTCGCCACGGAGGAGTGCGGGACCGTCAAGACGCCCGATCCAGATCTGGCATCCGGTTGCTTCCCGCAGTTGGACGTTTGACCCCGCGTGGTCGTGGTGACTGTGGGTATTCACTGCCACCTTGAGGTCGGATGGCGCGAACCCGAGGGCTTCGAGGGCAGGCAGGATCACCGTGTGCGTTGATCGCGGGACGCCGGTGTCGATCATGACGGGCGATGCATGGCCGGTTGGGTCGGTAATCAGGAAGAGGGAGACCCAGGTCTCGGGCGTATCGAACGCCGGTGCGAGGCTTTCCCGGATCTCCCAGATGCCGGGCAGGATGGCAATCGGGTGGCCGGTAGCGACATCGCGGGCCTCGTCGCGGAAGGGGCTGACTGGATGCGGCACTGTCTCGGTCCTCCCTATGGATTGGTGTTCGTCTTGTTCGGTGGCCCTGAATTCGCCCCCACCTCGGTTGGGCCCCCACCCCTCCCCATCGCTCCCGGTGTACATACGCTTCGCTCGGCCCGACCCGTCCGCCATGGGGAGGGGGGAGATTTGATCGCATCCACCTGTCGGGACTCTCCGCCAAACGAAGGGGAGGCTCAGTCGAAATCCCGGCGAGTGAACAGGGCGTGCACATCGTATCCATCGGCGCGCAGACCGTCGGCACCACCTTCAAGTCGGTCGACGATGACGAGCACCCGGGTGACCGTGGCCTTGGTGTCGCGTTCGATCGCCTCGATGGCGCGGCGGGTCGATGCACCGGTGGTCATGGTGTCCTCAACGACGATGACCGGGGCACCATCCTCGGCAGGGAATGGTCCTTCGACCTGTCGGCCGGCACCGTGCCCCTTTGGTTCCTTGCGGACGCTGAACATGGCAAGTGGCCGGTCGGTGGTTGCACTCGCGTACGCGATGGCACCGGCGATCGGGTCGGCACCCATTGTCAAGCCTCCGACGGCACGCGCACCCTTCAGGTCCGCAGTGAGGTCTAGCATGAGGGCGGCGATCAGGTGCATGCCCCGCGGGTCCATGGTGACCTGCCGGCAGTCGACGTAGAAGTCGCTCGTCGCGCCGGACGACAGCTTGAAGGTGCCGTGGCGGACACTACGTTCGCGCAAGAGGGACCGGAGTTCGTCGCGGGCGGCGGTGATGTCCATAGGGCGTGATCCTCCGTCTCCGGCAGGATGGACGTGCCGACCGGATAGACGGCCGGACGTGACCGGAACCGTCGGGGAGTGTACCGCCGCGCGTGCTACGCTACCGATCCGCAGGTGTTGGCGTATCACGCGGGCATCACGGTACTGGTCGAAGGGGAGACATCAGATGAGCGGGCGGGTCAATCGCGCGATCGAGTTGCTCAGTCAGGGGCAGCCGGTCTACTACACGGGTTCGGGCGAGCGGTCGTACGAGGGTGGCAAGAAGATGGCCCACACGTGGGCCGACTACATCATGTACGAGATGGAGCACGAGGCGTTCGATGTCCATCTCCTCCATGAGTACATGCGTGGCCTCGTCGACGGTGGACCGACCAGGAGCGGGCATCGGACCCCAACGGTCATCGTGACCTTGCCAACCGATGGATCTGATCCGGACGTGATGCGCGCGAACTCATGGCAGGTCCGTCAGGTGCTTGCCGCGGGGGTGCACGGCATCCTCCTGTGCCACGCCGAATCGACCGAGGCGGTCAAGGTCTTCGTTGAATCCGCACGCTACCCATTTGCCCACTACGAGGGCACGGGCCTGGTCCAGGGACGTCGTGGATCCGGCGGGCAGGGCATCGCCGCCCAGATCTGGGGCATGACGCCGGTCGAGTACCTGCACAAGGCCGACGTGTGGCCGCTCAATCCAGATGGCGAGATCCTGCTTGGACTCAAGATCGAGAACCATCGCGCCCTTGCGCACGTCGAGGCGAGCGTTGCGGTCCCCGGCATCGGCTTTGCCGAGTGGGGCCCGGGAGACATGGGCATGAGCTTCGGCTTCGCGAACAATCATGACGAGCCATTCCCGGATGTCATGGAGAACGCGCGGTCGCGCATCCTCGCCGCGACGAAGAAGGTTGGCATCGCGTTCCTGAACACCGTCCGTGTTGACGATGTCGTCAAGCGCCTGGACGAAGGCGTGCGGATTGGTGCCGGGCCGGAAGCGGCGGCCGAGATCGGACGCAAGCACACCAAGCGCACGATGCCCTGGTAAGGGGTAGACCCCGGATAGCGGGATCAATGGCGGACCGGTTGGGCTTGTCAGGAGCGCAACCGGTCCGCTTTTTTGTCGAATGCGCACCGGGGCGGTTTGCGGACCGATTGCCCACACACCCGATTAGGACCGGCGAGGGCGCCGGCAGTCCCTCCCTACCCATCGCCCCCGATTGATAGACGCTTCGCCGGGTGGATGATCTTCCGGTTCCCTGATTCTCTTGGGTCAAGGTGCGATGTCGACGTGGATCGTCGTCCCGGCATGGACGGGACCCGGGTGTGCGGGAGTGTTGGAACCCCAACCGTCGATGCGAACCGCGGTTACGGCCAGGGTTCCATGGGCAACGGCGATGGAGACGGTGATGGCCCCGGATGCAGTCCGTCTCTGCGACACGGTCCCCCACGAATCGCCATTCGACCACGGCCAGTTCACGGTGTCCGTGTCACTATCCATCGTGCCGATCGTGAAGACACCGGTCACGCCCGACCAATGAAAACCGGTCAAGGCGAGAATGGCGCCCCAGGCAAGCATGGCCCTGGCGTAATGGTGACCACACTCAGCCTCGTCGAACGGATTGCGCCGCTTGCCGTCATATCGTGCGCGGATGTCCCGGATGACCCGAAGACCCTCGTCACGGAGTGAGGCATCGGCGCGGCCTTCGTACAACATGCCAACGGCGGCGGTGTATTCGAACCCTGTCATCACTTCGGCGTAGTACGGGAAGGGCAATGCCGGGCGTTCGCCCCTCGGGTAACTCGCCATCAGGAGGGCGGTCTCGTCGCCACCGACGTAGGATCGCATCGGGTTGAAGTGGTCGTGGAAACCAGACCTCCGATTGTGGCGCGCGATGCTGTGCAGGGCTGTGCGGATATGCCCGGGATCAAGCAGGTGGCCGAGGCCATTCACGTGGGCCAGAACCTGCCCGATCAGTTGGTCGACCAGGCAACCGGCTCCCAGTTGCCATTCGGGTGAGTTCGGGTCCCGTGCGCCCATCGAGGGGTGACGGAGGCCCGGTGCGACGGCGTCCCAAGTTGCGGGAGGGCGGATCTCGTGGTCGTAGTATTCGCCGTTCCAGAGGTTGGCATCCATCCACGCGCGCCCAGATTCTTCAAGGCGGGTGCATTCGGCAGCAAAATCAGGTTCGCCAACCGCGCGGGCCATGTGTGAGGCGGCGCGCAACGCGCCGAGGTACCACGCGCCCATCTGGATGTTCGGGCCGAAATACTCGACATCCATCGTGTTGTGCTGGGTGCCTTCCATGACACCATCCCGGTCGGCATCCCACCCACCCGGTATCCAGGCGTAGGCAAGGGAGGCACGAACCCGAGGCCAGAGGTCGTGGAGAAGGGTGGCATTGCCGGATAATTGCCA
>Ga0114981_10000859_pt1 | contig 20052 bp, 23 predicted proteins | sample S_140806_MF_Meta_FD_87028 | JGI IMG/M metagenome (GOLD analysis project Ga0114981, IMG submission 87028) | Freshwater microbial communities from Lake Simoncouche, Canada to study carbon cycling - S_140806_MF_MetaG | ecosystem: Environmental > Aquatic > Freshwater > Lake | place: Lake...
CGCATCATGTTCAACGCTGCGGGTGGCACGACAAACACGCGCACGATGCTGAGCAGCACGCAGACCGTGGACAGAACGCTTTCGCTGCCAGACGCTACGGATACATTGGTTGGCAAAGCGACAACGGACACGCTGACGAACAAGACGCTCACTAGCCCCACTATTACAGGAGGTGCGCTAAACGGCACGCTGGGGGCCACCACGCCTAGCACGATTGCCGCGACAACAATTAGCGCGTCTGGACTTATAAGCGCGGGTCTTGGCATTGAACTTGGAAATGATAATTCGTATTTATACGATAGCGGAACAGGCGCAGTAACCCTCAGATTAGGAGCATCTGGCCCATATCTTTCATTTCTTACAAATTCTGGTGACCCAATGGTTGATGGTGCTGGTGGAACATTGGCACTTGGCACGGCAGGAGTTAGGAGAGCAACGCTCACCTCCACTGGCTTAAACTCCACGGCCATCGGAGCGACCACACCTAGCACGGTGGCGGCAACGACGGTGAGCGCGAGTGGTGCTATTACAAGCACACTTACTTCAGGTAATTATTTAAATGCTGCATCGGCAACAACCTCACCAGTATATTTGCGGCAGACTAATACGTCTGGGCAGACAACACTAGGAACAGAAGGGTCTACAGCAGCTCAACTCCTCACTGGTTCGACAGCCTATGGCTCGGTGCTTGGATACCAAGTTGGAAAAACCCTTTCCATTGGTTCTAGCGCGACAGTTGCTCAAATTTCCGACACTGGCCTCGCGGTCACTGGGGGCATTTCATCCACAAGCACAAATACTTATTCTGGGGGATGGTCGCAATTTAGTGGAACTGGCGGAGCGCCCTCATCTGGTTCTGGTTATGAAATTCGTGGTGGCACAACACCGGCTATAACAGCATATAATCGGACTGGTGGTGCGTATCTAGGATGTAGTCTTGATGGTTTAACAGTAAACATTCTTGCAAGTGGAACTGGCGTTTTATTGGTGAGTTCTGGGTCAGTCGCGGTCACAGGGGCTATTACAGCCACAGGTAACATCACAGCCTACTATTCTGATGACCGTCTAAAGAACAAATTGGGTAACATCGAGAACGCTCTTGATAAAGTATGTTCGCTTGACGGCTTCTACTACGAGGCAAACGAGACGGCACAAGCACTCGGTTACAAGCCTGTGCGCGAAGTGGGCTTATCTGCCCAGAGCGTACAGAAGGTGCTGCCAGAAGTAATTGCTCCAGCTCCTATCGACTCACAATATTTAACGATGCATTATGAGCGGGTTGTTCCTTTGCTGGTTGAAGCTATCAAAGAGCTTCGGGCTGAGGTGGCTTCGCTAAAGAAGTGCAATTGCTAAAATGACGCTTCCTGCATCAGGCGCAATCTCCCTTAATAATGTTAATGTGGAGTTGGGACTAGCTGGCACTACGTCCATCAATATGAACCAAGCAAGTGTTCGCACTTTGTTTGGTGTAGCTAGTGGTGCAATTTCGATGAGCGATGGCTATGGTAAATCTAATGGTATTTCTGCTACTGGTGGCACTATTACTACTAGTGGTGGTTATAAAATACATACATTTACTAGCTCTGGTACATTTACTGTTTCTAGTGTTCCATCTGGAAAAACAATAGATTATTTAGTTGTAGCAGGAGGAGGAGGAGGTGGTGGTTTAATTGGGTCTGGCGGTGGTGGTGGTGGATTAACATGGACAACTGGTGCTACTCCTTCTGTCACTGCATATTCAGTGACTGTTGGTGGAGGAGGAGCAGGCGGTGTTGCTTCAAGTGGTACTGCTGGTTATAGTGGCGGTAATTCATCTTTTAATGGTTCTACTGGATATGCTGGCGGTGGGGGCGGAACAGATTCAACAGTCTCTGGTGGAAACGGTGGTTGCGGTGGCGGTGGTCGTTCTCCTTCATCTCCGGGTACTGGTTCGCAAGGTGGTGGCGGCGGTTCTGGCTCTATTCCTCCTCCATATAACGGAGGTGGTGGCGGCGGTATGGGTGCAGCAGGTTCTGGCCCATATGGTGGTGTAGGACTTGCTTATTCTGTTAGCGGCACTTCTCTTTACTATTCAGATGGTGGTGGTGCATCGGACTTAAATAACACATCATATGGTGGAGGAGGTGGTGGAACTGGCGGTGCTGGTAATAGTGGTGCTGGCGCAACCAATAGAGGTGGTGGTGGTGGCGGTGTAGGATATGGTTATGGTTCTGGTTATACTGGTGGCAGTGGAGGTTCTGGTGTTGTAATTATTCGTTATCTTGGTTAATCATATGGCACACTTTGCTGAAATAAACTCAAACAATTTAGTTCTTCAGATTTTAGTTATTCCTGACGAGCAAGAATATCGTGGACAAGATTTTTTAGCTAATGATCTAGGTCTTGGTGGAACTTGGATTCAAACAAGTTACAATCATAAGATCAGAAAACGATTTGCTGGTATTGGGATGACCTATCGTAAAGACCTTGATGCCTTTATTCATCCACAACCATTTCCATCTTGGTCGTTAAATGAGGATGATTGTTGCTGGTATGCACCAGTTCCATGCCCAAGTGATATAGGATATATTTGGAATGAAGATATTTTGAATTGGCAGAAACAAGATTACTCTCAAAAATGAGCGCACTAGATATAGTCATGAAAGCATGGCCTATCTTATTTGGCCTAATCACTCTAATTATAGTGTTGTCTAAGTTAGACTTACGCGTAGCCGTATTAGAAGAAAAAATCAAAGCAGCCTTTGAAATACTCAATAGAAAATGAGCTACGATCCACTCAGCATCGATTCACAATTGTCTAAAATTCTAACTCGATTAGATTCCCAAGACGAAAAGATGGATGCCATCTTAGCCCAATGTCTCAAGACTAATGGGCGTGTTACAGTGCTAGAGAGTTGGCGTGATGAACTCAAGGGTAAGGTGGTAATTGTTGCCGCCCTATTATCTGCTGGTATTTCTGCTGTCACGGCTTGGTTTATCAACCACTACTAATCATATGTTCAGCTTTATCAGCTCTGCTCTTGGCGGGTCGCTTCTTGGTGGTGTTTTAAGCCTATTCCAGAAGTGGGCTGATGTTAAGGCTAAGGGCATGGAAGCCGACATTGAGATACGTAAGATGGAGGCTATGTCTCGCCTAAAGGTGACGGAAGGCGAACTGGCGGCATTTAACACTTCCCAGCAGGCTAATGAGGATATTGCCATTCCTGCCAACACCCCAGCATGGGTGTCAGCGATCCGCGTATTAGTAGATAGCTTCCGTGCATTCACCCGCCCTGGCCTCACTTGGGCCATGATTGTAACGCTAGCTTGTGTCATCTTTGGCGATAAACTAGGTATAACTGCCACAGAAGCCGTCATCTCAGACTTCGTATTCACTACGTCAACAGCGGTTATGTGGTGGTTTGGTAGCCGTCCGTTAGCTCGGACAGCCAAGTAATCTGCTAGAATCGCATATACCCCACTTTCCGTGCCATTTAAAGCCATTTGGCTGTATCTTGGCACATAACACCAACTACAATTAATATGAGCGTTAAAGGCGAAAAGTATAAGTCTAAGAAGCAGATGATGAAACACGAAGGTTCCGAAAGCAAAATGGAACGCAAGATGGAATATGGCAGCAAAAGCGGTGGCTATTGCAAACGTAAGAATTGCAAGTAAATGCCTTTAACTAAGAAAGGCTCTAAGATTAAGTCTGCGATGATTTCCGAATACGGAAAGAAACGTGGCGAACAGGTGTTCTATGCCAGCCGTAATAAGGGAACCATCAAAGGCGTAGACTATAAACGGAAGAAGATGTAGGATGAATCCCCGCGATCTACCATGCAATAGTCCTAGGCGTGACCTCAAGGGTGGGAAGAAGTCCGTTGTAAAGGGATGCCAGAATGGGAAGGAACGGATTGTGCGTTTTGGAGACGCTAATATGACAATTAAGAAGTCTTCCCCAGCACATAAGAAAAGTTATTGCGCTAGGTCTGGCGGCATCAAAGGAACATCTAATAAACTATCTGCTAATTATTGGAGTCGCAGAGCTTGGGATTGTTAGGATAATATAAGCCATGCCACGCTATGAGACATTTGGTCGTTTAGACACCCAGATGGTGTCTGCTGGCGACACCATATTCGCAACGATGAACAATCGCTTGCGTCCAGATCAACTGCAAGCTGGTCAAGTTGCCTATTCTCAGAATGGGAGAATGGACATCGATGGCGCATGGCAGCAACGCAAGGGAATTGATTTCTTTGGTGGCAATCTAACAACATCTTCTGAATCGTTAGTACTACCATTCTATATATACGCATCTAAGACGATTTCTAGTGCGACACGTAGCGGGACAACGGTGACAGTAACAACGTCATCTGCTCACGGATTTACTACGCTCACTCAGGTGGGTATCGCTGGCCTAACAGGTACGGTGAGTCCCATTGGTAATCGAACAATCACAGTTACTGGTGCTAGCACATTTACATTCACTATCACTGGAGCTACAGGTAGCGAAACGTATAGTGGCTCTGGTACGGCAGGAACAGGATTCCTTAGCGGAAATAATAACGCTGCCTATGGTAGCTGCTTATTCTCTGATCCATCTGATGATAATGCCGAGTACATCATTCTTGCTTTAAATGATAAAGCAATAGCGGTGAGTATTCCCGATGGTACGGCAACCAATATTGCGTACCCAGGCAGCCTATCTATATCGTCTCCAGTAAAACTCCTCCAAGCTTTTAAAAAGATATATATCTTCCGAGATGGAGCCACTGCGTTAGAGTGGAATGGTAGCTTCACTGGCACTCCAGCATTTACAAAAGTTCCAAATGGAACACGTACACAACCAGTCTATTTAGATGGTTCTAACAATACAGTTATTGCTGATGGTGTTGTTACACTGACACAAGCTTCTCATGGATTCTTAGTTGGCGACAAAATCTATGTTATTGATAAAGGCGCAACAGATTTAGTTGAGAACGGAGATGGCTATACAGTGTCCACAGTTCCTACAACTGGCACGCTTACATTCTTTGCCCAAGTGGCAGATCATGCAGCTACATCAGTAGTGATGTCTAGGCGTATCAGCGAAGGCTTAGGATTGACGTATATGCCAGCTCCAGCTTGGGGCGCATATCACCAACGAAGAATTATTGTTCCTTTCCGTTATACAACAAGCGGGACTTCTGGAAGTGAAGTGATTACTGATCGAAACGTAAGAGATGAAATTCTTTTCTCTGACGTATTTGATGGCGATACATATGATCAGCTACAAACAGATTTCAAGATTACTGCTGGCATTGCAGACTACGTTCAGTGGGTGCATCCATTTACCAATGACCAAGCACTAGTCTTCAATCGCAATTCAATCCATCTTATCAATGGATTGTCTGGATCGTTGCTGGATATTACGATTAATGAAGTGACCCGCGAAGCTGGTCTTGTTGCACAAAAGTCTGTAGTAACAATCGGTAACTCAATTTATTTCCTATCAGACAACGGTGTGTATGCTACGTCATTCGGTGAATTGTACAATCTGCGCGGAGCAGGTATGCCGCTTAGCAATTCAATTGATCCGATTATTAAACGTATCAATCCAGATTATGCAGATAAATCTGTGGCTATCTATCACGACAATCGCTATTGGATTGCTGTGCCACTAGACACGTCTTCCGTGAATAACGCTTTGCTTGTCTATAACGTCCTTAATCAAGGATGGGAGAGCATCGATGTAATTACTCAATCAGGCTGGGATATTGCCAATCTAATCAGTGCTGGCTCTGAATCCATCAAGAAGTTGTATGCTGTTAATCGCTTCGGTGGTGTGCATATTATTGATGGGCGCGAAGACGACATCGATCTTCTAGCACTGGGAGCAGGCGTATCTGCTAGTGCCTATCCTGTTGATAGCTATGTTACTACGCGGCAATACAACATGGGAATGACTGATCGCAAGAAGTTCCAGAACTTTGAGATTCAAGTGGAAAGCTCATCGACCAATGCATCCAATGCAACTATTTCAGTTGAGACTGAAAACTTGGATAGCAATGCTACTATTGGCACAATTGCTGGCTATCTCAACGAAGTGCTTCCTGTGTCAGAAGACGCATCGATTCGTGGTAGGATTGGGAACATTCGCGGCTATGGAATTCAAATGACCGTTACACCAACACAAGGTCGTCCAAAGCTTAGAATGACAAAGATTAACGGAGTTCCAGCTTTCAACTCACTTACACAGGCTACATAATATGGCAATTCTAACTAAAGGCGTTGATTTTACGACAGGTCAGCAAGTCAGTGCAACCGATCTAGACAATCTTGTTGATCTTGGTGCTCTTGCTACTGGCTCTGTAGATAATTCTACAACTCAAATTTCTGGTGCAGGTGCAATCATTGTTAAAGATGCTGGCATCACAATGGCCAAGCTAGAGTCTGCTACTAATGGTCAGCTCCCTATCGGTAATGGCACTGGATTTGCCAAAGGCAATATATCGGCTGGTACAGGCATTGCAGTTACCAATGGTTCTGGCACTATTAGCGTAGGTGTAAGCACGATTCCTGTAGCCAATGGAGGTACAGGGGCTACGACAGCAGCAGATGCACGTACCAATTTAGGCCTTGGTTCCTTGGCTACACAGAGCAGCGTTTCTATTGCTACTGGTGGTACAGGTATTTCTACAGCTCCTACAAGCGGCCAACTCCTTATCGGTAATGCGAGCAGCGGATATTCTCTTGCTACGTTAACGGCTGGCAGCGGTGTTTCAATTAGTAATAGTTCTGGTGGTGTTACGATTACAGCCACAACTGGTGGCGGCGGCACAGTGACATCAGTTAATGCTAGCACGTCATTAAGCGGCCTATCATTTTCTGGTGGCCCAGTAACTGGCACTGGCACACTAGCCCTTGCTGGAACACTAGGACTTGCTAGTGGTGGTACTGGGGCTACTACAGCATCAGGTGTCCGTACCGCTCTCGGTCTTGGCAATATTGCTTTAGCCACTTATTCATTTCAAACATCAGCTCCATCTGGTGGCAGCGATGGGGATATTTGGTTCCAATATAGCTAATGCCAATATACGGAAAAGTAAGCGGAACTTGGAAGTCAGTTACTCCCTCTGCTAAAGTAAGCGGAACGTGGCGTAATGTTGTTGCTGTATGGGTAAAAGTATCTGGTACGTGGCGTAAAGCCTACCAGTCTCTAGCAGCCACAACTACACCAACATACGTTGATGGATATGAGATGGCTCCAGGAACACCTATTTCTGGATCAGCAGTATGTACACCTACTGGAGGAGTAACCCCATATAGCTATGAATGGGAGTATGTCAGTGGCGACACTGGCCTCACTCTAACGAATCAATATGCGTCCGTTACATCATGGTCTTTTACCAATTCATTTTCTTCATTCGCTTCAAAGTCTGCTGTCTATCGGTGCAAGGTTACAGACAATGCAGCCACTGTTGCCTACGGTGACAACGTATCTATCTATTTAGAGAGCAGCAACTAATGTCTGACACCAACTGGAAGTCCTATTACGGAGATAATCCAGATGTGTCTGGCTTCACAAATCCACCAAACCCTGGTGATTATGATGACATTATGAAGTTCTCTGACTGCACGAATGTATTCGTTGCAGATATGCAAGTAAACGGAGGAATGGAGAATGCGTTAGATATGGTGCGTGGTAGCAACTATCGGTTCTATCGCTGCCACTTTGCCAATGCCCCAGTATCATCCGCAACAATTAAGGGAAGCATTGATGGATGGAAGATGGGAGAGTGTTCTTGCAGCAGCATTGAGCTAGGAATGTTTGATAACTACTGGTATCCTGGCCGTCCTCCTACACGCAATGGTTGGCTCAAGGACATGGTTGGCAAGACCAAGGTGGTATGCTGGGATGCTGAGCCACCAAAAGTAGAGAATAGCAACGTCAAGATCGTGCGCATTCCTAAGTTTATTTGGTATCCTTATTTCCTATTTCGCCGCTGGCAGATAAACAAATGAACGCCATCGTTGAAGCTAAGAAAATGTTTGTGGAAAAAAACCTCAACTTTGAGGAACAACTTTCTTGGTACTTACTGCATGGCGTAGTGATCAGTCAGCCATACCAATTCTTAATGGCTAAACCAATTCGTGCTGGTGTTGGTGATGACGATTGGTTCCCAGACAAGCCTGATTGCTGGTACATTCACTGTGCCGTAGGCAAGAATTCCTTTCAGTGGTTTCTTTCACAAGCCCCCTATAATTTGCCAAAGCTCGCATGGCGAAGAGTCAAGGATGGGGAAAACAGGTTGCGAGTGTATAATACTAACACCTTTCAGCGCATAGCTAAATGAAAACATCTGTCGCAGCACCACCTCCAGCCCCAACGCCAGTCGATCCTGGCAAAGCAGCCCTTGATTATGTGAACGCAATGGCAGACCCAGCGTTACAGCAGAAGCTGTATCAGTCTGAGGCTACCTATCGTCCTCAATATACTGCGCTCAATTTACAGGACATCAATCAGTACATGATGGGTGTTGGCGGTCAGCCCGGTGCGCTAGATCAATTAGGTACAGCTACAAGAGCTTCCACTGGTATTCAGTCTGAAGCCAATACAGCGTTACGTGCGGCTGATATTGCAGACGTATCCAATCTTGGTCAGCAGGCAGCGGCAGCATTTAGACAGGCCAATCCTGAGATGTATCAGCAGCTTGGCTATGCTAGCCAGTTGCAGAATCAGGGTAATTTCTACGGTGGCTTTCAGCAGGCGGTTCAAAATGCGCCTCAATATGGCAATGTTAATGCCCAAATGATTGGGTCTGGGAGGCTAGGTCAGCAGATGTATGGCGGCGCAATGAACGCTGGCCCATCACAAATGTCACAAGCCATCCAGCAGGCTGCTATGACCAATCTTACGGCTGATGGCAGCCTTAATGCGCAAGAACGCCGTGGCCTACAGCAGGGCGTACGTGAAGCGTATGCGGCACGCGGCGTAGAAATGGGTAGCGGAGCCGTTGGTGCTGAAGCCTTGGCTCAACAGCAAGCTGTACGTCAACGCCAGATGGAAAATCTCCAGATGGCACAGAGCGTAAATCAACAGGGACTAGCTGAACAGGAATCAAATCGCGCCTATCAACAGCAGGTGCAGGCTCAAGAGTTGGCTCGTCAGCAACAGAATGCTGGCATGGCTCTTAATGCTGGTCAACAGAATCGAACCTTTGGTGCTTCACAAGCTCAACAGAATATCGCCAATCTTGGCGTTCTAGGCCAATACCAGCAAGGTCAATCGGCTGCTGATCGCGCCTATGCCTTACAGCTCGCAGGGGCTTATGGTGGCACACAGTTCGATCCTATGATGGCTATTCTTGGCCGTCAAAGCAGTGCTACTGGCATGGGTCAACAGCAACAAGGGTATGCTTCCAATCTTATGGCTAGCCTGCAAGGGCCGCAGCTATTTGATACAAGTGCTGGCATCAACATGGCTCTTCAACAGAACGCCAATCTCGGCAACTATCAATCGTCTGTCTATGGTGCTCAGGCTGCTGCTCAGGGTGCATCTAATGCAGGCCAAGGCGCAATGATCGGTGGTATTGCTGGTGGGCTTGGTAGTATGTTTGGCGGCCCATTAGGTGGTATGATCGGTAAAGGCTTAGCTGGAGCAGCTACTGGAAAAGTAGGCGGTTAAAAAACTAATTATCTATTATCATGGCTAAATTTGGACAAGGCGTTAACGCCCAATTAGGGGCAATTTCATACGACGACTATCTGCGTGGTGCTATGTCTGGAAGCCAGATGACTGCACAGGGCAATGCTGCCATTGGACAGGGTATTGGTGCTGGCCTGCAAGCCATTGAGAAAGGAATGGAAACTCGCGCTGAAATAAATTCTGTTGTTAATAGCACAAAGAAATTATTATCTGGGTTTGAAGATTTAACAAGCATTCCAGAAGATACAAAAAAACAAATGCGTAGTTATCTTACTCAGCTTGATTCACCAGATTTAACCGATAGAGATAGAGGAGCATTAGCAAAACAACTTGGTAGTTATGCTAATGTGATTGTTGGAGAGGGTTTCAAGAAATCATTTCAAGATCAGAAGAATCAAGAGATTGCTGCGGCAGTTAAGAGTATGTACACAACTCAAACGCCGCAAGAGTTTATGGACTCAGCGAAACTTACATTGGCTGGGAAACCACAGGAACCATTTGTGCCAACACTTGATGAATCAAAAATTGGCAATCTCTTGGCTGTAATGCCTGCTGATCAAGCTGCTTCATACTTGAATGCATTGTCAAATCGAGAAAAAGTACGCAAGGGCGATCCAAAACTTCCTTATGAAATTGCTAAACTTCAAGCAGGAATAAAAAAAGACCTAGCACTAGCAGCTAAAGCTGGTGAGAAACCAACAGGATATGCAACAGAAGCAGAAGCATTTGCTGCTGTTGGTGGAAATTCTACAAATACATCAACATATTTCTCAGGAGGCAGATATTACCCAAGGTCTTTGGAAGCAAATCAAGAAGGAAGTATAGTTCCTGTTACTGCCCCAAATGGCCAACAATACAATGGATTAGTATTTGGTGGCAAGCTAGTACATCCAGATACTAAGATTCCTATATTTGGGTCAGTTGATATTATTGGTCAAACAAACACGCCAAAATTTAATCCAGAATATTTAAAATTAATAGGAATTAAAGTGGAAGACCCAGTGCAAACAGATGGAGCAGGAGCTGGTGGCGCAGCGGTTCAAAGATTTAAAAGAGATGCTAATGGAAATTTTGTTCCTGTTAAGAAATAATCTATATGGCAAACATCTACGAAATACCTTTGCCTGGTGGTGGTATTGCTGAATTTGAAGGGGACGTACCGCCTACTGACAAAGAGCTTAATGATCTATTTAATATTCCCTTTCCAAAGGGAGTGATAGACACTGCTATTGATAGCACTAAGGATTTTGTTAAAGAAGCTAAAGACATTGCTTCTACAATGCTATCTACAGATCAGTCTAAATATTACATAGAAAGCAAGAAAGGCGAAAAACAGAAGAATCAAGAGTTGATGGATGCTGTTAATAAGCAATTAACAGGAGCTGCTCCCGCGCCATCACAGGAGGGAGATGTTGATACATTTGGTGACGCTCTCCTAGCTAGCGGTGAACAGATAAAGGATGTCGTTGGACCACCACTGCTTCGCTATGGCGTTCCGATTGCGGCTGCATTAGCTACTGGTGGTGTTGCTGGTATGGCTGCACCAATGATATTCACTGGCATTGGAGCAATGGTTGGTGAAGATCCCGCTAGAGCATTGGAGAAGAGGCAACCAATGTCTGGCATGGAAGGTATCACCACATTTACTGGCGGCACAATGATGACTCCATTGAAACAGTATGCTGGCCTAGCCAATACTGTTGTTGGTGGTGGGCTTGAAGGACTTGGCTTTGGCTCTATGCCTGCTGCCGAAGAGAATAGGCTTCCAACTAAACGAGAGCTTGCTGCTGGTTTCCTGCTTGGCTCTGCTGGACGTGGCGTAGAGGGCGCAGTGCTAAGCCGAGTCGCTCACGGAGAGAAACAGGCAGCGCGGGCATTCCAGATGGACAGGGAATTGCTAGCTGAACAAAACGCTCAATTCAGAAATCAATTACAGGAAGAGGTTCAATCTGGCGTGCATAGTTATGTGCCAAGTGATGGTATGCCAACACCCTTTGATCTATACGTTACTCAAGGTAATAGACAGATGGCTAATGATGCACGCATTGCATATGAAGAGCAGATGGCAAGAACTGCACAGCCTGTTAGACCAGCCGTAGTTGCTGCTGAAACTCTAGTACCAGAAGGCGCATACATTCCAGCTAAGTCAGCTTCATCAAGCGCAGATGTTTTTACTCAGCTTTCTGAACGAGATCAGAAGATTGCAGACTTTAATGCGGCACGTTTAGAAGAAGCTAGTGTTTCATTAAAGAATGAGTTGGATGCAAATAGACTTGGCAGTGGTGAATCCACAATATTTGAAACACCACAGATGGTGCAGAGAGCAAGACTAGATGTTGATCTAGGGCCAGGGTCTGGTGCTACACGCGAAAGAACGCGCCTATTAAATCAAGCTGATGTTGCAGAGCCAACAGCAGCAGGAAAAGCTTTTGAACGGCAACAAGGACAACTCTCACGTATGTCCATGTCTGCTCAGGCCAATAGAATGAATCAAGAGTATGGCAAGATTGATCCTGCTATTATGATTGGCATTGGACGCACAGCAGTGGGTGCTGTTGGTGGGCAATACTTTGGTGACGATCCAGAAGAGAAGATTGGCTATGGTCTGCTTGGTGCTTTGGCAGGATTTGCAGCAGGAAGACTAATCAATAAAGTGTTTGGTGCGGCAGTTAAGGTGGCTGACAAATTAAAGAAAGGGAATATGAATTGGGTAACAGACATAGCCATTAAACCTTTCATCGGGCTTATTCACGCATCAACAGACGATGCCAAAGCATTATTAGTTCCATCTAAATTTGCTGAAAAACAATTAAGAGAAGCACTTAATTTATATACCAATCAAGCTGGGAGACAGCAGGCTAATAGGTATGTATATGAATTCTTAACTAAACAGAGAGAGCTGAAGGATATTCCTCGCAACCTACAAGTGGCATCACAGAATGCACGCGATGCTATTGATGCAATATCTGATGAACTAGTTGCAAGAGGCGTTGTCTATGGAAAACTAAAAGACACTGTTCTTAACAACAGGGGATCGTATGTTCGTCGTGCCTATCAAGTGCATAGCGATCCAGACTATCGGCCAACACAACAAGTGTTCGATAATTTTGTAAATAAGAATGTTGCAGATGAGCTTGCTATACCTGGAAATACCCAAACAAGAGCAGAGCTTCAGCAGAAATATACAAACGAAGCAAACAATCTACTTGATTCTTATAAAGCAGACAGGGGTATTTATAAAGAGCGCGACCCAAACATATCTCTAGAGAAGAGACAGTTGCTGGGGGAAGTAAACGATCCATTAATCCTGCTTAATCATACTGTTCCTCGTATGGCAAAGGCAGCGGCTACTTATCAATGGAAGAAAGAAGCCGTGGCTATTGGAGAACGCCTTGGATTAATGACAAAGCAGAGTGATAGTGCTATTAATACAAAGCTTTTGGCAGCAGCAGATGATATGCACAATCCATTTGCTGGTTATTACACAACTCCAGAGATTAGGGCGGCATTTGAATCATATACAAATGATATTCCTGGTGACTTCATGAAAGTGCTTGGAACCGTTTCATCTGCTTTAAAGATACCAAAAACACTTGGAAGCATCAACGCTTATGCAACCAATGTAGCTGGTGGAACAATGGACTTGTTATCGCAAGGACACGCAACTCAATTGCTAAGTGCTAGCAATAGAAAGAATGTATGGGATGCAATGCGTACAAGCTTTGGAATTGTAGATGGCAATGGAAGGCTGATTAACAATAAAGTAATAAAGCTATACCAAGACTTTGTAAGAGAAGGGCTTGTTGGTAAATCAATTACTGGCCAAGACTTTGCTAAAACATTTGATGAAAGCTTTTTCCATAAAGCAAATTCAGCAGGCAGCGATACGATTGAATTTCTCGGTAAGCTTTATTCAACCCCAGAGACAGCAGCTAAACTCTTTAATTTCTATGGTGAGATGAAGACATTGAGGCAGGCTTATGGTAACGCCATGTCAGAAGCAGAGATGTTTAAACTAGCTGCGGCTAAGGTTAGACAGACAACAACCTATTACGAGGCACTTCCCAAGGCACTTAGAAAGGCCAGTCAATTAGGTGCTCTTGATCCATTTGTAGCATACACGGCAGATCGCTATCGTATTGTTTATAATACATACAAGATAGGAATGGGTGAGCTTAGATCAGGCAATCCAGCATTAATGAAAGCTGGAGCTGCTCGCTTACTAGCTACAACTACAATGCTTGCTGGTGCAGCTACATTAGGAGCCAATCTTCATATTCCAGCAGCAATGCGTGATGCCTTGCGTAGTAAGGTTAAGGATTATGATAAGAGCGGAACAATCGTAATGAACCCTCCAGATAAGGATGGAGATTTTTCATATACCAATCTTAGTTATTTGATACCATCATCCATTGTTATGGAAGGAGCACTATCTGCTGCGCGCGGCGATAGTCCCTCAGAAGCCTGGCATAATTTTTGGTCAACTATAGGACAGCAATTTTTAGGCAGTCCACTATGGCTAAAACCATACCAGGATTTAAAGAACAACAGTAAATATGGCAACCCAATCTATTCCGAATTAGATAGTGTTGTATTTGCAGATAAACCATTCTCTGGAGAACGCACTCAAGCTGGGGATATTGGTAAGTATTTAATTAATGAATTAGCTGTTCCGAGTGCAGTTAATAAGATTAGGAATATGATAGAGGCTAAAGATGGTGCTGTTATTAGACCATCTGGAAGAAAGGTAAGCATTGAAAATGAATTGCTTAGTCTAGCTTCACTGAGAGTTACCAATCTTAATCTTCCCACCACTACTCTATCTGAGGCAAAAGCATTTGCTGGCCAGGAAAACAAGAATAGTACTATGTACAAAGAGGCACAGAAGATTGCCTTAACAGACAGGGATAAGCAGAATGCTTATGGAAACTTTGAACGTAGATATCAGCAAACATTCAAAGATGTTTCTGAATGGGTGGATAACTCTAAGAAACTTGGTATGTCTGATGACAATTTAGCAGAGATAGGCAAGGAGGCTAACATACCATCACACCTTATTCTTGGTGCTTTAGATAAGCAATATGTGCCACCACCAGTAGAGGCTAAGATGAGTGCTTCAGAGCAGATCGTTAAGTTTATTGAAGATGGCAAGAGCAAGGCGCAGATACTTAATGAGATCATTAAGCTACAGAGAACATCCCCTCCAGAGGCTATGGCATTAAAGGATGCGTATAAGTCCAATCTCCATGAAGTGATACGTGGTGCATCTCCTAAGGACAAGCTTCTGTTGGGCTTTAACTCAACAGATGGAAGCCGAGCAGACTATCTAGCTACACAATTGCAGAGTATGCAGCAGACACAGGGGCCGTTATTAACTCATGCTTATCTTCAAGGACTGGTCAAGAAGGGCGTGATTAATAAGATAGACGCATATCACCTTAGATCAAGACATGGAATTACTCTTAGTGAGTAGCTTTATTCTTCTGCTTCTGATCTAGTTTATAGGCTACATACTCACTATGCACGTTCTCCGTGATGCTGTAGTAGTGGCCACAATCTAAGCATTTCATCATATAGGCTTTAACGCCTTTAGCTGTAACTGAAGTCTTATGGGTATGGACATGGCGGCTGCCGTCATGTGGGCAAGTCCATCTCTCATGGCCAAGCATTACGCCTGCGTGTGTCTTGGCATTAACAAGATCATAGAGACGCTTCCATACCTTCTCTAGTATCACTACGTCATGCTTACAGTAGTCAGTCATTAGCTTCATGGCCTTGGGACTGTTGTGTAGACAAATGTCTTTCCATAGGCCAAACTCGGTCTTAATCTTGGCTCCAATACCCAAGTACCTAGCCAAGTAATCCATCTTATTAGAGTTGAATAAAAACTGGCGGCGTGCCCATTTAAGCGTATCAATGCACTTATAGGGCTGGAAGTCTAGGCCGTGGTATATGCAGCGGGTTTTAAACCAGGGCATATCGAACCTATCTCCGTTGTGTGCAACCATCTCATCAGCCTCTGATGCCACCTCTAGGAACTTCTTGAGCATAGCTTTGTCGCACTGCTTCTTGTCCCATGTAAGGATGTGAGATGTCTTCTCATGCTCCCACTTGTAGCCAATGCAGATGATGGCTCGTTCTTTGATGATATTATCTTGCGCGATGTTTAAATCGTAACCAACGCGCCAAGAGAGGACAACATTAGGGGATGTTTCGATGTCCCAGAATAGACGTTTTAGGGTATGGCTCATTTGCTTTTATGGGTTATTTGTTTATGGCATTTCTTGCAGACGATCCTAAGACCTTCCGCTTCGCAGAACAGTGTGTCAACGAATTTGTCAAGGGGCCGAAGACTACCACAGGGGGGGTAATGATCAAGCTGGGTTTCTTTTTGAGAAAACCATGCTTGGCACATCGAGCATTGGTACTCCCATTGCTGACGCGGATTGCTACCTTTGTATTCACGGCGTAATGCTTTTCGTACATCATACGCCACAGGCCATCTAGTAAACGCCCTACGTAAAGCAGAGCGGATAAAGGATTCTTTGCGTGCATAAGTCCAACGGTTTCCAGCGCAAGTTTTTTCAGCTTTGGCCATAAATTACGCTAGCGTCCTTGTTAATAGAACGAGCGGCGACCATCTTACCAAGCCAAAGTAATGCGGCATTGATGTGCTTACAGTGCTGCCGTGCTGGATCGGGATAGTCCTTAAATGGAAGCTTGTCATCGATCCTGCTTTGGCAACGTGTAACGAAATCTGGACATGAACATTGTCCGATGCCATTATTCTCAGTGACATCAACTAAGTAGAAGCTTCCATCTCCATCCGCTGAATGGACATTGAACCTCATGTTTTCTATCGGAACCACTTTCATTTCTTGGTTCCCTTTGATAGCATCTCCTCTGCTTGGAGCAGCATGAGAATAGCATTAGCACCTTTCTCAAGGCGAACTAAGCTATTGTATTGATCTTGTGCCGTCTCTTGATGGAGAACATCTGAGAGCAGGGCTTCGGTGATGACTTTGATTTTATCTTTCATGTTGTTATGTATCCGTTTTCTCTAGCCCATCTGGGCTGGTTATGAATCTTTGTATGGCAGCAACGACATACGGCTAACCATGTAGCCACTTCGTTTAAATAGATTCCTCTGCCGTGCTTATGATGAATATCAGTTGCTTCAGATTGACAACAACCAATTTCACATTGTGAATGTTTTTCTAAGTACTCTTTGCGCAGGCCAAAATAAAGCGCAAGGGAGAGCCTCCGTTTATTGGAGACTCTCCGAATGCGGGTTCTACGAAGCATCTTCTTCTGTATCGAACTCTGGGATTGTCCAAATCTCCACTTCATTGTCTGTAAAATAGACTAATGAATAGGGAATGTTGCCTCTACTTAAACTGTCCACTGCACCAGCAAACTCCTCCTCTTCTACTGGTAGAAGATAGGGGTAGGTAAGAGGTTTGAATCCAAGCTTACGCATAAATTCAATATCGTTTTCTGGTGTAGGGATTTTCACTTGGGTTAGAAGCGCGGATCGTATTGATTACGACTGCGCCATAGTTTGCATAGACAATTGAAATCGTCCCATGCGTTAATTAATTGTTCGTAGGAATACTCTTTAAGCTCAACCCTACCAGGTTCGGTAGTTGAGATGTACATATTATACCCCTTGGCCTTGTGTCCGAATGGCATTATGCTATCGGGTTCAGACCAATGAGCTGTAATATATGCAGCAATCTGCATGACGTGTGTATCGATGGGATCAAAGTCTTTGCCTTTATCAGTGCGCTTAGACTTCCAGTCCAAGATACCATAGTTGGTTTCACTTGTCCAAATGATGTCAGTAGTTCCAGCAAATCCATACTGGCCAGATACCAGTACTTTCTCAGCGTGCTGTAGCGTGACACCCATGCTCTTCCATTTATCAATAGCTGGCTGAACCATCTCTGATAGCAGGCAAGTGACACCAGTGCTTAACACTACTTCCTTGTCATTATATGCACCATCTTTAAGGTAGTCCTCAATAGATGCATGGATAAGTGTACCTAAGGAGGCAGCAGTTCCTGCATCATCGCCACTCTTATCTATCATGGCACTGATGTAGCCTTTCATGTCCTCTCCCGGATGGGCTGGGTTATCGAAGCAACACTCAGCCAGCTTCCTCATCTTATGCACTTCAAGCCCAGGGGCTGAGAGCATCTTCGTTATACCAGAAACACTAGGCAATAACTTCTGCTCAATGGCATCAGATAGTCTTGTTGGTCTAGTAGGTTTCTTGGCACTAGCCGATTTAGTAGGCTGCGTATGTCGCGCTTTCCCATCTCTTGTGTACCAATGTCCAGATTCAAAGCTCATTATTTATTCTTTGTTTTTAATGTTAATAATTTATATATCATCTCAATTGCCGCTGACATAATAAGTACAACGGCAATTGGTGATAATGCTAGAGCTAATAAAGGAAGCATCAGAATGGCTCTTTCTCGCTATCCATTGGCTCGACCTGTTCTTCTGGAGCAAGATCGCCGCGCTGCATCTTCTGTGCAATGCGTACCAAGTCAGATGCAATCTTCCAGATGACATCGTTCTCAGTGTTGCCGCTATTGATAGCAATGTCCACGGCCTTATTGATGGCCATGCCAATGGTTACGCCTTCGATGCGTGAGCTATTGCTTTGAGTAGTGTTGGTAGATTTATTCACTGTAGATGTGGTTGGGATTGGAGCTGTAGGTGCATCACTGGTAGGAATCCAGCGAACCTTATCTCCAAGCGTAATCTGTGCGATGCCATTGTAGTCATCTCCACGTTTCATTCCCATGCCTACCCATTTGACAAGCTTCCCTGTATGGGGAGCGAAGTCAGTTGAGAAGCTAGTGGCATCTGCTGTGAGATCGCCTTCGCTTAGTTTGGCCTTATACATTGTCTTACCATTTTTGGTATTGAATGTGCGAGCGGATACGATGACGGCTTGAAAGCCACCACTGATGTATTCGCCAACGGCTGTTGATGCTGCATCTGCTAACGATTTGATATTTGTGCTCATGTTATTACTTGTTATTACGTGTTATTACTTCCAAATGTTTCTACGGATCATCATTGCAATGATGGCGTAGTTGCACAAGTCCATGTAACTATCCTCAACGGATTCGTTCTTAGGATTGGGCATCTTGTTAAGATTCTTGAGGCGTTCAATCTTGTCGTTCATGCGAACGAGAACACCAAACTCACCGAAGGCTGAGATGTTACCGCTGCCGTAGTCTAGTTGCTTACGATCCATCAGCTTGATGTTTTCGCAGGCAATCTTGAATGCTTCCTTAGCGCAGTCTGTAATCAGACCAAGCTCAGTGTATATCATTTCCCAAGGATCACCTTGTAATGAACGGCGATATTCAATCAGCTCTTCGCCTGTTAAGATGAGGCCAATCTCTGGCTCATCTACGCATGACAGCTCTGGCTTTTCACCTGGGCTTGTAATAGGTACAGACCAATAGTCCGTTGGAAGGACAGTCTCACCTATGCCTAACGCTCTTGTATTGTCGTATGTAATCATAGTTTTATTTGTGCATTATTAGTACTGACGTTGAAGAAATACGGATTAATTCATAAGGCCGCATGGCAGAATGTAAACAATAATCCTTTGTTTCTTTATCTTTTTTCTTAACAGAATCAACCCTCGTTAACACCGGATTGGGGTCGAATCGGTGTTCGGTGTTTCCCAATGATTCACCGAAGAGATCAAATTCCTGGGGCATCTACGAAGGTGGTGTGTGGTGCATAATATCTTATGCGTGAGTGCCACAGTGGGCCATCACGCAACTTCAGTTGCAACAGTTCGTAGTCATATGTACTCATGCCAAGCTCCTGCGGGTTGCCACCGAAGGAAGTGGAGGGTCTATGGATGGCAATAATCCTATGGGCATCCTCCTCAATACTGCCAGCATCTCGGAAGTCAGTCCTGCTTGGTGCTCTATCCTCCCTTTCGTTGTTACGATTGAGCTGAGCAGCCACCATTAGAGCGCATCCCAGGCTCTTTCTAAGCGGAATCATAGCCTTTGAGAGCTGACCCATGCGTTCATAGGCTGAGCCTTCAGTTCCGCGTATAAGCCCCATATAATCGATGATGACTAGCTGAGGCTTCCAACTGGCTGCAATGATGCGGCATCTGCTTTCTATCTGAGTCAGACTCATGTCCTTGTCAAACACCCTAAGATGTTGCTTACCAAGCCTATCCAATTCTGTATGGAATTGCTTGTGCTTTTGCTCAAACTCCTGAGCAAACATACGTAGGTTTACGCCTGCCCTTTGTGAGGCTATCTGCTTGATCACTGCACTAGCGGAGGTCTCTAGGGTGAAGTAGGCCACCCTTAGCCCCCTCGCTAGGTTA
>Ga0114981_10000861_pt1 | contig 20046 bp, 13 predicted proteins | sample S_140806_MF_Meta_FD_87028 | JGI IMG/M metagenome (GOLD analysis project Ga0114981, IMG submission 87028) | Freshwater microbial communities from Lake Simoncouche, Canada to study carbon cycling - S_140806_MF_MetaG | ecosystem: Environmental > Aquatic > Freshwater > Lake | place: Lake...
AGCGGCTACTCAATCTAAATCGAACGGAACCCGTGATGCATTAGCTGGAGAATATTTGTTGAAAGCAGCTCGTGTATACGTTGAGCAAGGCAACAAAGACAAGGCTAAAGAGACATTAGAGAAAGCGATGGAAGGTATCGACAATCGTTCTGCAACTTATATTGAGGCAGACAAAATGTTGAACTTCTTGAAAGCGCAAGGATAATGGCAACCGTTAATCTTTCTGAAGAAAGAGCGATTCTTCTTCCTGAAATTGAAAATCACCGTGTGGTGATTTTGGTTTCTCGTTGGAACGAAGAAGTAACAGAGAATTTATACAACGGAGCAATGGAAACATTGCTCCGTCTTGGTTTTCTAGCGTCTCAGATTGAAAAAGAATATGTCCCAGGTAGTTTCGAATTACCTCTTGGGGCGAAATGGGCAACGGAGAAAGCGGGTGTGACAGGCGTTATTGCATTAGGTTGCATCGTTCGTGGTGAAACACCGCATTTTGAATATGTGTCTATGGCAACAGCTCAGGGCATTCAAGATATTGGATTGCATTCAGGGAAACCGGTGGTATTCGGTGTTCTAACCGACGATCACATTGAACAAAGCCGCGCTCGCAGCGGAGGTGTTCTTGGAAACAAAGGTGTCGACTGCGCTCAAGCATTGGTTGAAATGTTGGCCCTTCAGGCCAAACTAAGATCATAATTTTTTTTAGTTTCCAATTAAACCTTTTTCTTTTTATTGTCTCAAAGACTAAATTCACGTTCATGAAAAATCGTATACTTCTTTTATCATTCCTATTTGTTTCACTTCAGTCCATTGCTCAATTCAATGAGATTTGGATACCGACATTAGAGGATGCTTCAACATATAATTTGAATGTATACGATACGCTGAAACAATTGCGTCCTACCGGGAATCAAACCGTGACTATAGGTGTCAATGGCGACATGTGGGGACCAACCTTGGTGCTTCACAAAGGTCAGGATGTTCAAATGAACGTGACCAATCACTTAAACGACAGTACTACTGTGCACTGGCATGGTATGCATCTTCCTGCTGTCATGGATGGTGGTCCTCACCAAGTTATTCCTCCTGGAGCTACCTGGCAGCCATATTGGAATGTTTCGAATAGAGCAGGAACCTATTGGTATCATCCGCATTTACACACCATGACCACCGAGCAGTTGATGAAAGGAATGGGCGGATTCATAATCATTCAAGACGACGAAGAAGCTGCCATGAATTTACCTCGCACCTATGGTGAAGATGATTTTCCAATAGCACTTTCAAGCAGAAGGTACACCGCAGCTAATCAAATCGTAACGGCCAATTCGGCTTATGGCGATTATATGTTGGTGAATGGGACATCAAGCCCACAGTTGACTTTGCCCAAGCAATTGGTGCGTCTTCGCATTTTGAATGTTGAAAACGAAAGAGGCTACAACCTAGGATTCAGCGACAATAGAAATTTCTATATCATAGCCAATGACGGAGGTATGTTGAATGCTCCCGTTCAAGTAAATCGCGTGAAATTAATGGTAGGCGAGCGCATTGAAATTTTAGTTGATTTGTCTGGAGATGTTGCAGGGTCAACGCTAGACTTGAAAGCATACAATACAGGTTTCCCATTGGGATTTCCAGGAGGTGAGCCAGGTACATCAGGTACGTTCGGAAGTTTGTTGAACAACAGCGATTTTGTTGCTTTACATCTAGTTGTTTCGAATCCAACTGCAAATCCTATTGTTGGAATTCCAAGTGCATTATCCAATGAAGTGTATTGGACCGCGAATGACGCAACGGTGAGCAGAACCCTTACTGTTACAGGTGGACAAGGACCTGTGCCATTTGTATTCGATAACTTGGGTTTTAACATGACCACAATAAATAAGACGGTTAATCTCGATGCGATTGAAAAATGGACAGTGACGAACAATCAGATATTTGGACACTCCTTTCACATTCACGATGTAGAGTTTAAAATTGTGGCGCGCAATGGAAGTGCCGCGAATGTTGGGGCACATGAGCAAGGTTGGAAAGATGTGTTTTATCTTCCTGTGAATGAAAGTGTAACGTTCGTAGCGAAGTTCAGCGACTTCGCAGATCCAGAGCACCCATTTATGTATCACTGTCATTTTGGTCTGCACGAAGATGCTGGAATGATGGGACAATTCGTTGTAGTGAACAACGTAAGTACTGAGGAAATTAATGAAGCAGATATTACTCTATTCCCAAATCCAACCCAAGAAGTTTTGCGCATTGCAAATTCAAACGTAAACGGTCGCATCTATTACGTGACAATCATGAACGAATTGGGAAGAACGGTGATGATGCTTCCAAGCCCAGATTTATCAAGGGGAATAGACGTGAGTCATTTGGCATCTGGAATTTATCTTGTTCAACTTACAGACAAAGCTTCAAAGAAAATTATTGTGAAGAAATTCATTAAGGAATAGTTCATTCCATGAAACGAATTCTTCTTGTCTTTTTACTAGCGCCTTTTTTATTACAAGCTCAGAGTGAATTCTCTGTGCTAGGAAAAGAAATTGTTCCGTTCGAAATGCATTCGGTAAACAAAGGGAAATTAACGTTCGATTCTTATCCGAATGCAAAAGGATTTGCCATTGTGTTCTTCTGCAACCACTGCCCCATGGCGAAATTGTATGATGAACGCATTCAGGATTTAGATCGAAAATTTTCATCACAAGGTGTCCACGTCATTGCTGTGAACCCCATGGATTCTTTGGTGTACGAAGAAGAAAGTTGGAAGGAGATGGTGAAACGGGCAAGTCGAATGAAATACGTTGTTCCCTATGTTCAAGACGGCTCGCAAGAAATAGCGCGACAGTTTAACGCTCAGCACACACCACAGGCTTTTGTTATTTGGAAGGAAGAAAATCATTGGATTGTTAGGTATGAAGGCTCGTTCGACGATAACGGAGAACATCCCCAATCAGCCACCCCATTTGTTGCAAATGCAATAACTGATTTGTTGAAAGGAAAGTCAGTCAGTATGCCTCAATCAGAATCCTTCGGTTGTCGCATTTTCTATCGGAAGAAATAGAAGGTTATTCACGTCATTAATTTTATTTTTATGTTTAGATTTCTTGTGCTATTTTTTTTGTGGCCTAGTATTTTATTTGCCCAATCCAATCACCAAACCATTCGCGGAACGGTGGTTGATAAATTCTCACGTTTCCCACTTAGTGGGGCAATTATACAAATAGACTCGTCTGATGTTTATGCAGTGTCTGACTCGCTTGGGAATTTTTCTATATCGAATGCCGGACCTGGAAGATATAATTTGAAGTGTTTATTTATGGGGTATGGAGATCTTCAAATTCCTAACGTTATTGTTACCTCAGGAAAGGAGGTGGTCCTTGATTTTGAAATGACGGAAGTATATAATCCAATTGGAGAAGTTGTAATTCAGTCAAACAACAAAAGTGGCACGCTTAATAATTTGTCATCTGTTAGCGCTCGAACATTTTCGATGGAGGAAGTTAATCGTTTTGCCGGTGGACGAAGCGATGTTGCTCGATTAGTAGCAAACTTGGCTGGTGTGAGCACCCCTGATGATAGTCGGAACGATATAGTCATTCGCGGGAATTCGCCAGTAGGAGTGCTTTGGCGTATTGATGGCATGAGCGTTACGAATCCTAATCATTTTGCCTCTGTTGGAACAACAGGCGGAGCGGTGAGCGCCCTAAATACAAACCTCTTAAAGAATTCAGATTTTTTCACTTCAGCATTTCCTGCTGAATACGGAAACGCTACTTCTGGAGTATTTGATATCGGGTTTCGAAATGGAAACAATAAAACGAGGGAAACGACTTTTCAAGTAGGTGTAGTAACTGGAATTGAGGCGACAACAGAGGGCCCATTCAGTAAGAAAAGCAGTGCGTCTTATCTTATCGGTTATCGTTATTCGTTGGCCGGCATGGCGCAAAACCTAGGAGTTAATATTGGCACTTCCGCAACTCCCACGTATCAAGATCTGTCGTTTAAAATTAACGGGGGAACAACCAAGATGGGTAAGTTTTCTTTATTTGGAATTCTGGCCAAGAGCAGCATTAATATCGGCGGAGGAAGTCAAAATACATTGTACGGAAATGGCAATAAAGTCGATTTTGGAAGTGAGATTGGTATAGTTGGAATGAATCATTTCAAACAAATAAATAAGAAGTCTTTTGTGTCATCAGTTATTGGATTGAACTACTCAAGTAACGATCAAACAGGATATGATTTCGACTTCCCGACGAATCAGAGTTTTATCAAGGAAGTCAATAATGTAGTGAAGCGATCTCTGAATTTCAGTTCTGCATATCATTTGAAAGTGAACTCAAAAGTTTTTTTGAAGGTTGGAATTCAAGAAGAACAAATCGGACTAAATCTTTTTTACAAAGCGAAAAACCGAATTGATGAGAGCTACACTCAAATTTGGGATTATGAAAACAGTACCCAATTAGCTCAGGCTTTCGCGCACGTGAAATTGAATCCAACTGAAAAGATCACGATAAATGCCGGAGTGCATACGCAGATGTTTTTTCTAAACAATTCAAAATCTGTTGAACCAAGATTGGGCATGGTGTTTAATATTTCGAAGAACAGCACTTTGAATTTTGGCTATGGATTGCACGCACAGATGCAGCCGATAAACGTTTATTTTCTTCAGTCGACAGATGTCGCAGGGAATGTTACCTATTCGAACAAAGATTTAGATTTCACAAAGAGTCATCATTTTGTTGTAGGATACAACATTCAACCTTTGCAGAATTGGCGCATTAAGGCTGAAGCTTATTATCAAGCAATTTTCAATGTGCCAGTGAGCACTTACAGCAGCAGTTATTCTATGTTGAATACAGGTTCGACTTTCAAAGCAGATTTGCAAGACAGTCTATTCAATAAAGGAACGGGCGAAAATTACGGCGTTGAATTAACCATAGAGAGATTTTTTAGTAAAGGGATTTACGCTATGTGCACTTCTTCGATTTATAAATCTCTCTATGTTGGAAGCGACGGAGTTGAGAGAAACACAGCATTTAACGGACGTTATGTGTTTAATTGTTTAGCAGGAAAAGAATGGGCAGTAGGCGCCAATGGGCAAAATAAGTTCTCGGTAGATTGCAAATTCACTAATGCGGGTGGACGGGCATTCACATCTATAGATTTAACTGCCTCTAATCTCATGAACAGAGAGGTGCTCTCAAGTAATGCTTACAATAGTTATTATTCAAATTACTATCGACTCGATTTTAAGTTGGGATATACAGTCAATAGCAATTCAAAAAAAGTGTCGCAATCCATATCTTTGGATTTGCAGAATGTCACGAATCACAAGAACGTCTTTTCTCAGAGTTACGACAATCGAATGCAAGCGGTTAGTTCAACCTATCAACTTGGATTTTTCCCAAACGTGGTTTACAAAATTCAGTTCTAATTAAGGGAAGCTCAAGCCTTGTTATTTGTTGTGTTTTTTTTCAGTAGGAATTTGCGAGCAGAATCTCTGCGAATTCCGTAAATTCGTTCAATGCGCAAAATTGTACTCATTGGATGCTTCGCTATGCTCGTTCAACTCGGACTGGCGCAGGTGGTTCATTTCATTGAGAACAAAGGGCAGTGGCCTTCGCAAGTGAAGTTCAGCGCTGCAACAGAAAACGGTAGAACTTTTTTCGAAAACAACGCCTTCACCCATCACTTCTTCGATTTGTCTGAAATAGCGAAAGCACATGCTGGAAAGGAGTTCGAGCCGATCATGCGTGGACATGTGTTTCGTCAAGTGTTTCAAAACGCGCATCCGGAAAGAGTAGTTGCCGATGCCTTTCAACAAACACGATACAATTATTTTTTGGGAAACGATCCGTTGAAGTGGGGAAGAGATTGTCGTGAAGCAAAGGGCTTCCGATATCAGAATTTTTATCCAGGAATTCATCTGCACGTTTATCAAAACGAGTTTTTCATAAAATACGATTGGGAAGTGCAACGTGGTGCTTCGCCTGCACAAATTCAATGGTCGTATGAAGGAACCGATGATGTTCGAATTGAAGACGGAAGACTGATTGTGCGAACGGCATTGGGAGAAATCGTAGAGCAAATCCCCATTGCATATCAACTGATACCCATGGAAGGCGAGGCTGCGGGAAACAATCCGCCGATGAAAATACGTGTCGATTGTTCCTTCGTGAAAAATGGTGATGTAATTTCATTCCGATTAGGAAAATATGATACAAGGCATCCGCTAATCATTGACCCCGAACTCATCTTCTCTTCCTACAGCGGAAGCTTCGACGATAACTTCGGATACACAGCAACTTATGACAGTCAGGGAAATTTAATTTCGGGAAGCAGTGCTTTCGGGCAAGGATATCCGACTACAATCGGCGCCTATCAAACGACTTGGGGTGGTGGGGATGGACAAGGAACTTTGGCCGGAACCGACATGGCCATCTCGAAATACGATGTGTCTGGAACCTTCATGCAATGGAGCACATTTCTAGGCGGCGCGCACGATGATCTTCCGCACAGTCTTATCTGCAACAGCAATGACGAACTCATTGTTTTAGGAACAACATCAAGCGGAAACTTTCCTGTGACGTCGAATGCTTTCGATAATTCATTCAATGGCGGTGCGAACTTCGCTCCGTTTGGAGTGGGCGTTCAGTACGTAAATGGAAGTGATATTGTTGTGGCGAAATTAAATGCAAATGGAAACACACTTGTGGCTTCTACCTTCGTTGGAGGAACAGGCAATGATGGTGTGAACACCGCTGCTGGTCTGAAGTTCAACTATGCCGATGAATTTCGCGGAGAAATAGATCTCGATGCAAACGACAACGTCTATGTTGCGAGTTCAACCTACTCAATCAATTTTCCAATAGTGAATGCTTTTCAATCGAGCATAGGCGGATTGCAGGATGCGTGCGTCTTTCAACTTTCAAATGATTTATCGCAAATGAATTGGAGTACGTATTTAGGTGGAAGCGATGACGACAGCGGATTCAGTTTGGCGGAAGATAATGTCGGAAATATATTCGTTTGTGGCGGCACTCAGTCTCCGAATTTTCCCATAGCAGGAAATGGATACGGACAAGTTTTTAATGGCGGGAATAGCGACGGTTGGATCGCGAAGTTGAGTCCAGATGGGACAAGTTTGCTTTCTTCGACATACTTCGGAAGTAACGTTTACGATCAACTTTATTTTATTGAAACAGACAACCTCGATGAGGTTTTTGTATACGGACAAACGCGCGCTGCGAATTCAACCTTTGTTGTAAATGCCGCATTCAGTCAGCCAAACAGCGGCATGCTCGTTACGAAATTTCCTAATGATTTATCGTCCATTGTTTGGAGCACTGTATTCGGAACAGGAGGAGGTGAACCCAATCTTTCTCCAACGGCATTTCTGGTAGATGTATGTGGAAAGATTTACCTCAGCGGATGGGGAGGTGCAGTGAATGAATACTCCACCACAGAAGCAGGGTATACAACAGGATTACTCACTACACCAGACGCTTTTCAAACTACAACAGACGGCAGTGATTTTTATTTGCTCGTCTTAGAAGCCGATGCGAGTGCTGTTACCTACGCTTCTTTTTTCGGAGGAAATATTAGTGCGGAACACGTAGACGGAGGAACCAGTCGCTTCGATCGAAAGGGAATTATTTATCAGAGTGTATGTGCCGGCTGTGGCGGGAATAGCGACTTTCCTATTTTTCCAGCGAATGCAGTTTCAGCAATCAACAACAACAGTTGCAACAACGGTGTTTTTAAATACGATTTTCAATTGCCGCTAACCGTTGCTAGTTTCAATGCTCCGCCTTTGTTGTGCGAAGGATCAACGATTCAACTGGTCAGCAACTCTTATTTGGCTGCATCTGTTCAATGGCACTTCAGCGATGATAATTCTACCGTATTTGGAAACAGCGTGGTTCACACGTTCAATGCGCCAGGTACATACACGATAACCTTAACCGCTCAGAATCCAATAACGTGCAATGCAGTGGATACCATCTCGCGTACGGTAACCGTTATTGCTCCTATAGTTGAATCACTCTCCGATGTTACGGTGTGCGCTGGAGTGCCCATTCAATTGGGACAGGTGAGTGCCGATCCGAATGCTGTTTATACATGGACTCCGAACGATGGTAATCTAAGTGATGTGAATGGTCCACTTCCCATTTTTACAGGAAGTTCAAGTGCGTCTTATCAATTATTAATTCAACACGATGTCTGCACAGATACGCTTACGCAAAACGTGTTGGTTCCTCAATTAAGTTTAACTCTTCCTAACGACACTTCGCTTTGTGTTCCGAATAATGTCGATTTAACGGCCGCTATCAATCCTGCTAACGGAAGCTTGATCTGGAGCGCATCTCCTGATTTTTCTTCACCATTAAACAGCAATACACAAGATTTATCTATAAACGTTTTTGTGAACGGAATGCAAACGTATTTCGCGCAGCTAACCAATCAAGGCTGCGCAGTTGAAGATAGCGTTTCGGTTTATATGGTCGGAGACCAAGCCACTATTCAAGGCGATTTCACCGCGTGTTATGGAGATACAATTTCCTTGTCTGTGTTGAATCCAAATCCTTCGTTCAATTACCAGTGGCAATCGAGCGCGCAATTACTAAGCGGACAAGGCAGTTCTTCGGTGGAATTAATACTTACAGCAGGAACGGAAGTTTCGGTTTCTGCCGCTACGCCAAGCGGTTGCTTTGCACAAGACACAGTTCAGGTTACTGTTAGTTCGCTCAACGCATCTACTGTAAACGCGAGTGCTTCGCCCATGGTTGTTTTGGAAGGAACGGCGGTGCAATTGAATGCAACACCGGTAAATTCAAATTTCAATTACGCATGGACTCCAACATTTGGAATAAACAATCCTAATATTTACAATCCATTAGCAATCGTAGAAGCAACAACAACTTATTTCGTTGTCGTTACCGACGGAGACTGCGTTCAGCAAGACAGCGTCACCGTTCGAGTGGTAGATTTTATATGTGGAAGGCCAACCGTGTACGTTCCGAACGCATTTACTCCGAATCTCGATCAACAGAACGAATGGCTTTACGTGAGAGGGAATTTCATTACAGAATTAGACTTCAAAGTATTTGATCGTTGGGGTGAATTGGTTTTCGAAACACAAGATCAGAGTGTTGGTTGGAACGGATATTTTAATGGGAAGGAAGTGGATCCTGCTGTTTTTGTTTACTACTTGCGCACCGTTTGTGAAGGCGGAGAAATTTATTTTGAAGAAGGAAATATTACTATTCTTGAATGAGAATAAGAATATACATAGCAGTTGTTTGTCTTGCGCTCTCCGCAATGCATGGTCATGCTCAGGACATTCATTTTAGTCAGTTCGATCAGGCCATGCTTTGGCAGAACAGCGCCCAGGTTGGCGCCTTCAATGGACAGTTTCGATTTGCGGCCAATCAGCGTAACCAATGGCGAAGTGTTACCACACCGTATCAAACTTTCGGCTTTTCTGCAGAAGCGAAAGATATAGGAACAAAGCTTTGGTCTTTCGGATTGAACGCAGGAAGTGATGTGGCGGGAGATTCTCGTTTCAGGACATCGCAAGTGCAGCTGCATGCGGCTCATACATTGTATAAACCAAATGATAGTTTGGAAATTAGAGGCGGTGGTTCATTCGGAATTACCTCGCGCGGTTTCGATCCAAGCGCCTTGGTTTACGACTCGCAATGGAACGGAATGAGCTTCGATCCAACGCTTTCGAACAACGAAACTTACGCCACAACGGCACGGATTTATCCATCTGTTGGTTTAGCTATTTTCATTCAAAAACAACAAAATAAATTCCGATGGAATGCTGGATATTCGTTGAACAACATTACACGTCCTAAGCAAAGTTTTAAAGACAACAATACTGTTGTCTTAGATGTTCGTCATGCCATTCAGGCAAGTGCGCGAATTCCTTTGAATTCACAATATGAAGTGGAAGCTCTTTCGTTGTTTCAACTTCAAGGAAAATTGAAGGAATTGGTTTTAGGTTCTAGAGCTTACTGTAAACTTCCATCTGAAAAATGGGAGAATCAACGCGTGTTCGCTGGCGTTCATGGAAGATTTCAAGATGCCGCTTGGTTTGAATTGGGAGCGGAATACAACGAATGGCGCGTGGGCATGTCTTATGATTTGAATACGTCAACGCTTCGTCCAGCAAGCACAGGAAGAGGTGGTTTGGAATTTTCTATTGTTTATATAGTTCCCCCAAAATTGAAACACGGCACTTTGAAAAAGGTGTGTGTGCCATATTACTAAAAACAATTGTATTTTTGTAGGTATAGATTTTACCTATGAACTTCCAACAGCTAGAATACATTGTTGCCTTAGAAAAGCATAAGAATTTTGTCGCCGCCGCTAACGCATGTTTTGTTAGTCAACCTACTTTGAGCATGATGGTCAAAAAGCTCGAAGAAGAACTTGAAATTGTCATTGTTCGTCGCGGCATGCACCCCTTGGAATTTACCGAAGAAGGGTTGTCTTTGCTGAATCAAGCCAAGCGAATTCTTGCAGAGCAGCATTTGATGCGAGAGATTTCAAAGGAGTTGACGAAAGGAATTGATGGGCACATTCGCATTTCTGTTATTCCTTCTTTGGCCGCTACTGTTGTTCCTTCCTTCATTCGAAATGTGGAAGATGGAAATCATACGTTAAAGGTTTCGCTTATTGAACTTCCAACAGAAAAAGCGCTCGTGGCTTTGCAGCAAGGTGAAATAGACATGGCTATTTTAGCAACAGATACGGATGTTTCATCGTTCGCTTCTTATCCTTTGTACGAGGAAGAGTTTGTAGCTTACGTCTCTCCATTCGAAAAATTACCGGCCCGGAAATTCATTCAGCCCAAACACATTACATCGGATAATTTGTGGTTCCTGTCGGAAGAGCATTGTTTTCGCGAGCAAGCTTTGGAAGTATGCAGCTTCAAAAAGAAGAAAAAGTCAAAGGTTGTTTACGATGCGGGAAGTATTCAAACATTGATTCGGTTAGTGGATGAAAATGGTGGGATGACGCTGCTTCCAGCTGCATACATTCAGTTCCTTTCAACGAAGCAACGAGCGAATGTACGTGAGTTTGCGCCGCCCGTTCCGATGCGGTTGGTTCAGCTAACTACGCTGCAAGATTACCCGAGAAAGAAGGTTGTTGAATTTTTGCTTGAAGCTTTAAAACCTTCTGTATCATGAAACTGAACTATTCACAGCTGCCTTCCGATTTTTATTCGGAGGCTTCGCCTTTGAAATTTGAAAAGGCTCAGTTTGTTTTTTGGAACGAAGGCTTTGCTTCTGCATTTCAAAATAGATTTTCATCGGAAGAATTTCTATCCATGGTTCGTGGAGAGAATTCTTGGTTGAAGGAAACTTTGGCTATGGCATACGCTGGACATCAGTTCGGTCACTTTAATATTTTAGGTGATGGAAGGGCAGCCTTGGTAGATGAATGGAAGAATGCAGAAGGAAATCTTTTCGATGTTCATTTGAAAGGAAGTGGCGATACCATCTATTCGCGCAGAGGTGATGGGCGTGCAACGTTGAAGGCGATGTTGCGCGAAGCAATTATGAGTGAAGCTATTCATGCATTAGGCATTCGAACAACAAGATCATTGGCTGTTGTGGATACGGGAGATTTCATTCATCGAAATGGAATGGAGAAAGGCGGAATGTTAGCGCGCATGGCAAGTAGTCATTTGCGTGTGGGTACGTTTGAGTATGCGCTTCTTCAAGACGATGTAAGGAATTTGAAGGCTCTGGCTGATTATACCATTGCCCGACATTACCCACATTGTGCAAGTACGGAAAATCCTTATTTAAACTTATTGAAGGAAGTTGTTCATGTGCAAATTGAATTGATTGTGGAATGGATGCGCGTTGGATTTATTCATGGAGTCATGAATACCGATAACATGAGTATTGCCGGAGAGACCATTGATTACGGTCCGTGTGCATTTATGAATGTGTATGATCCAAAGACATGCTTTAGTTCTATCGATACTGCGAAGCGATATGCATTCGCTAGTCAGCCCGGCATTGCGCAATGGAATCTGTGGGTTTTTGCGAATAGTTTAATGCCGTTGATTCATGAAAACGGGAAGGTGGCAAAGGATATGGCCATTGAAGTGATCGATGCTTTTCCAACACAATTTGGAAATTCATATTATTCCATGATGGGAAGAAAATTAGGTGTAGAAATTTCAACCCAAGAAGGAAGAGAGTGGGTAGAAGAGTTACTTTCCACCATGGAAGAAACACATTCGGATTACACCAATTCATTTTTGTTTTTGGAAGGTAAGGAGGTGAATGAAGTTTATCTGTCTGCAAGCCCGCGCTTTGAAAATTGGCTTTTACGTAAAGAGAATTTTCCAAAAGTTGAAATTGGAAATTCTAATCCAATTGTTATTCCTCGCAACGAATGGGTGGAACGCGTATTGAACGAAGCTGTTGAAAATGACAATTGGAAATTGTTCAACGAATACCAAGAAAGACTTCAGCGTCCGTATGAATCTCAATCGGACGAAGATGTTTTCTCAACCTTCAATCCGAAGACTGATTTGAGTTTTAAAACTTTTTGCGGGACGTGATACTACCCTCCAAAAACCTTCTTCAATAACTCTGAAGTTCTTGCTATCGGATCTTTGCGAATAAGAAGTTCTTCTTCAGCAACCTTCACGAAGAGTCCGTCAATGGCGCGTTCGGTGGCGAATTGAACCAAGTCTGGATTTACCTTTTCAATCAAAGGGATTTTGTTGTAACGAGTAATCACAAACTCCCAATTCTTTGTAGCACCGACTTTGTCGAGTGATGTTTTGATGATCGGTTTGAACGCTTCAACTAACGCAGCACGTGTTTTCGATTTCAAAAATTCCGTTCCGGCATTTTCTCCGCCTTTCACAATGTTAATTGCATCGGTAATGGTCATTTCTGAAATAGCACGAATGAATATATCTTTCGCTGCGCTACCTGCATCTTCTGCAGCACGATTTAGAGAGAGAATGACGTCGTCACATTCTTTGTTCAAACCCAAACTGCGCAGTTTGTCTTCAACTTTTTTGGCGTCTGGAGGAAAGGGGATTTTAATTTTAGGATTCCCGAAATAACCATCTGCTTTTGAAACCAATTCTGTTCCTTTAGTAGCTCCTTTGGATAGCGCTTCCTTCAATGCTTTCCCTGCCTCTTCCTCTGTGAATCCAGAAGTTGTGGCCGTTTGCTGAAGCTTTTGTTCAGCTTGCTTTTTTAAATCTTTTAAACTTTGAGCGCAAGAAGAGAAAATCAGTGAGTTTAGGAGAAGTAGTGCAAGTGCAGATTTTATGGTTGTCATCTTGATTTATTTAATGGATAGTATCTCCCTCAAATATAGGCGACATTCTTTTAGTTGGGCACTATTTGAACGTACCTACTGTTTTCATAGCAAGTAAAGAAGTTCGCGTTTTTAGGCGTCCACCATCTAACGAATTTTGATGGGTAGTCATGAAGGCGCACACATCCCAAGCTTATTGGTGTTCCCATAAACAAGCCCGGTCTCCTTCCGCCAACGGCAAATTCATGAATGCCGTTCACATATCCCTTCGCTCCTGGGAATTCGTCATCTGGGGTAATGTGCATGAAGTTCGGTAGTGGAACGTGGCCTTTGTAAGTAATCACGTGCTGACTGCCAAAGCCCAGGAGTTTATCTCTTTTTTGGTCGAGACTGTCGTAGGCGAATTGATGATCCCAATAGCGAGAAGTGATTTTGCATTTTGGACCATAGTATCTCGGTTGTCCATCAAAATCGTGCTGATTCCCTTGGGGTTTGGCCGCATTTTTAGAAGAGGTCACAAACTGAGCAACCATAATTAAGGTGTCGTTTTTCACTTCACAAAGACACATGCGTTGACCAATACAGTACTTTTTGCCTTCAATTTCAATGATAGGATCTCTGAAAAGTGGTTCTGTTCGGAATTGATCAACATGCTGAAAATAGTTAAGGTAGGTGTAGAATTGACTTCCCCATTTCTGTTTTTCAGTTAGTGATAATGAATTGTACCAACTCGTTATAATTTGTTCATTGGTTGCAGTAATTTTCTGTTCATCCCAATGAATAAGTAGTTCTTTAAATTCTTCTAATGAATTGTTTTTGGCTTGTTCATCGTTACATCCTTTGCAATTTCCATTTTCGTCTGTTGTGTTGAAGTCTGCAACAATATATCTCCATGCTAAGAAATTATTTTTGTCAAAGCTATTGTTGAATAGATCGTAATAGGTGTAATGCTTGTTGTGTATGCGGTCTATGTTCTCAAGAATTGGAGTGTAGCAGGGATTGGTTTTTAATATTTCGTTTTTATTTAATCCTAGAGAATGAAAAGATTCGAAGTCTAGAAATAGTCCTCGTCTCGCATGAAGCGCCATATCGCTCTGTTCTATTGTGTTTGCCACTCGAAAGCAGTTACTCCATGTATCAACCGATTGTTTCGAAACGGCTTCGTTATGAAAGAAATTCCAAAAGAAATCTTTCCATTCTTGCGGAGCATTCTTCAATTCAAGTTGCGAAGTAAAAAGGAATTTCTGGCTCTGACTAGCTGAAGATAAATAATTAATTAGGGTATTTTTAATTTCCTCATTCGTTAATGAAAAATGAATGGTCGGATTATGAGATAGCGCTTTGAAAAGTTGATTTAATCCTTCAACATAATTTCCATTGGGCTTTTTGAAGTTGAGAATTGCGATTGCATAAGATTTCGATGTTGAATCGGAATCAAAATTCCCCTCAGAAATTAATTTTTCTGCAACGGTCCATTCCCCATTATTGATGGCGCGACTGAATTTTGATTTTGCGTTATTCCAAAAAACGAAGTAGCTCGCAGTTGCAATTAGACTAATAAAGGTGAACATCACGATGATTAGAACTTTTCTTTTTTTGGTAGCCATGATAGTAAAAAAAAACTGCTTTTGTTTAGGGTCGTCAAATTTAAGGTGAATGAATTAATGAATTCATTAATAAAACATTAATTTTCCTTGACTAACTAATTTTCCCCAAAACACGCGTTCTAAGTTGCACATCTCTCTCATCGGTCCGTTCTTCTATTTCTGACGCTTCGCTCATTAGTTTTTCAGTGAATACTTTATCGGAAATTCCTCCAGCGTTAACGCGAACATTGTAACAAGCACCAATCACAGCCGTGCGAATAGCCAAGGCGCCAACCCCCGCATCTGTCACTGAATTCGGATTTCCTTGCTCTATCATGGCTTCACAAACTTCAAATGCTTTGAATGCAACACGAGCTGTGCGCAAAGGAATCTCCATCGCATACTTTGATGCAGATTGAATGGCCTCGGTGCGAGCTGCTTTTTCTTCATCATTATTTTTCGGTAATCCGAAAGCTTCCATGATTTTATTGAAAGACTGCGTGTCTTCATCTACCAACCAATTCAATTCATCTTGAATGTCCTTGGCAATTACTGCCCAATTCGAAAACTCTTCCCAGCGCGCATCCCATCCGCGTTTGTGTGCGCTCAGGTTTGCTACCATTCCAGCTAATGCAGCTCCCATGGATCCGCAGTAGGCACTTACAGATCCTCCACCTGGAGCCGGAGATTCACTTAAGGTTTCGTTCGCGAAGGCGGTTAAACTCATGTCAACCAATTTCTTTGCGCTACCTATGTTTTTTTCAATAATGAATTCAATAATTTTTTCTTCCGGAAGGAAAGGAGCGAGGTCGTCTAATCCCAAAGATTTTACAGCAATCTTAATTTTTTCATTGTCTGAAATTCCAAGCGAACGTTCTTGCTTCTTCAAGAAATAATCTGCTGCATCCAATAAACTTTTCTTCGGAATTAATCCTACCAATTCACTTCCCGTTACACGAACACCGCGCTCTGCAGCCTTGTTACACGATTCTTCAAAGGCAACGTGAACAGGAGTAATGTTAATGTTGGTGAGATTCAACGACAATTGCGCTACTCCATATTCTTCAATGTACCAACCGATTCCTTTTACCGATTTCAAGGTGCCCGGAATTCGCTTAGGTTCTCCGTTTTCATCGATTACAGGCTTTCCACCTTCATTCAAAACACGTCCGGCTTCGCGAATGTCGAACGCAATAGCGTTAGCGCGACGCGTTGAAGTAGTATTCAAATTCACATTATACGCTACTAAGAAATCACGTGCGCCAATGGTTGTGATTCCAGATTTGCGAACGCCTTCTGTTACTTCATTCGGACCGAAATCAGGAGTCCATTCTGCAGTTGAAATTTTTTCTATCGCCTCGTATTCACCTTTTCTGCAATTCGCCAAATTCGCACGAACCTCTTGCTTCGCAGCAGACTCGTAGAAATATCCGGGTATGCCTAATTCTCTTCCAACGCGCTCTCCTAATTGATGGGCATACGCAGCACATTCTTCAAGTGTAACTCCAGCAATGGGAACAAGCGGACAAACATCGGTTGCACCTTGGCGTGGGTGTTCACCTTTGTGTGAACGCATGTCAATAAGCTCTTGCGCTTTCTTCATCAATTGAAATGCGCCTTCGAGCACAGCTTCAGGCTCACCGGCAATGGTAATCACGGTTCTGTTAGTTGAAGCCCCTGGATCAACGTCGAGCAACATTACCCCCGGCACAGCAGCAGCGGCTTGCGCAATGGTGTTGATTTTCTCTTTGTCTCTTCCTTCCGAAATATTCGGAACGCATTCAATGATTTGTTTCATGTGTGTTGAAGTAAGGCTGCAAAGGTAGTTAAGACAGGTAATTTTTTACCCGTTTTCACTCCGAAGCAATGGTGCAAGCGATAGTTGAATCCAATTCAGATAGCGTTGTATCTTCACACCGAAAATTTTATTGAATGCTGCGGACAATTCTGAATCTTTTTATTTTCGTTGTTTGCGTCTTAACAGGCGGAATGTTGAATGGAATAATTGTGCAATACAGCGGCGCTATTATCCCTCCTCCAACCGGTTTTGATTTAACAACCGAAGAAGGATTGAAAGCAGCAATGGCCATCATGGAGCCGAAGCATTTTATCATGCCTTTTTTAGCGCACGCAATTGGGACTTTAGTGGGAGCTTTTTTAGTGACGTTGTTCATTAAAGAACGCAAATTGTTTCGCGCATTACTCGTTGGTTTTTTGTTTTTCCTCGCAGGAACTTATATGGTGCTTATTTTACCGTCACCCTTGTGGTTTGATGCTGCAGATTTAGGATTGGCCTATATTCCCATGGCTTGGTTTGGTTATAAATTAGCTCTTCGATTTTCAAAATAAATGAAACGACATTCACTCATATTTTTATTATTTGGAAGCTTAATTGTTTTCTCACTCGAGTCATGCGTGCGTTCAGTAGAAAAAGTGCATTCTGTTGAATTGCGAAAATTAGATCCTGCGCTTCAAGGTGTTCGGAAGTCATTTAGCAACAGGCAGATCAATGATGTCTCAACTTGGGAACAAGTTCGGAAACCAGAGCTCATTGATTATTATGAGAATTATGTTTTTGGAAAGCGCCCGTCTTTCAAGCCAACTGTTGCGTATTCTGTTTTAAGTGTCGACACCATTTCTATTGGAGGTGTGGCTATTGAGCATACCGAGATTCAAGCGGATTTCAAATACAGAGGAAGAAAGATGAAATCGTTCTATGCGAAGTTTCTTCCATTAAATATCAAAGATCCTATTGTTTTTGTCGGGTTGAACTTTTTTGGAAACAGCACCCTTGACACGCTTTCAACATTAACGCATTCGAAGCATTTTGTCATGAAGAATGCTGTGGTGAAAACGAAGGGTCATCGCGTTACGGAAGAATCGCGCGGAACGAAAGCTTATCGTTGGCCGCTAGATTTAATAGTTGGAAGTGAATGTGGGTTAATTACTGCGCACTATGCCGATTTCGATCCGGATGTATACAATGGTTTTATTGATGGAGTTCACGGTTTGGCGGAAGGAAGAGTTCACCTTCGGAAAAGAAACGAATGGGGAAGTGTCTCCGCATGGGCTTGGGGACTGTCTGAGTTGCAATCGTATTTGGAACTTCAACCTGAAACGAAGAATTCTAAGACTGCAGTCATTGGACATTCGCGATTAGGTAAGGCAGCACTTTGGGCGGGAATCACTGATGAGCGATTCGATATGGTGGTTTCGAATAATTCAGGATGTGCAGGCGCTGCTCAGTTCAAAACTATGCGCGGAGAAGACATTGAAAAAATAACAAATCGCTTTCCGTATTGGTTCGCAAGAAATTTTCAAAGTTTTCGCGGAAACGATTCGTTGTTATTGGTAGATCAGGAAATGCTTCTTTCATTGGTTGCGCCTCGTGCACTATACGTAGCCAGCGCAAGTAAAGATTCGTGGGCCGATGCGGAAGGCGAGTATCTTTCCTTTTATAAATCGCAAGCGATTTATTCCCTGTACGATTCAACATTGGAAATTCCATACAAATACCCATCTGCGAACGAGTCCATTGAATTTGGAAATATGGCCTATCACCTTCGAGCAGGAGAACACGAGATTTTGCGCTGGGATTGGGAGAGGTACATTCTTTTTGCTTTGGATCAATTTAAATAATTTTCACAAACGGTCTTATCTTTGTCTGATGAAGCAGTGTTTTCTATTTTTTCTTGTTTTATTTTCTTTCGCTGAATCAAATGCACAATGCTGCAATTATACCCTTTTAACTTTCGATAGTTATGGCGATGGTTGGAATGGTGGATATTTGACAATTACAGTGAATGGAATAGATGCGGGAGTGTTCTTCGCAGATGGATATGGAAGTCAAGATACTCTGGCAATCTGCGACGGTGATTCCATTGAATTGAGTTATGCCGCAGCTGATTATGAAGATGAGAATTCATACAGCTTGTATGATGCCTCGTGGAATTTAGTTTTTACAAATGGTCCATATCCTACTGTAGGAAACGTTTTTTCTGGAATAGGAAATTGCAGTTCGCTAGCGCCTCCTGGTAATCAACCGTGCAATCCCATACCAATAGAATTAGGGGCGTGTGTGACAGGCAGCAATGTGAATGCAGGTAACTCAGGACTTAATCCGGGATGTGCGAGTTTTTCAGGAGCTGATCAATGGTACTCGGTTGTTGTGCCTCCCTCTGGAAATATAAATTTCAATACGGCCAGTGGTAGTTTAAACGATACCGGATTGGCTGTTTGGAGAGGTGTAGATTGCATCAGTGTTTGGGCTGTGGCATGTGACGATGACAGTGGTGATGGGTATTATTCAATTGCAACGTTGTTCGATATGATACCTGGCGAAACGCTGTATGTGCAGGTTTTCGGATATGGAGGCGCGACAGGGACTTTTGATTTGTGCGTGACTGATTTGGGAGTAGTTAATTTCGATAGTTCGGAAATTCCGATTGTGTTAATCAACACACAAGGACAAACCATTGTGCAAGACACGAAGATCAATTGCTCCATGGAGATTAAGTACAATGGATATGGAAATCTTACTTACGTGAACGACAGTGCGAATGTGTATAACGGAACCGTTGGAATTGAAATTCGCGGAGCCTCTTCAGCGGGTTATCCGCAAACACCTTACGCTTTTGAGACGCGCAATCCCGATGGTACCAATAACAATGTTTCAATATTGGGAATGCCGGCTGAAAATGATTGGGTATTGCTTTCCAATTACAATGACCGATCAATGTTAAGAAATGCATTGGCCTTTCAAATGTTTGGAGGAATGGGCAATTACAGTGTTCGTTCGCGATTGGTGGAAGTGAGAGTTGACAGTTCTTACAAAGGGATTTATTTGTTGGCTGAAAAAATTAAACAAGATTCTTCGCGTGTTGATATTGCAAATTTGACACCACTGGATTTAGGCGGAGACTCAATCACAGGCGGATATATTCTTCAGCAGAATTTATGGAATTGGAACAACAGCTTTCAATCGAATTATTCTCCCATTGATCATCCCGGTTTTGATATTCATTTCATTTATCAATCTCCCAACGAACTTGAATTGCTTCAACCCCAGAAAGACTACATTGCCTCTTTTATAGATTCTTTAGAGACTGCCTTATATAGTGCGGATTTTGCAGATCCTGAATTGGGATATCGCAAATAC
>Ga0114981_10000862_pt1 | contig 20032 bp, 17 predicted proteins | sample S_140806_MF_Meta_FD_87028 | JGI IMG/M metagenome (GOLD analysis project Ga0114981, IMG submission 87028) | Freshwater microbial communities from Lake Simoncouche, Canada to study carbon cycling - S_140806_MF_MetaG | ecosystem: Environmental > Aquatic > Freshwater > Lake | place: Lake...
GGCTTCTGGTTCTCCATTGGAGTTCCCTCTACTGCAACTAAGGAATTAATCGGAACAGATTCTGGATGTGGATTCAATCCGCTCAATGTTCTGAGCATGCCCATTCGATCATCAACTGATTCTCCCATTCCGATAATTCCGCCCGAACAAATGGTCATTCCCGCTTTACGCACATGCTGCAAAGTATCTAAACGATCCTGATAGGTACGCGTAGTTATTACTTCACTATAGAATTCTTCAGAAGAATCGATGTTATGATTGTAGGCATATACTCCAGCAGCAGACAATTTCTTTGCTTGCTCTTCAGTTAGCATTCCTAGTGTGCAGCAAACCTCGAGCTCGTGGTTGTTGATGGTTTTCACCATGTCCAATACACGGTCAAAATCTGAATTATCTCGCACTTCACGCCATGCCGCACCTAAACACATACGCGATGCACCACCCGCCTTAGCGTTTGAAGCAGCTTCATTCACTTCATTAACGCTCAGTAGTTTCTGTACTTTTACTTTTGTTTGATAGCGAGCCGCCTGAGGGCAATAGCCGCAATCCTCCGAACATCCTCCTGTCTTAATCGACAGCAATGAACTGACCTGCACTTCCTGCGGGTCAAAATTCAGACGGTGCACGGATGCTGCTTTATAAACAAGGTCCAACAGCGGAAGATTGTATAACTCCTTCAACTGTTCAATACTCCAATTGTGTCTGATTTCGCTCATATTTCGATTTACCAAAGATAGAAAAAGGTGGTTCTTATGCAAGGCACGAAAGTACGAATAAGGTTCTGAGGATATTGCCTGTAGTGAACTTCAAAATCAGATTGATCAATTTCTGAGATGGCGAACCTATATTTGCAGCCATGAGAATCGACATCATTACTGTTTTGCCAGAACTGATCGCCAGTCCTTTCGAGTACTCGATACTTAAACGTGCTCAAAATAAAGGTCTTGCAGAAGTTAATTTGATCCAATTACGTGACTACGCGACAGACAAACACAAAACCGTAGATGATTATGCATTTGGCGGTGGCGCAGGAATGGTGATGAAAATTGAGCCGATTGTGGCGTGTATCAACGACTTGAAGAGTAAATGTGATTACGACGAAATCATTTATATGTCGCCCGACGGAGAACTTTTGGACCAGCCGATGGCCAATAGTTTATCCACTTTGAAAAATATTTTGATTTTGTGCGGCCATTACAAAGGGATAGATGAACGAATTCGCGAGCATTATATCACCCGTGAAATTTCAATTGGCAACTATGTTTTGTCAGGCGGAGAATTGGCTGCGGCAGTGGTTGCAGATTCCATTATTCGACTAATTCCGGGTGTATTGAGCGACGAAACATCAGCGCTAAGTGACTCATTTCAAGACAATTTGCTGGCGCCTCCGGTTTATACACGTCCTGCAGAATTCAATGGATGGAAGGTCCCTGATATTTTACTGAGCGGACATGAAGAAAAGATTAATGAATGGCGACACGAACAGTCGGTAAAGCGCACCAAAGAACGGAGGCCCGGCCTACTTTAAGTTAGGCTCAATATTTTCTAACCTTTGTTGCTAATTAGACTGAATTCTCTATATTTGCACTCCATTTTTGGAAAGACTCTAATACAATTACCACATGAACCTGCTTCAATACGCTGAAAGTCAGCTTGTACCAAAGACCACTCATCCCGCTTTCAAAGCAGGAGACACTGTAAATATTCACTACAAAATCAAAGAAGGCGAAAAAGAACGTGTTCAGCAGTTTACTGGCGTTGTTCTTCAGCGTCGTGGACATGACACTGTAGCATCTTTCACTGTTCGCAAGATGTCGAATGGTGTTGGAGTTGAGCGTATTTTCCCACTTCACTCACCTTACATTGATAAGATTGAAGTGAAGAAGAGAGGTATCGTTCGTCGTGCACGTATTTTCTACCTTCGTAACCTTACTGGTAAGAAAGCGCGTATTCAGGAAAAAATTCAGGTTGCTGAGAATCCTGCATAGGCCGCTCATACTAATTACAAAAAGCCCCGTTTGTTTAATACAAACGGGGCTTTTTGTTGATATTTCCGTAATGATCACTTTTCATCGCGGGTATACCTTTGCTGCATCACGAGTGAACTTCCTACCGGCGTAAACCTCCTTATCCGGAACCACTTGGGCACCCAATCATGTAACTGATCAGCCACTGGTGTACATCACTGCTACTGTGTTCCATTTCTCCATTGTTCAGCCAAGCCTCATTTACCGCAATGGGAACACCATACACGCAAGATTTTAATTCACTCACTGCTGGCACAGATGGCGCAACCTACGCGTGGACGAACAACACCACCCTCACAGGCTGGTACATTGATGAAGCTGCAGGTGCTGCTGACGATCTCCCGATTATAGAAGCTTCCTATACAACAATGCAAAATGGAGGAAGCACTTACATATTTCGTAATGCAGGAGATTGCAGTTTAGGATCGCGCGCGGCAGGAAGCACCAATACCTGTTACTATGGTGTTCGCATTGTGAACAATACAGGTAGTGCGATTACGTCTGTCTACTTTGATTACTATGGTGAGCAGTGGACCATTGCAGAAAATCAAACCAACATAAACACGAATGCGCTCAATTATCAAGTTGGTGCAACAGTTACAAGTCTTACGGCTGGTACTTGGACGAATGTACCCGCTCTCAACTTTACACAAATCTATACAAGCGCACAGAGTTCTGGCATGGGAGGATCTGCATGCGCAGGAACATCAGCGCAGTGTCTTGCACTAAATGGAAATCTATCTACAAACAGAGTACGCATTCAAGGATGCATCACCGTTTCTATTCCTGCAGGACAAGAAATCATGTTTCGTTGGGTAGACATTGATAATTCTGCTAACGACCATCATCTGCAAATTGATGATGTGGCAATTTATCCGTTTGATATTGCCTGCGCAATTATTCTACCTGTAAAACTCACATCATTTACCGCCGAACGTTCTGGAAGAAATGTGGAGCTCAAGTGGCAAACGGCAACTGAAGAGAACAACGATTACTTCGCTGTAGAACGATTGAATCCAGACGGTATTTGGGAGGAGATTGGCACTGTTGATGGGCACGGAAGCACTTCGATGGAAAACAATTATGCGTTTACAGATGCGCACCCCATTTCAGGAACGAATTATTATCGTTTGCGACAAATCGATTACAACGGACAATACACGACCAGTGAAATTCGCGATGTAACGTTTGAGAATGATTCACCGTTCGATGCAGTGGCATCTGCCAATAATGAAGAAATCCGTTTTGCAATTTTCGGTGCAGCAAACACGACAGACGTTGAAGTGTATTCCATGGATGGAAAAGTTTGCTCACGCACTTCCACTGAAAATTCATCGGGAAGTTTGCCATTGCCACAAACAGCAGGACTCTACGTTGTCGTATTTACGAATCAGAATGGAATTGTAATGCGCAAGATTGTCATTACGCCTGATCATTAGTCAAGACGCGCACCCCGTTTACAGGGAATAGATCTGAATCTAGAATAGTGCTCAAATCGATTCCCGTATTGATCGATAAGGAACAAAAATTCTCTGTACGTTCTTGCAAAGTACTTCCAGGGAATAGTCGCTCGCGCAGTTTACGTAATTGACCCGCGAATACCTCATCGCGTTGTTTGAGCGCTCGCATCATTCGAACCTCAACCACCTTCAATGCTTCTTCTGCTTTCTTCATTTCCGCATCTGCAAAAGCACGTAGCGTTGTGTCAGCCAATGCAGCCTTCTCTGCAATTGTAGATCTCAAAAGTGCAAGAACTTCCTTCTCATTCTCCAATGAAAGCTCGTCGCCCGCGCGTTCAGCGAGCTTTAATTTGAGCAGTTCTTCGATGTCGCCACAGAGATCTTGAACCGAGATATTATTCTTCGTCAACCATTCGCGATCCTTGCCTGAAACTTGGAGCGCAAAAAAACGAGGTTGTAAAACGGGGAAAGTTACGTTGTACGAATCGAACAATTGTTTGTATTCCAACCAGTACACCAATTCTCCCGGACCGCCTACGTAAGCCACGTTAGGAAGAATTACTTGCTGGTAAACAGGACGGAGCACTACGTTCGGACTAAAATTTTGTGGCGACGTTTTAAGTTCCTCCGCAAAATCAATGGGCTGTGAAAGTTCTTCATTGTCGCTCACCAATTGCAATGTTCCCGCTGCACGCTCAATACGCGTGCGTGAATTTTCCTTGATGTAAAATAAATTCACATCGCGTGGCTTAACCTGAATATCGTACCCTTTATTCGTCAGAAACTGGATTGTGCTTTGTACCTGTTTCTCGCACGTTGAATTCGTAAGTTCATCAGCGAAAATTCCACCCATTAACTTTTTCAACTCGCCGTGATCTGGATCTAAAACAATTACTTTATCACCAAAGAGCCAGTGTACAAATTCGCGCGTAGCATCTGCTAACGTTTTACCTGCACCATAAATTCTGCGCAAGGCATTACTAATTTCAATCGCCTTTGGAGAACCTCCCAAAGCGCCACATACTTCTTCGATGAACACACCAAGATCATCCGTAGACAAGCGGCCTGCAGGTCCAATTTGCTCTGTTGCCCATGTCATCTTTTTTCCGAACATCACCACCGAACTAATTTCAGCGATATCATGATCTTCAGTGGCCATCCAATACACAGGAACAACATTCGCATTGTACATCTTACTCAACTTAGCTGCCAATTGAATGACAGTTGCAATCTTGTAAACGAAATAAGCAGGTCCTCCAAGCAAGCATAGTTGATGTCCCGTGGTTACTGTACACGAATCATTCTGCAGTAGTTTTGCGAGCAGTTCCGTTGGACATAATTCAGGTGTTTTTTCGTACTGGCTCTGAATCACAGCAACCAATAGATTTCGGCTGTATGTTCCAGCCTGTACTTTACGGATAGCGTACTCATACCCTTTTTGATCAGGGCGAAAGTCGTACAAGGTTTCCAAACCTGGAGCACCATTAACGTAGTCCAAAAACAATCGGGAGAAACCAGGTAAGGAGGAGAATGGAATATCATTCATGACTTTCATACTGCAAAAATACGAATAATGGCGAGGCTGCTTAACTTTGAAAAATGAGCACACGTATACTTCCAGAGAAGCCCAATCCATGGATCACCCATTCAACAGAAAAAATCTACGATTCACCATGGATCGGAGTGACCAAGCATGATGTGACCAATCCAAGTGGAAATCCCGGAACATATTCGGTTGTGCACTTTAAGAATCTTGCAATTGGTGTTATCGTTTTGGATGAAGAGCAGAACACTTGGTTGGTTGGGCAACATAGGTATCCAATCAATCAATATTCCTGGGAAATACCCGAAGGTGGTGGAGACAGGAACGTACCTCCTCTTGATTCCGCTAAGCGTGAACTTTTAGAAGAGACTGGAATTACCGCGAATAAATGGACTAAGATTCTGGAGATGCATTTGAGTAATTCTGCTTCTGATGAATTCTGCATCCTGTATCTCGCTGAAGATTTGACATTCGGCGCATCGCACCCTGAAGAAGACGAACAACTGGAAGTCGCAAAACTTCCTTTTGAAGAAGTCTATCAAATGGTGAATGAAGGAAAAATTACTGATAGTTTGACCGTCGCTGCAGTACTGAAAGTGAAGCTGCTTCTACTCGGTCAAGAGTAGCTTACCAGTTGATTTTCATTTCGTTCAGCAAATATTCGGCGCCTGCATATTTGTCGATTACGAAAAGCGTATACCGAACATCGAGTACAATGTTTCTGCACACTTTGGGATCGTAGTTTACATCACTCATGGTGCCTTCCCAACAACGATCAAAGTTCGTTCCGATCAAATTGCCATACGCATCAAATACAGGACTACCTGAGTTTCCTCCCGTGGTATGATTCGATGCAATAAAGCACGTGTGAATTTTACCATCCGATGGATCTGCATAGCGACCGTAGTCCTTGTTTGCGTATAGCTCTTTCATGCGTGCGGGAACTTTATAATCTGGGATGTTTGGATCTTCTTTCGCGATCAAACCATCCAGTGTTGTAAACCAATTGTAAGAGAATCCATCTTTTGGAGCTGCATAAGGACTAACTTGTCCGAACGCAACACGTAACGTTGAATTCGCATCCGGATAGAAACGCTTTTCTTTGAATACATCCATCTGTGCTTTCATGTAAATGCGGTTGAGTCGTGCAATTTCACTATTGAGCGATTGAAATTTTGGAATAAGATTCGCATTAAAATGCGTGTACAATCCGTCCATGAGCACATATGCAGGATCTGCAGCAAGTTTTTCCCAATCCGCCGGAACGTAGCTATTCAACATGGAGTTGAGTTTCGCTTTATTCACGAACATTGACTTGTCATAAATCTTCGTAAAATACTTCGTCCAATTCCCTTTGTACTTAGTGGTTACTTCGGTAAAAACCGCCGGTTTCTTATCGGCGCTCATTCCTCTTTCCATTTCTTCACACACCGCAATTGCAATGCGTCGATCAGTATTAACATCGTAATCTTTGAATACCGCATCGAGATTATCGCGTAGTGTTTTCACCGTTTTGTCAATCTCATTTTGATCCTTTTTCTCTGCTTTACTGAGATCGACCAGCTTCTTGTAATTATTCACATAACGAACCAATTCAATAGACAAAGCACCTTCATTCATGTAGTCGACAGCTAATTGCCATGGCGTAATTTCCGCATGCGTTCTTTGGAGATCAGGAAGGACAGAACCGTATTTCGCATTCAATGTTTGATCAGCCGCAATACGTTTTGTAAAATCCAATTCGATACGTTGCTTTTTTCCGATAGCATCATTCTCCTGCAAGCCCTTCATTTCACCTTGCCACTTTTTCCACGCATTCGCAGCACCATTTCTTTTTGCAGCGTATTGAATACGCACTAAGTTGCTCTTCGCCATTTCTTCACCCATAATTCCCAAGCGAATTGTGCGCAATTTCACCTTCACAGGATCAGAAGTATTGGCAATTAGATCTACTCCATACGAGCTGAGATATTCCGTTGTTCTTCCTGGAAAACCATAAACCATTGTAAAGTCGCCCGCTTTTATTCCATGTGCATTAATGGTGAAGGATTTCTTCGGCGTGTACGGAACATTGTCTTTTGAATACGATGCCGGTTTATTGTCCTTGCCTGCGTAAATGCGGAAGATGGAAAAATCTGCTGTGTGACGTGGCCATACCCAATTGTCAGTATCACCTCCAAAATTACCCAATGCCATTGGCGGAGCTCCTACCATTCTTACATCCGTATAAGTTTCTGTCATGAACATGTAAAACGCATTGCCATAATAGAAAGAGCGCACCATGGCAACAGCAGAACCTTTTGTATTGTTTTTTTCAATTTCAGCCATACGCTTCTGTACAGAGGCTGTACGTTCTGCTTCAGTCATGCCTTCTTTGATTTCAGAAAGAACCTGATTGGTGACGTCTTCCATGCTGAGGATGAACATTGCAGTTAACCCAGGACACGCAAGTTCCTCTGATTGATTCATTGCCCAGAAACCATCCGTAAGATAATCGTGTTCCAGAGAGCTATGCATTTGAATGTAGCTGAATCCACAATGATGATTTGTGAGTAACAATCCTTTTTCAGAAATAACTTCGGCTGTACAGCCTCCTCCAAACTGACACACTCCATCTTTCATTGAAGTGTTATTCACGCTATAGATATCTTCAGCAGAAAGCTTAAATCCACGTGCCTGCATATCTGTGATGGTCATGCCTTCCAGCAACATCGGCAACCACATGCCTTCATCAGCCCGTACATTAGAGAATAACGTAACAGAAGTAAGCAGTACAAAGAGAACACGTTTCATATTCATAGGATTAGATCACAAAAATAATCATTCAATAAATTTCTGCACAGAGAATAGTGATGAATGGCAAGGATTCCATTTAATCTGGACTAACACCAAATTTCTTCTCCAATTGTTTTACCAGTACATACCGTATTGGAGAAAGCAACAACATGCAACAGATACCAATTGGAATAAATGTGAAGAGATCTCCACGCATTCCGTAATGTGCGAAAGTACTTTTCAACCAAGTGGCAGGCCAAGAATGAGATTCTACAATGATAAATCCACCCAATGCGGCAAGTGGGGCCACGAACCAATCGACACGCTGTGCGACTTTGGATTTCGGAGCTTTACTCTTAGCGCGCATCTCTTCAATTTTCTTGCGCGTTTCTTCACGACGAGTAGGACGTTCTTCGCGCAGCTTGTGAGCCGTCTCTTTCCATTTGTTTGGGGGAGGCACGCCGTCTTTTTTTGATTGCTGGATATCTGAAATGCTGTTGATACGATCTTTCGTGCGTGACCAACTTTCTTTACGCTTGCTACGTAATTTTCTAGTACTATTTTGAAAGAATCCGAACATCACAATCCAGTCTGCTGCCTAGTCATTTACTGAATTGGTGTTCAGAAATGAGTGGTAGTTACGTTATTACTCGATGATTAATTTTCTGGAGAGAACTTTCCCATTGACGTGCAAGGCAAAAAAGTATATACCAGCATTCAAGTCGGATACATTCACCGTTTGACGTCCTGAACCATCTATTCTCAATTTTTCAGAGCATACTTGCTTACCAGTAACATCCGTGATATCGAAATACGCATCATTTCCATAACTCGACTCAAATGAAACAAACAGTATACCTGAAGTAGGATTAGGATAAACTTCTAATGCAGCCTCAAGTTCGTTTTCATGAATACCTACGCAAAATGAAGGATCGAAAAGTACGGTGTCTGATGCCGTGCTCTGGCAAGTTAAAGCATCCGTGGTTGTGACAGAATAAATACCCGATTGTGTTACATTAATTGACTGGCTCGTGTCGCCAGTTGACCATGAATACGAATTCGCAAAATTCAAGGCTGTTAAAGTAATTGTATCACCTGGACATGCGGAATCTCCGGGATTAGAGACCACCTGATTGAGCTGCGCCACTTGGGTAACAATAATCGTATTTGCACTGGAGTTACTTGTATCAATAGGATTAGAACTTACGATACGAATACGATACAAGAAACCGAAATTCGTACTTGCTGGAATTGTACCGAAAATGACACCATTTCCACCCACCACAAACATAGTAGAACCCATATTTACGGGGCTCCCGAAATTTCCAAAAAAATCAGACAATTGCGCGGTGAAAACATTTCCAAAAGGGAAAGTTCCAGTGTACGTAAACGGGATAATTACGTTACCACCTGCACAAGTTGACGTTTGAAAAACGCTATCCACGTTTATTGATGTTTGAGCGAATGTACTCCCGGAAAAAAGAATGAATAATGCGATGTAGAAGTTTTTCATTGCAGCGTTTGTTGGTGTATTAAATGTACTACAATTTCACGAATCATATAATGTGTCCGTACAAGTCAAACTCCTCTGCCTTTTCAATTTTTACGTCGGCAAAATCACCAATACGTACATAGGTTTCTGAAGCAGGTACTAATACTTCGTTATCCACCTCAGGAGAATCAGACTCGGTTCGACCAATAAACCAGTCGCCTTCTTTACGATCGAATAGCACCTTGTACGTGTTTCCTACTTTTTGCTGGTTAATAGCAAATGAAATTCCCTGTTGAAGTTCCATTACCGCTTCAGCGCGTTCTTGTTTTACTTCAGCAGGAACATCGTCCTTCAGTATGTAGGCACCTGTATTCTCTTCGTGCGAATAAGTAAATATCCCCAAACGATCGAAGCGTGTATCTTCAATCCAACGTAGCATTTCTTCGTGATCTTTTTCTGTTTCCCCTGGATAGCCTGCAATGAGTGTTGTGCGCAAAGTAATACCGGGTACTTTATCGCGAATTTCATTGACCACATCAATGGTTTTCTGCTTGGTAGTTCCGCGCTTCATACTCTTGAGCATATTATCTGAGATGTGCTGAAGCGGCATATCGAGGTAGTTGCAAATTTTAGCGTTTGCACGCATTACATCCAATGCATCCATTGGAAAACCACTAGGAAATGCATAATGCAAACGAATCCAATCAATGCCATCAACATCTGCAAGCTTGGCCATGAGCTCTCCAAGATTACGCTTGCCATACAGATCCAAACCATAATACGTTGAATCTTGCGCAATCATAATCAGCTCTTTGGTTCCTTGTTTCGCAAGTTGCTGTGACTGCAGAACGAGCTGTTCAATTGGAGTAGAGATATGTTTACCGCGCATCAATGGAATGGCGCAAAACGAACAAGGACGATCACAACCTTCTGAAATTTTGAGATAAGCGAAATGTTGTGGCGTCGTGAGAATACGTTCACCTACCAATTCATGCTTATAATCGGCTTTGAGTGTTTTGAGCATGCGCGGAAGATCACGCGTACCAAACCATGCGTCTACTTCCGGAATTTCTTTTTCCAAATCGGCCTTGTAGCGCTCACTCAAACAACCAGTAACGTATACTTTCTCAACGAGTCCTTTTTCCTTTGCGTCTGCAAACTGTAGAATCGTATCAATACTTTCCTGCTTAGCGTTATCGATAAAGCCACATGTATTGATGATCACAATTGCAGCATCTCCTTTGTTGCTTTCATGCTCAACTTCGTAGTTGTTGGCTTTCAATTGTCCCATGAGCACTTCTGAGTCGAAAATATTTTTCGAGCAACCGAGTGTCACAACATTGACTTTATTCTTGCGAAGCGTTTTGGTTTTCATCGTGGGCAAAGGTAAGGCTTACCCAGCGAAAAACTGCCTGAAGGATCAACTTGCAGGAACAATATCGAATCTATTGTGAAAAGACGGGAAAAGTAAGATGGAATTAATTTCTCGCGAAGAGCGATTCTACGAATGCCTTCTTATTGAAGACCTGCAGATCTGTCATTTTTTCGCCCACTCCAATGTATCGAACAGGGATCTTGAACTGATCAGAAATACCAATGACAACGCCACCTTTCGCTGTGCCGTCCAACTTTGTAATGGCTAGCGCGGTAACATCAGTTGCGGCTGTAAATTGCTTGCACTGTTCAATTGCATTCTGTCCAGTAGAACCATCGAGTACCAACAACACCTCATGTGGCGCATCAGGAACAACCTTCTGCATCACCTTCTTGATTTTGCCCAACTCGTTCATGAGGTTGACTTTATTGTGCAAACGACCAGCCGTGTCAATGATGATTACATCTGTACCTTTCGCCACTCCAGAGCTGAGCGTATCGAACGCAACAGAAGCAGGATCAGCGCCCATGCCTTGAGATACGATGGGAACATCTACGCGTTTCGCCCATATTTCCAACTGGTCCACAGCTGCAGCGCGGAATGTATCGGCAGCACCGAGAATTACATTCTTGCCCGATTGTTTGAACTGATAAGCCAGTTTTCCAATTGTGGTCGTTTTTCCTACTCCATTGACTCCAACAACCATTATTACATAAGGCTTGTCAGTTTTTGGAAGATCGAAATCTGGAGTATCGGCCGACTTATTTTCTTCGAGCAATGCAGCAATTTCATCGCGAAGAATTGTATCCAACTCGTCGGTATTGACGTATTTGTCTTTGGAAACACGCGCCTCAATACGCTTGATGATTTTCAAAGTGGTTTCAACCCCAACATCGGAAGTGATGAGTACTTCTTCGAGGTTGTCGAGTACTTCTGCATCTACGGTTGATTTACCAACAACAGCACGCGCGATTTTAGAGAAAAATCCTTCCTTAGTCTTAGACAGACCTTGATCAAGACTTTCCTTTTTCTCTTTACTGAAGAATCCAAAAATTCCCATGTGTGCGCTAGAGTATCAGAAACAACGAAAGCTCCTTTCAATGAAAGAAGCTTCGCAGATTATTTTTCTGTAATGAAAATTACTTTTTAGAAGCAAGGAAATCCTTGATGTGGTCATTATGAACCACTTCTTCTCTGAAAGCGTAAGCACCAGTTTTTGGTGACTTAACCATTTTGATTACGCGGGTGAACTGCTTTCCTTCACCTGTTTTGAGTGTAGCAACTACTTTCTTTGCCATGACGCTATACTATTGAGCGGTGATTATTTAATTTCTTTGTGAACCGTTACCTTTTTCAGGATCGGGTTGTATTTGCGCTTTTCGATACGGTCCGGTGTGTTCTTCTTGTTCTTCGTTGTGATGTAACGAGAAGTTCCTGGTTTACCGCTGTCTTTGTGCTCTGTGCATTCGAGAATTACCTGAATGCGATTGCCTTTCTTAGCCATTGTCTTACTTTATTTAACGGGATGCAAAGGTAATTAAATATGTAAGATTTACGAAGGAAGAAGTAGGATTTTGCGTAAAATTCAAGCTCGACTTCTTAGTAAACTCGCAAAATACTAATTTACAGCAAATTACAGAAATGCCTGTTTCGAAATAATCTACCTCTTTCCATTCAAATAACTATCGGTGGCCATCATTGCTTCAATTTCTGCGGTTGTTTTTGGAACAGCGCCCGATAAATTCTCGGGCTCACCGTCAGTAATCAAGATATCATCTTCAATTCGCACACCAATATTCCACCATTTCGGATCGCAAGGGCTTCCAGCAGGGATATAAATTCCGGGTTCAACTGTAATCACATTGCCCGGATCAAGCGCGCCGTATAATCCGGCATCATGAACATCCAATCCGAGGTAGTGTGATGTTCCATGGAAGAAATACTTCAAATAATCTTCTTCCCGCTGAATGATTCCCAATTCCTTCAACCGCTTTTTGATTACTACAACGGCGGCTTTATGCGGATCACGAAACTCATTGCCCGCTTTGCACTTCTTTATTCCGGCCAATTGCGCTTCGAGAACGATATCATAAATCGCTTTCTGCTCGCTTGAGAATTTCCCGTTTGCAGGAAGTGTTCTTGTAATGTCTGCTGTGTAACCGTGATATTCTGCCCCGGCATCAACAACAATGAGATCGTTGCGCTCCATTGGTTTTCTATTGGAAACATAGTGCAAAATGCAGGTATTCTCGCCGGCTCCGCAAATACTCGGATATCCGCATGCCTCTGCTCCGTTCTTCATGAACTCATATTGAATAATCGCCTGCGTTTGATATTCGGTCATTGTAGAATCCAATGCACGCATGAGTTCAATATGCGCATGATTACTGATATCAATGGCTTTACGCAACAATACTAATTCTTCGGTTGTTTTAATTTGCCGCAATAATGCCATGCATTCTGCAATGCGCACATTGTCGTTGTTTCTGTTGCGCTCAGTTCCCTTCTTGAAATGTGCCTGCAGATTAAACAGGTCGAATTTGTCACCGGCATCGTCCCTCACATCTTCCGGTAATTCAAAAAACATCACTCTTCGGAATGCGTTGAAGTTGATATCGAGTGAGAGAAAGGACTCCGTACTGAGCACTTTATCTATTTTCAGTTGCATGCGCGCTCCATCGGGACCGAATCGTTTTCCTGTCCATGCTTCTGCCTTAGGATCCCGTTTCTGCACGAAGAGTATTTCGTTGGTGAAAAGAGAGTCAATTTTTCTTTTCTCCTTGAATACAATGAGAACAGCGTTCGGCTCACGCAATCCGGTGAGATAATAGAAGTTCGGGTCCTGATGGAAATCGAAGTCTACATCATTCGAACGGGTATGCTCGGGTGAAGAGAAGAAAACAGCCACGGAACTATCCGCCATGAGGCTTCGCAATGCATCACGTCTTCCTTTATGAAATGCCGGTGTAAGCAAGTCTGTATCGTAATCCGGTCCCGATTGCTTGCCGGAAAAACAAAGTGCGAAAATGAAAGTGCAAATCGTGCAGATGAAGAATGCTTTTCTCATGAGAAGTACTAAATGTACAAAAGGAGATTGGAACGATTACGTGTAATGTGATGAGTGGTTGAATTAGATTCGCTCCCGTGCAGTGTTTGCCACTTCATTTAAGTGAGAATCGCGGCCGAAAATACTTTCACAAAAAAAACGCCACCCTTTTGAGGCAGCGTTTTTATGCGTTTTATTGTTCAAGACTACTTGATAAAGCCTTTTTCTTTTGCGCGCTTCAAAGCTTCGGCCAAACCGATTTTATTGATAGTACGCATACCTGAAGTCGTCAATTTAAGTGTGATCCACTTTTTTTCTGACTCAAGGAAGAAACGCTTTGAATGAATATTTGGTTGGAAAGTACGCTTGGTACGACGGTTCGAGTGAGAAACGTTGTTACCAACGATTGTTTTCTTTCCTGTGATTTGACAAACTTTTGACATGACTAGTTGTGTTGAAAATTGGAGTGCAAATGTAGGAGAATTCCCCGTTCCGACAAATTTTTTATTGAAAAAGAGTGAAAATGGGATAGAAAAGGGGATTTCAGACCTCAGATTTCAATATTCAGACGAGGAAAACTGGTGTCAATCCTCCCAATATTCCGTGCCATGGATGTCTACATAACCCATAAAAAGGCGCAAATTCGGGTGTTTGGCGAAATCAACGCGTGGTTTACGCATAATCATGACAAAGCCCGGGCGCACCGGAAAAATCAATTCGTATTTCGGCGCGATGACTTCAATAAATAAGGAATCTACTACACCAAGTTTCCCATCGCGACCAAAAGTGGCTAGGCCATATGAAAATGAACTGGCTGTATCATATTTCGGCATCATAGCCCAGGTTGATCCGTCTTCGTATTGCCATCCCCAGCTCAGCGTGTAATTAGATGAATCCAAAACTGCACCAATAAAATCTGTTGAGCGCTCATAAATCTTTGTGCAACCAGGCAAAACAAGTGAACCTGAATTTGCTTTCGAATCGAAGGACTTTTTAGGCAACCTTTTCTTCCGTTTCAATTTCGCGGAATAGTAAGTAGAAGTCCCGTTTCTTTCTGCAATAAAATATCCGCATGAAGTGACTGAGATTTTGTCGTAAACAGAACCTAAACGCAATTTTCCTTGCACGTCAATCACACCGAAATGCCCAAAGCTTTGCACGATGAAGCAACGTGAAGCCGGCACATATTCAGGCCCTTGATCAGATGAAGCAGCAGAATACACCGCAACTTGCTGATGATGCAGGTTCATTATTTTTCGTTCAGCATCACTACCGGTGCAAATAAATTCACCTCCGCACCAGTCAATCCGATCATAAATTCCGGGCACACATAACTTGTCATTACTATCTACAATTCCGCATTTGTCTCCCAGCAGTATTGCTTTCCAATAACCACTGATTGGTCCCGCCTTGATTTCCTTATACACCAGTCTCAATACCGTTTTCCCTTGCGCATCAATCACGCCAAACTTTCCATTCTTCTTTACCACAGCTCTGCCGAAAGCGAAGAACTCTGCGCTCTCATATTGCGGTTCAATGATGGTCTTTTTAGTTGAATCGGAATATCCCCACAGATTTCCTTTGCGAAAAGGAATCAAATCGGGTAGTCGCGCATCGAGTAAAAAGCAACTCAACAGTAAGAGTACAACAAGCGCTACTTTCTTCATGTGTAGTACAAAAATAGCTTTCAGCACCATACTACCCCAATCAGACACTTAATCAGTATTCACACACAGCTGCTCGATGACTACATCTCGAACTGAGAAATATCTTAATTTCGGCAACAGATTTTTGAACGACCCACAACTCAACAGAAGTGCCCCTGTATGGTATTTGCCAGTCTGATTTTCCTTTATGTTTTTCTGCCACTCAACCTGGCCCTCTATTACATTACCAAGAAGGCCAACTTCCGAAACATCATCCTCACGCTTTTCTCCTTTGCATTTTATGCCTGGGGTGAGCCAGTATGGATTTTCCTTCTGCTTTTCTCCTGCTCTGTTGATTACTTGAATGCGCTTTACATTCAAAAACACAAGGGGACGAAGAAAGCCAAAATCGGAATTGTCTCGTCTGTTATTTTCAACATCGGTTTGCTCGTGGTGTTCAAGTACAGCGGTTTTCTTTATGAGAATCTAAACTCTCTTTTCGGATGGCACTTAACGGCTCCGAGTTTCACTCTTCCGATCGGAATCTCGTTCTACACTTTCCAAAGTGTATCCTATGTAATTGATGTTTATCGCGGAGAAGTTCCGGCGCAACGTTCATTGCTGAAGTTCCTGATGTTCGTGAGTCTATATCACCAATTGGTTGCTGGTCCAATCGTTCGTTACTCGCATATCGCTAATGAAATTGATAACCGTAAGTTCAACATCAAGGACATCAGCTCGGGCATTCATCGTTTTTGTATTGGTCTATTTAAGAAAGTGTGTATTGCCAATGTGGCGGCAGAATACGTGCACAAGTATATGGATGGAGATTTATCAAGGCTAAGCACGGGAGAAGCTTGGTTTGGAGTAATCATGTTCTCCATTCAGATTTATTTCGATTTCTCAGGATACTCTGACATGGCGATCGGACTAGGTAAAATGTTCGGATTCCATTACCACGAGAACTTCAATTATCCGTACATGGCCAATTCCGCAACAGATTTCTGGAGAAGGTGGCATATTTCGCTTGGTACATTCTTCCGCGATTATATTTACATCCCGTTAGGTGGAAACAAAAAATCGGCCATAAGAAACTTGTTTATTGTATGGTTTCTTACTGGATTGTGGCATGGAGCCAGTTGGAATTTCATTTGTTGGGGATTGTATTTTGGACTGTTGATTTACATTGAGCGTTTGTTCCTGATGAAAATTCTGAACAAAGTAAAACCGCTGGCACATTTGTACCTCATCTTCATTGCCGTAATTGGATGGGCCCTATTTTACTTTACCGATTTCAGCAAACTACTTTCCTATTTGCAACTCATGTTTGGTCAAACCGGCAATCCAGGATGGAGTATCCAACTCAACCTTGTCCTGCAGGAAAATGTCTTCTGGTTACTCATCACATTGTTGCTGTGTTTCCCTGTTTACAGATGGGCCAACAACAAGTTTAAGCGAATGCTTACCCGCGACAATTTCTCATGGATGTGGATGTTGTCAACAGGATTCAACTTTGCATTATTGATTTTGTCTACAGCTATGCTCGCAGGGAAAAGTTACAATCCGTTCATCTATTACCGTTTTTAATTCGCAGAGCAGATGACGACCCACAAAAGAATAACCGCTCGAAAGAAGCTCGCCATGATCAATACAGTTGTATTCTCAACCGTATTGGCTGTATTTGGCATCCTGTTTTTTGTTATACCAAAGAATGAAGTCTCCGATTTTGAGAAGAGAAAGCTATCTCCTTTTCCGCAATTCACCATGCAAGAATTTCTACACGGAAACTACATTGACAGTATTGATTTATACTTCTCAGACAACTTCCCACTCCGCGATCAATTAGTAGAACTCTCTTTCGATATGAAAGATTGGCGTGGAATGAAGAACGAAGAAATCGCATTCTACAATGCCAGTGAAATTCAAAAGACTCCGGTTCAAGATCCCACCAAGCCCGCAGATACAATCGGAGATACTGCAGTAGCAGATACCGTTCCAACCGGTCCTCCTGGAGAAGAAGTCAACAACTTGTTCATTTATGAAGGACGCGCGATGGAAATTTTCGGTGGCAATTGTAAGATGGCCGAGTCCTATGCACGTACCATTAACAAGTATCAAACTGAATTGAAAGGCAAAGTTCAGATTTACGATATTGCCGTTCCTTCTTCTATCGAATTCAATGCTCCACCACAGTATGCGAAGCAATACTCCACAGAGAAGAAAAATATTGACTGTGTTTACGGAGCATTAGATCCTGCGATTAAAGCAGTTGATGCACATGGTTCAATTGGGGCACATCGCAAAGAGTATGTTTTCTTCAAAACCGATCATCACTGGACTGGACTCGGCGCATATTACGCGTACACTGCATTTTGTTCTTCTGCGGGATTAACTCCTGTCCCACTTTCCTCGATGGAGAAAAAGACGAAACCCGGATATCTTGGTTCGTTGTATTGGCTCACGCGCGACTCTCGATTGAAGGAAAATGCAGACACTGTAGAATACTGGAAAATTCCTGGAAAATATACTACTACGGCTTACCATAAAGGCAGTGAAACAAAAGGGTTCAAATCATCCATTTATGCTGAAGGCGCAAGCGGAGCCAACGGATATGGTGTGTTTTTGGGAGGCGATTATCCGCTGGTGAAAATTGAATCGGAAGTGAAGAATGGTAGAAAGGTTATTCTCGTAAAAAACTCTTACGGAAATCCATTTGCAACCTATCTTCCATCGCATTTCGAATCGGTTTACGTAGTTGACTATCGCTATTACGGCGGAAGTTTGCTTGACCTCATTGAAAAAGAAAAAATAACTGACTTGATTTTCCTCAATGGAGTATTCTCTATCAACACCTCATGGCATATTTCTATGGTTGGAAAAGTAATGCGGGGTGTTGGTAAAAAGTCGCAAACTACTACCACACTGGACACAACAAAACCGAAGAAAGACAGTATACTTGATAAGAAAAAAGATTCAGCCACTTCAAAGTAGCGGAATCGAAGAATAATAGTAGAGGTTCTGCGTTTCATTGTCGGAACTTAGAAGCGAAGGAGGAGGTTGCTATGAAGAACAAGAATTCAATACGATCACTTATTGCGGCGGCAATTCTTTGCGTTGCTTGGGGATTATTTTCACTGACTTCCTGTAATGAAGTACGCAGCAACAATGAGCCCCCATCTAAACAGGGATTTCAGATTGTTCTTGACACTTCGATTTCACCTGTCATTCATCTCGAGTATAACATGATTCAGTTTTACACGCGTAAGGCTTTGGATCATTTTACAACAGCGTGGCATGAGTCTGGCTCTAAAAAACTATCTGTTGTTCACTTGGGTGATTCTCACTTACAATCGGATATTTTTCCTGGCCAAGTGCGAAAGAACCTGCACACATTACATGGGGATGGTGGTCGAGGATTGATATTCCCCTATTCTGCAGCTAAAACGTATTCGTCTGTTGAGTACAAATCAGAACACACGGGCGAATGGGATTACGCGAAGAGTTTGCGATTGCCACCAAAAATCCCACTAGGCGTAATTGGAATGTCATGCAGCACAATACAAGCTAATTCCTCTTTCACACTCACATTCGACGATCCAATTCCTGCGAATTACGATCGACTTCGTGTGTATTGCAAAAAGGAGCACAAGAGTTTTGATTTGCAATTGGATTTTGGAGATGATAAGCCGATTGTCATAACGGTTGACTCATCGTCGAAGGATACGCTTCCCTATTATGAAATTAAGTTGCCCAAAATGGGCAATGTACTTACTGGAAAAGTCCTCAAAAATAATGAAGACGAAAAAGAGTTTGAGTTCTATGGAATGACCATGGAGTCATCTGCAGACCATGGAGCCGTTCTGCATAACTGCGGCGTAGGTGGTGCAATGTATCGTTCTATCCTGTATGAAGATTTGTTCGAGACGCAACTCAAAACATTGGAGCCCGATCTTGTGATTGTAGATTTCGGCACTAATGATTACCTGTATGACGACAGCATCAAAACCGATCTCGATACGCAGATTGTTCAATCGATTGCGCGCATCAGAAGAGCATGTCCGAATACGAGTATAATTCTAACGTCGACTCAAGACATGTATTGGAAAGGCGATAATTTAATTCACGGTGAAGATTTCTCCAATCTGATTCATGGTCTTGCGAAGAAGTATGATTGCGGAATGTTTGACTGGTATTGGATTTCAGGAGGGCGAACCACAATGAGTCGATGGATGGATCGTCATTATGCAAATCCGGATGGAATTCACTTGTCGCCAAAAGGATATCGTTTAAAAGGAGATCTGCTTACTGATGCAATGGTGCGAACAATAAAGTTTTTAGACACCAATACCGAAGCAGATTCACTTGTATTTAATACAGACTCCATTTCTGCCGAACAGAAAAAACTAATCCTTCCAGATTCACTTCGCAAGAATCCATATGCTGTGAATGGAAAAACGAGTGTACGTCATCGTGTAACGCGCGGACAAACACTGGGTGGAATAGCACGTAAATACGGAGTGACTGTAGGTCAAATCAAGAAATGGAATGGCTTAAAGAGTGATATGATTTACGTAGGACAAACGTTGATCATCTATAAATCGCCGAAGAAGAAGAAATAGTAGCAGGAGGCGGGAGCTGGAGGCAGTACCTAAGCAGAAAGTTGGTTAC
>Ga0114981_10000863_pt1 | contig 20016 bp, 12 predicted proteins | sample S_140806_MF_Meta_FD_87028 | JGI IMG/M metagenome (GOLD analysis project Ga0114981, IMG submission 87028) | Freshwater microbial communities from Lake Simoncouche, Canada to study carbon cycling - S_140806_MF_MetaG | ecosystem: Environmental > Aquatic > Freshwater > Lake | place: Lake...
AAATATTCCTGATTCCGTTCATCTAAATTTTTTAAAAGGGTGTGAAAGGCTTACTCATGGAGAACCTATACAATATATTATGGGGTATGCCTGGTTTAGGGATTTAAAAATAAAAGTTGGTCCTGGAGTCCTGATACCACGGCCTGAAACAGAAGAACTCGCAGGGTTGGGAACTGCATTCCTGAAAAAACAACCTAACGTTTCTTTTATTGACTTATGTTGTGGATCTGGATGTATTGGCATTTCAATTTTAAAATCCTTAAAATACCCTTGTTCTGGAATCTTCTATGATTTGTCCGATCAGGCACTTGCGTTTACAAGGGAAAATCTAGTTGCCTTAGGATTAGAGGCATCTGTTGAAAAGTATGATGTGCTTTCTTCCGAGCTACCCAATATTAACCAGAAAGTAGATTTATTGATTTCAAATCCACCTTATATTCCTATTAGGGATAAACCTTCTATATCTATACAGGTGTTAAAGGAGCCTGAACTCGCCCTTTTCGTACCAAATGAAGATCCTTTACTTTTTTATAATGAAATTGGTAAAAAGGCCAAGGTCTTATTAAAACCAGGAGGAGCCTTAATGGTGGAATGTTATTCGGATTTCGCAGAAATAATTGCCCCTATATATATAGGTATGGGTTTTAAAGAAACTACAGTTATAAAAGATTTTCTTGGGAAAAACAGGTTCATAACCTGTTTCAATTCTTAGCCTCGCGGATGAAAGCTATGATAAATCTCTTTTAGATATTCTCTGTCAACATGAAGGTATATTTCTGTGGTTGTAATAGATGCATGGCCAAGCATGTCTTGTACAGCCCTCAGATCCGCTCCCCCCTCAATCAAATGGGTTGCGAAGGAATGTCTGAAGGTATGTGGTGAAACTGTTTTTCGAATTCCTACTTTTCGGGTTAAATCCTTCAGTATTAAAAATACCATTACCCTAGATAAAGGCTTCCCTCTTCTATTTAAAAACACAAATGCCTCTTGTTCATCTAAATTTTTCAGAGCATTTTTCTGGCTTTCCAGATAAATATTTACATATTTTTTGGCAGACTCGCCTACTGGTACCAGTCTTTCTTTATTTCCTTTACCTATAATTCGAACAAATCCTTCCTCAAAAAACAAGTCAGCATGTTGAAGGTGAACCAGTTCACTAACTCTAAATCCGCTAGAATACAAAAGTTCAAGCATGGCTCTGTTTCTTGTACCTTCAGGAGTACTATGATCAATGGCATTAAAAATCAAATCGATTTCCTCGACTGTAAGCACCTGAGGTAATTTTCTTTCCAATTTTGGACCTTCAACCAATTCTGTAGGATCATCCTTACGGTATTCTTCCTGAACAAGAAATCTGAAGAAGGATTTTAGGGAGGAAAGGAATCTGGCCCTCGACCTTGGATGCATATAACATTCGATTACGAGCCAGGAAATAAATGATCGAATATCCTCTACATTAACAGAAAGGATGTCGCTATTGTTTTGAACCTCCGTTAAAAAATAAAAAAAACGATCAAGATCAGCAGAATATGCCTGAAGTGTATTTTCCGAGAGCCCCTTTTCCACCCGGATAAACCCTAAAAATTCTTTTTTAAGTCTGGAGAATTCCAATTAATGTAAAACTATATATTTTGACAGCGGAATATTTCGTTTTTAGTACAACCGCCATCTACAATGGTAAATTACTGAATTTTGTGCAATGAAAGTAACCATAATTAACGGACCTAATCTAAATCTTTTAGGAAAGAGAGAGGAAACCTATTATGGATATGAACCCTTTGAATTGATATTCGAAGGATTGGTAAAGGAATTCACTGACCTTGAACTATCCTACAAACAAAGCAATATAGAAGGTGAAATTGTAACATTTATTCAAAACAGCTCCGAAACGCAGGATTGCATATTAATAAACGCAGGAGGTTTTAGTCACTACAGTATAGCTATTCTGGATGCGTTGCTTTCAGTTCATATTCCCAAGGTTGAAATTCATATGTCCAATATTCATCAACGGGAATCATTCAGGCAAAACAGTTTAATTACCCGGGGTTGTGATGGAGTAATATCAGGCTTTGGGAAAAACAGTTACAGGCTAGGACTTTTATATTGCAGGTTGATCACTAAATCAAGAATCGGATTCAAAAACACTTAAAATGAAAATTTCTCAATTTGCCTTCTTTATTGTAGCGGGGTTTATTACTTTTTCATGTAATAAGCAAGAAAATAATTCCGCAAAAAGCAACATAAATTGTCCTGAATTAGACAATTTAATGATTCAAATGAAAGAAACCGAAAAATCACTTTCTGAACCAACATCCTGGAATGAAATAAAGCCAGAATTGGATTCCTTTTTAAACGGAGTTAAATTCAATTATTCATCAGGCGATTCAGACTGCCTATTTACCAATACTTTATATAAGCCAGAAGTCAGCAGATTTGAGTTTGCAGAGCGCTTATATAGCTATTTACTAAAAAATCAATCTTTGGAAGGTCTTGAATACTTTATATCTACAATGGAAGTTTTCAGAAAAGACAAAGAAATTTTTGAGTTTTTTACTGAAAAACTTGCAATGATAGCATTTAAGGATCCAGACTTATATTATTCATATTATAAAGCACATCCTGAAAAGCAAAGTGCTCTTTTAAAGGAAACGAGATGGAAAATCCTTGATTTAAAGAAAACCGCCGCTTCTTTTAGACCACTAAAGAACAAAGAAATTTCAGATTTGCTGGCAAAGCTTTCCGTTAAATAGGAATTACTGCATTTTTCTTTTTTGTAACTGCAAGAATTACAAAACAAGAAACTAGCATTGTTGATAAAACTACAGTAATCGTAATTACCCCTCTCAAGGGCTTCACTTTCTGATAATTTGGAGTAGCATTACTAAGCACATAGGTAAATGTGGGATATGTTCTCAGGTTTTTTTCCCTAACGAATATTTCCCTTTCCAACTGATTAATAATTGCATTCATTCCAAGAACATAGCCTTCCAAGCTAATCAGTCTGTCATAATTTAGGATAAAGTCAGGACCAACATTTTTAAGAAGCTTTTGAGAAACTGCATCTTGTAAATTATCCACGTGAAATATGTTAAACCTTGTTCTAAGGGAAGTCAATTCCGTGGAGAAACTATCTCTCCTGGCTCTCATTTCAGATACAGTACGTTTTGCTTCTTCAAGTCCGACTTTTCTTCTACTAAGCAATTCAAAATACTCATCTGCATATTTAACAATTTCATTAGCCATACGGGCTGCTTTTTCAGGATCTTCATCCAAAACGTTTATTTGAATTGTAGTGTATTCTGTAAATTTTACCTGAACTCTGTCATCCCACATGTCATAATACAGATTTTTCGTAGTAAATTCAGGTTTGGCACCTTTTGGCAATAACCCATAAGAATGGTACAAGTCAAATTTCTCTGCCATTACATCCTTAATTTCAGGAGTAGTAATCAAATGTATGGTGCGATCCACATCTATCTCTGTACCTGTTAATACACCTTTATAACTGAATTCTCCAAAATCCAGAGTTGAGAGACTAGCTAAATCAGGGGGTATAAATGCAGCCTGGCCTTTATATAGAGGCTGAATAAAAAAAGGGCTGGTAAAGAGAGCTGAAAGTGCTCCTGAAACAAGACAAATACCTAAAATGGTGAATTTCCATTTATATAGTTTTTCCAGTTCAGATTTCAGGTTAAAATCTACAAACAGATCGGTCATTGAATTATTGGATTCGGCCGTACAAACCGCTAAGGTAACTATTTTTAGGCTCTCAAGAGAATATTCTGTTCACAAGGTAATCCTGAGAAGGATACCCTTATTTTTACAAAGTGATTGAAGAATTACTGGAAATTGAAGCCCTGAAAATTAAATTACTCATTCAGGAGGAAGACGACAGGACATTAAAGGCTGTTCTGGATGAGCTTCATGAGGCAGATATTGCCCAGATTCTGGATAATCTTAATGAAGAACAAAGGCAATATGTAATTCATTTACTCGAAATTGAAACTGCGGCTTCAGTTATTTCAGAGATGGATGCGGAGTCTCATCCTGAGGAACTGATTTCCAATCTAGATACCAGTCTTGCGGCATCAATCATTGGTGAAATGGAAACCGATGATGCAACCGATTTGATTTCATTGTTAACTGAGGAAGCACAGGACCGAGTATTAAATCAGGTTGACAAGGAAGATGCCGCGGATATCCGGCAGTTAATGGAATATTCTGAGGACACTGCAGGTGGTATTATGAATACCGACCTAATCTCAGTCCCATCCTATTTTTCAAAAAAGGAAGCAGTTGAGGAAGTAATTCGCCAATCTGAGGAAGTTGAAAATTTTTATTATGTATATATCATTGATAGGCAAGATATTTTGGTTGGTATACTTTCCTTGAAAGATTTAATTCGTGCAAAACCTTTTATGATAATGGATGAAATTATGGAAAAAGATATAATAACTATAAATGTGCATGAGGATCAGGAAGAAGTAGCAAGGGTCATAAGAAAGTACAATTTACCTTCTTTACCTGTTGTAGATGACGAAGGAAAACTTCTTGGCAGAATTACATTTGATGATATTATGGATGTTATTGAAGAAGAAAATACCGAAGATCTTTTAATGATAGCAGGGGTTTCCGTTGATGAGGAATTACGAGGTGGTTGGTTGGATGCAGTTAAAAGCCGTATGCCATGGCTTCTGGTAAATCTTTTTACAGCATCCATAGCCGGATTAGTAATATTCTCCTTCCAAAATGTAATTGATCGGCTGATTATCCTGGCATCTTATATGCCAATTATTGCAGGAGTTGCCGGAAATGGTGCAACCCAAACACTTGCAGTAACGATTCGAAGGTTATCTACAGACTCAGTAGCTAAGGGTCAGTTTTTTAATGTCATTATCAAGGAAGTTCTCGTAGGTCTAACCAATGGGTTGCTCATAGGATTTTGTATTTCAACGGTAGCTTATTTTACCAATAGCGACCTCAGACTCGGGATAGTGGTTTTCACAGCAATGACTCTGAATTTATTTATTGCCGGACTTGCAGGCTCCTCAATACCCCTACTTTTTGAGAAATTGAATATAGACCCTGCAATAGCATCCTCCATTTTTATAACCGCATTTACAGATATCTTGGGTTTTACATTGCTTTTAGGTCTCGCATCACAAATTTTATTGTAGTATTTAAACAAGCCCGAATGTGTATAATTAAGTGTACAATTTTATCACAACTCTGGTATTGAAAAAAGATTGAAGCACTTACTTTTGAAGGTTATTCAAAACCAGTGTTGAAACCCCTGCACAGAATTTTAGCTGTACTTATTTTTCAATTTGCTTTTATTGGCTTATATGGTCAGGGTGAGGGAAATAATTGGTTTTTTGGGAAATGGGCCGGGATAACTTTTGCCACCCAACCTCCGTCTGGAGTAACTGGAGGACAAATCAATACGACAGAAGGAGTTGCCAGCATTTCTGATAATGCAGGCAATCTTTTATTTTATACTGATGGTATCAAAGTTTATTCAAAAGACCATACCATGATGCCTAATGGAAGTGGATTATGGGGTGATCCGTCCTCTACTCAATCCGGGGTAATTGTTCAAATGCCCGGACAATCTTCTAAATACTATATTTTTACAGTTGCTGCGCAGGCCGGATATTATAATCCACTATTTGCGGGAGCTGCATATTCTATTGTAGATATGAAAGCCAATAATGGCAAGGGAGATGTGATTATTAAAAACAAACCGCTGGTAACACCAACCTCTGAAAAGCTTACAGCGGTGAGACATTGTAACGGAAAAGATTTTTGGATTATTACTCATAAATGGAATTCTTCCACTTTTTGTGCATTTCTGGTTACCAGTACTGGAGTAAACCCTACCTCAGTAAATACCAATATTGGATGTTTACATAGAGAAATATTAAAAAATGGAAAAAACGAAGAAACCATAGGATACCTTAAAGCTAGTCCTGATGGAAAGAAAATTGCCAGTGCTATTAATTATGTTCCGAATCAACCAGTTGAATTATTTGACTTTAACAATTCTACCGGTGAAATAAGCAACTATAATACTATACCTGGGGACGGATTTGCATACGGTGTCAGTTTCAGCCCAGATGCTTCAAAATTATATGTTACCTATGCAAAAGGCAGTGCAACTTTGGTGCAATATGATTTGTCTATTTCTCATAGGGACATAGCATCATCTGCTGTTGTTTTAGTTAAGGATCAAACTTCACTAAAATACGGCGCACTTCAACTTGGTCCTGATGGAAAAATGTATGTTTCAAAGCATGAAGGGTATTTAGATGTTATTCAGAATCCAAACAAAAAAGGAGTTGCATGCAATTATACCATCAATGCAATTCCCTTAAATGGCCCACTAGCCACCTATGGATTACCAAATTTTTTGGATAATTTTTTCATTGATAAAAACGTGGATCTTGGTCCTGATAAGGCGATTTGTAATAAACCGGTGTTACTGGACGCAAAAGCAGGTTGGAAAAATTATCTATGGTCGAATGGAGCCACTACACAGTCCATTACTGTTGTTACTCCTGGAAAATATTGGGTTTCTGTAAATGATGGAGCTTGCCTTTCAGATGATGATACAGTTATGGTAAATTCATTTAAAGCAGCAGTTAATCTTGGAAGCGATACCACACTTTGTACAAATCAATCATTAATATTAAATCCCGGACAGGATTTTTCGAGTTATTTATGGCAGGATGGTTCTACCTCAAATACCTACACTGTCCGTCAGCCGGGAACGTATTGGGTAAGAGCAACAGCCAATAATTGCATTACAAGCGATACTATAACTGTAAATCTTCAGTTTAATCCCTACGTAAATCTTGGTTCAGACACCATTATTTGTACTGACGAATTATTTGAACTAAACGCTACCGTTTCAGGAGGTATGTATAAGTGGCAGGATGGCTCCACTTCTCCTAAATATCAGGTTAGAAAACCAGGGTTATATTCTGTAATTGTAGCTAATAATTGCGGCACTGCAAGAGATTCAGTTAAAGTAACCTTCGTGAATTGTCAGTGCAATATCATACTCAACAGCACAATTACGCCAAATAATGATGGCAACAATGACATTTTCAAAGTGTTATATGATTGCGAACTGATTAAATATGCGATGCGGATTTTTGACAAGTCCGGAAAATTATTGTTTGAGTCTGTTGATCCAAACCGAGGTTGGGATGGACGAAGCAATAACAAAGATCTACCTGCGGGAATATATTTCTGGCAGGTTGATTACCAGCTTACCGGAGATATTGGCAGGAATATGCAAAATCTGAAGGGTGATATAAAACTTGTGAGATAGTATACTTTTATTTCTCAAACAACTTATCTACATTTTTCGATGCGTTGTTGAAAATATTATACATATAAAGTGAACTCAAAAGGACTTTATTAATACTTTTGTGCTGATTCTTACAGCATGAAAAAGATTTTAACTCTGTTAACTGTATTTTGTGGCTTCTTAACGGCCTATTCAGCAGACCTTTATGTAAATGAATTCGGAACAGGCGGCGCCTACTCTACGGTTAGCGCTGCTATAAGTGCTGCTTCTTCAGGAGATCGCATATTGATTCAGCCCAAATCTGGCAATGCTTCTTATGTTGAAAATCTTTCAATTTCAAATCCTGTACAATTATTGTGCACGGACAATAACTCTCAATGGACCCTTACAGGTAATGTAACCTTTGGTACCATGACTGCTGGAGGGCTTTATGTTATTTCAGGTATGAATAACCTTGCAGGTACAGTTTCCTGCACGACAGGACCATCCTCAGGTAACAGGGCAATTTTAAAATTTATGGGTTGTGACTGGGCATCGACTGTAATTGATGTATCTGGAAATAATATGGATGTTCAATTTGCAGGTTGCAACATTACCCATTCTAGTAGCGGATCTACGGTGGTTTCGCTCAAAAATGCCGATATGTTTGGATGTACCATTACTTACAATGGAAGCAACATAAAAGGCATTTCGGTAGCTACAGATGCCACTGCGGGTAGTGATTCTTGCCTCTTTGTAGCAAACCGGATTATAAACACCTATTCTTATAATTCAAGTCCTGATAACATGTTTTACTGGAATAGTACCAGTCATTATTGTGTATTGCTAAATAATTTCTTCAAAGTTGCTACCTATGGAAGTTATTCTATATCCGCTGCACCTGTTCACATAAACACAAGTAAGTCTGGTTCCGGATATAATGCGGTCATTAATAATACAATTGTTAATACTTCATCCAGTCCACAACTATATTATGGGATAAACTTTGCTGGTAATCAAAACTCACCGGTAAATGTTTACAACAACTTGATTAATGGTGCAATTCAATATCCTATATACCGTAGTGCTACTACAAATAATTTTGCTTGCAGCTATAACGGATATTCAGGAACATGGTATACTTCTTCAATAACCAATGATGGAACAAATTTCTCCTACGGGGGAGGGTACAACAGTACTACCGGTGCTTCAAGTACCTCGAATAATGGTTGGAATCATCCGGCTATGTATGATCTGGATTTAACCAGAAATGATATCGGAACTTATGGTGGTTCTTTCTCTTTCACCAATTACTTCTCTCAAACAGGTTCTACCAGAATTTATTGGGTAGATGCTCCAAGGTCTGTTATTCAAAACAATACTATTTATATTAAAGCTGACGGCTGGGATCGTTAATCCTTAACAGGTAACGCGCTAACCTATGCAACCTGTAATTCGCAGCCTGCTGTTTCTGTTATTTTCTACACTAGTCTTGTGTGGGAAATTAGAGGCACAACCATATACCTACCTTGCTCAGGCGGAATATTATTTTGATACGGACCCAGGCAACGGGAATGGAACTGCATTAAATGCCTTGGATGGGAATTTCAACAATGCAATTGAAACTGTTGTTGCTAGTGCTTCCATTTCTTTGTCTACTGGCACCCATATTCTTGGTGTTCGGGTAAAAGGGACTGATGGGAACTGGGGAACCACCTATAAAACAGTACTCAGCGTTGTTAGTTCTTATTCAGATTCGATTTCAGTTCAGTCTGGCGAATATTATTTCGATACGGATCCAGGCAATGGGAATGCAACGACAATGCTTGCATTTGATGGCAATTTCAACAGTGCACTTGAATCCGTAATTTCTTCTCCTACTTCCCCATCCACTGGTACACATCTTTTGGGTATACGTATCAGGGATATAAAAGGGAATTGGGGGCCCACTTTTCAAACAGTAATAAGTGTAATTAACTCATTTACGGATTCTGTTTCAGTACAGGCAGGTGAGTATTATTTTGATACGGATCCAGGCAATGGAAATGCCACCACTATGTTGGCTTTTGATGGGAATTTCAACAATGCACTTGAATCTGTAATTGCTTCCCCTACTGCGCCTTCAAACGGCACGCACATTTTAGGTATTCGGATTAGAGATGTTAAAGGAAACTGGGGTGCAACATTTAAGACTGTGCTAAGTGTTGTAAATACTTATGCTGATTCAATATCCGTGCAAGCCGGAGAGTATTACTTTGATACGGACCCAGGCAATGGAAATGCTACCACTATGCTGGCATTTGACGGGAATTTCAACAATGCGCTTGAATCTGTAATTGCTTCACCTTCTGCACCTTCCAACGGGACACATCTTTTAGGAATTAGACTTAGAGACATAAAAGGAAATTGGGGAGCAACATTTCAAACAGTTCTCAGTGTTGTAAACAATTACTCTGATTCAATATCAGTTCAAGCTGGCGAGTTTTATTTTGATACAGACCCAGGCAATGGAAATGCTACCACTATGCTGGCATTTGATGGCAATTTCAACAATGCACTAGAGTCGGTAATTGCTTCACCTTCTGCACCATCCAACGGAACGCATCTTTTAGGAATTAGACTTAGAGATATAAAAGGAAACTGGGGTTCAACATTTAAAACAGTTCTAAGTGTTGTAAACAATTACTCTGATTCAATTTCAGTTCAAGCTGGGGAGTATTATTTTGATACGGATCCAGGCAACGGAAATGCAACCGCCATGTTGGCATTTGACGGTAATTTCAACAATGCACTGGAGTCGGTTATTGCCTCTCCTTCCACACCTTCCAATGGCACACACCTTTTGGGTGTCAGGCTTAGAGATATAAAGGGAAACTGGGGAGCGACCTTCAAAACCATTTTACAGGTTACTGGTACAACCTCTGCAGATATTAAAATTCAATCTGGAGAATATTTTTTTGACAGTGATCCAGGAAATGGGAATGGGATAACCATACTAGCATTTGACGGCAACTATAATGATGCTATAGAAAAGGCTTCAGGATTAATAAGTACTGGCTCATTATCGATTGGAGCACATACTTTTAATGTGCGGTTTAAAGATCAACAAAATAATTGGGGTTCAAAATATTCTATTGTAATAGACATTTCAACGTGTATATATACAACTCCAAATATTACTTTAACTCCAAATGGAAACCAGACGCTGTGTGCTGGAGACAGTATTTTGCTAACTGCCTCTTCAACCAATACTGGACTAACTTATCATTGGAGAAAAAATGGAATAATTATAACCGGAGCAAGTGATTCTCTTTATTATGCAACGCAAAATGGGGATTACGATGTTGTAGTTACTAACTCAAATGGATGTAGTTCCATTTCTTCTGTTGCAAATGTTCAAAATGGACCAGGACAAAACACTCCTACTGTAGCTATTACTGCATCGGATTCCTCCTTTTGTTCGGGTACTGGTATAACAATTTCTGCCTCTTCAACATTTGGAGGGAATAATCCAATTTATACTTTTAAGAAAAATAGCATAACTGTTCAGAATGGAAGCTCTCCAACTTATTTTACCAATAGTCTAGCAAATAATGATACGATTATTTGTATCTTAACTAGTGATGCTTCCTGTGTAAGTACAAGCACTGCCAATTCTGGTGCAATTGTATTCTCGGTTCAACAAGCAGTAACACCTTCGGTAACGATTTCTGCTTCTTCTACACAAATTTGTTCAGGTGGTTCAGTAACATTTACAGCAACACCAACTAACGGTGGACAGCCTGTATATCAATGGTATATTAATTCTTTGCAAGTAGGAACCAATAATGGAACTTTTACAACTTCTACTCTAAGTAATAATGATTCAGTAAGAGTTAGGTTAATTTCTAATGCTTCCTGTCGTACGCAAGATACGGTTTATTCAACATTCTTGCAGATGCAGGTTAACCCAATAATAACGCCATCTGTTACAATTTCCGCATCCATAGATAGCTTTTGCTCAGGTACTTCAGTAGCAATAACTGCATCACCTATTAATGGTGGACTTGCACATTATCAATGGTTTATTAATAATACTCTAAGTGGCACTGATACATCCATTTTTGTGACGACTGGTTTAAATTCAGGAGATAGTGTAAGGGTACGAATGATTTCAAATGCCACGTGCAGAAGTATAGATACAGTGTATTCAAGCTATAAACGCTTTATGGTGTATCCATTGCTGGTTCCTGGTATAAGTATTTCTTCAACTGACACAACTCTTTGTCCAGGTAGCTCGGCAATATTTTCAGCTAGTGTCACAAATGGTGGAAATAATCCTGTTTTAACTTGGAAAAAGAACGGAAATACAGTTGGCACTAATTCCACTAACTATACAGACAGTTTTCCTTCTCAGAATGATTCCTATGTATGCGAACTGGTATCCAATGCCACATGCCTTACAAATTCCGGTAGCATTAGTTCAAATCCTGTTGTGATTCAGATTAATCCTGTTCCACAACCAGTTATAACTGTAACAGGATCAACAACTTTATGTAATAACACTTCTGCAATTTTATCAGTAGCAAGTATTTCAGGTAGTACTTACCAATGGTTTAATGCTTCTGCTCCGATATCTGGCGCCACAACAAATCAATATACTGCATCTGCAGCCGGTAGTTTTACCATTACGCAAACCTCTTCTCAGGGATGTTTAGGCACTTCATCATCAGTAACAACACAGGTTGTGAATTGTCAGCCCAGTATCAGTAGCGTAAATAGTTTGCAATTATGTCAATTAGCATCCATTACTGTTGGATATTCTGTTCAGGGTGTATTTACAGGGAACAATACCTTCAGTCTTGAATTATCCAGTTCAACTGGAAGTTTTGCATCGCCAACACTCCTAGGTAGTATTAGCAGTACTTCTAATTCGGGAACGATAACCGCTACCATTCCGGGTAATCTTTCCGGAACGGGATTTAGGGTAAGAGTATCTGCTTCAAATCCATCTCAAACCGGTGTTGATAACGGGTCAAATATTACCATTTTCCAAAGACCTACATTGTCACAGGTAACAGCAACTATTTCGCCCGATACAATTACTTGTGTAGGTAATTTAATTACACTGACAGTGCCTACAAATAATACTCTTTCCTTCCAATGGCAAAGAAATACAACAAATATTACAGGTGCTACGAGCAATACTTATCAAGCGAGTCAAGGAGGAACTTATAGAGTTGTTGCAACTAACTCCAATGGTTGTTCTAGAAATGGTGTTGGTCGTAATCTTGATTTTGTTAATCCAATTTCTGCATCTATTACTCCAAATACTACTCAAGTACTTTGTACTAATACCACAATAGTATTATCTTCAAATACTGATCCAACAGTAATTGGATACCAATGGTACAGAGATAACAACCCAATTTCTGGAGCAACCCAGCAGACTTATACTGCGGGTATTTCAGGAAATTATACTGTTAAATTGACACAGAACTCTAATTGTGAGGCTGTTAGTCCTGCAGTTACAGTAGATGTTGTAAATTGCCAACCACAGATAACCGGGTTCACAGGAACTCAGTTCTGTCAGGTTCAAACAGTTAATGTTGGATATACAGTTTTGGGTGTATTTGATCCCAGCAATATTTTTAGGGTTGAATTGTCTAATTCAACAGGAAGTTTTGCAAGCCCAACTGTAATCGGATCTCTGACAACAAATGCAAATAGTGGTTCAATACCTTCTACTTTCCCTGGAAATGTAACCGGAACCGGTTTCAGAATTCGAATTACTTCAACAAACTCTGTTCAGACAGGACCGGATAACGGTGCAAATCTCACTTTGTTCCAAAGGCCAACGCTTGCTCAAGTTACTCCTGTAATTGCTCCTGACACATTTGCTTGTGTTGGAAACCTGATAACCCTTACAGCTCCAACAAATAATACGTTGACCTTCCAATGGCAGAAAAATTCTACCAATATATCAGGAGCTACCAGTAATGCTTTTCAGGCCTCTTCCTCTGGAAATTATCGAGTGATTGCAACCAATACCAATGGCTGTTCCAGAAATGGTGTTGCTCGGACTTTGAATTTTACCACTGCGATTGCAGCAACTATATCACCAAACACTACCCAAATTGTATGTCCTAATACTGCTGTTGTTTTTACAGCCAATTATGACCCATCAGTGATTGGATATCAATGGTATTTCAATAATAGTCCAATCAGCGGAGCTACCCAGCAAACGTATACTTCCTATTCTGCCGGTGACTATATGGTAAGGTTAGATTTGCCTGCAGGATGCCAGTCTTTTAGTAATGCAGTTAGCGTTCAAAATTATAACTGTAGCCTTTTACTATCTGGAATTCCAAATCCATTATGTCAGGGTCAGACGACCAATTTATCCTTTACCTCTCAGGGAAGTTATTCCAATGGAAACATTTATACGGTACAACTCTCAAATGCCTTGGGAAGTTTTACCAATGCCCTTAGTATAGGAACTTTATCCAGCACATCGAATGCTGGTACAATTTCTATTACTATACCTTCGAGTGTTGCACAGGGGACTGGCTATCGTATGCGGTTATTAAGTTCAAATCCAGCACAGACAGGACAGGATAATGGGAGTAACCTGACAATTAATTCAAGACCTGGTACAACCTCAACAGTTGTGAGTGCCAATCCTGCAACAACAGGATGTACCGGAGATACCATTACAGTTTCAGTTCCTAACTCTGGTAGTTTGACTTACCAGTGGCAAAGGAATAATTCAAATGTTTCTGGTGCAACTCAGTACTTTTATAAGGCAAGTATTGCTGGTACATATAGGATGATTGCTACCAACACCAACGGCTGTTCCAGAGCAGGAACGGGACTTGCACTTACCTTCTCCAATTGTGTGCGTTCTTCAGGACCAGTAGCTCAACTTCCAGGCGCAAAACTTTGGCCTAATCCTTCAAATTCAGAATCTTCTGTTACTTTGTACAACATAGAGGAGGACATTCACTGGTCTGTGGAAATCACAGATATGTTGGGTAAAATTGTTGGAACAGCCAACAGCAAAGGAGGCGAAATGATCACCTTTGGTCAAGGATTGAGTAAGGGTGTATATCAGGTTACCATTACCACCTCCAACGGAAAGACTTTTGTCGAGCGCTGGGTTAAACAGTAATTAAATAAACTAATCAGTAAGTAGGTATTTTTGAATTTTACTGAGTATTCAGTGTACATTCAAGAATCATGAAACTAGTTTATTTCTTACTTATCCTTTGTTTAATAGCACTTACCGGATGTGAAAAACCTAAGGTAATACCTGCAATAGCATCATATTCCTTCAATGACAATGAAATAAAAGAAGATTCAGATAAGGAGAAAGTAGTTTTTCAAAATGTTAATCGGGTTGAAGATCGTTTTGGAAATGCTAAATCTGCTGTTTATACTGCAGGAAATGCAATGAGTTATCTGAATTTGGGTTCAAGCACTTTGCTTAAGCCAAAAGAAGGCAGTTGTTCGATTTGGGTAAATTTAATAGCACCAAATTATTCGGGGAAAGGAATAACTATCAATCCTTTTATTGGGACAAAAAGTCATGGCGGAAATGATTTTTATGAAGCTTATTATTTATATTTTGATAGAAACACAAAAAGAGTAGCTTTTACATCATGTGTTGACAGTTTAAACACCGTTACACTTATTTCTGAAGACACTTTGGCCTTTAATAAATGGGCTCATTATGTTATTACCTGGAGTGATAAAGAAACAGCATTGTTTATAAATGGTGTTTTAAATTCTAAGTCAAAACGTGGATTCAGTACCAATTATCTTCAAGGAGATTCGGTAGTGGTTGGCATAACTGCAAATGAAAAAAATGCAAGATATAGTGTTGCTTATGTTGATGATATTTCATTTTATAATGAACCACTTAATGCCTCACAAGTCATTGAGTTATATACCCAACCTAATCCAAATATTTTCTTTAATTATTTATCTCAAATTTGGAAATACCTGTTATTATCAGCAATAATTATATTTATTCTTATTGGTAGTAATCAAATTCAAAAAAGAAAAGATAAGAAACAAAAGGAAAAAGCTGATCTTGAAAAGAAAATTCTTGAGTTGGAAATGAAAATAATAAAGGCTCAATTAAACCCACATTTTGTATCCAACTGTTTATCAGCAATTCAAAATTTCATTTTCAAATTAGAATCAGAACAAGCCAGTCAATATCTTTCAAAATTCAGCCTGTTATTTCGTATGGTTCTTCAAATGGCTGAAAAAAACTTAATCACTGTTCGTGATGAATTAGAAATGATGCAATTATATGTAGAGCTCGAAAGTCTAAGATTTAATAATGAAATCACTTTTGATTGTCAGATTGATAAGGAAAGTTTGGATAAGTACATACCATCAATGATAACACAGCCTATCATTGAAAATGCATTTATCCATGGTCTAGCACCAATTAGAAATCTCAGAGTTCCAGAATTAAAAATAAATATTTCTAACAAAAATAACGTTATAAAAATAAAAATAGAGGATAATGGAAAGGGATTTGTTGAATCCAAAAACACTGACACGAAAAGAGTTTCTTATGGTTTAAAATTGGTTGAAACCAGAATCACCTATCTTAATAAACTTATAGATCCCGATTTTTGTAGCTTTAGAATTATGCCAAATGACGATGGTAAATCAGGAACTATCGTTATCCTTTCCTTTGATAACAACAAATTGGATATATGATTCGTGCAATTCTTGTTGATGATGAAAGACACAATTTGGAACTGCTTTCTTTGTTGTTAAACCAATATTGTCCTGAGATAGAAATTTTAGGTCAGGCACAGTTCATCCCGGATGCATATGCTCTGATTACTCAAAACAAGCCTGATCTTGTATTTTTAGATGTCAAACTTCAGGAAGGAACTGGTTTTGATTTGTTAAGAAAATTCAATGAAATAGATTTTGAGGTCATTTTCATATCAGGTTTTAAGGAATTTGCTTTCGACGCTTTTGAATTTAATGCCATTGATTATGTTATTAAACCAATTGATATAGAAAGATTACAAAAGGCAATATTGAGAGCCTCTAATAAATTATCTCTCAAAGAAAAGCCAATTTATATTCAGGAATTTATTCAGGCACTTGATCCTAAGACGGAACATTTAAGCAAATTTAAAGTACACAAACAAAATAGTGTTATCTGGATTCCATTTACAGAAATTGTCTTTTTAAAGGCGGATTTTGGCAATACGCAAATATTTACTGAAAAAAAAGAATGTTATTCGATAGGATTTAATATTGGCAAGTGTCTGGAACTATTAATTAACGCGAATTATTTTCTTCAAATAAGGAAAGATATTATAATAAACACCTTGTTTTTAAAAAGTTATACGAAAGGAGAACCTTGTTTTGTAACGTTGGATACTGGAAATGAATTTGAAGTTTCACGTAGAAAAAAGAAGGACGTTTTGGATTCATTAAGAGCGATAACGGGTAAAAAATCCATTTAACGGTAACAAGAGTCGGAAATCGTGGATTTAGGTTTGTATAAACTTTAAAACTCATCGAAATGAAAACAAAATTTGCAGTGGCCAGTTTGATTCTGGCATTTTTATTTTCAACACAGCTTTATGCACAAACACCATGGTATATTACTGGTAATTCTGGTATTGTAGCATCTAATTTTATTGGATCAACTAACAATGCGCCATTAAAGTTTAGAACCGCAAACAAACAAAGAATGATAATTAGGCATTCTGGTCCTGCAAATTTCTGGGGCCCAACAGACGGATTTGTAGGAATAGGCACTAGCTTTTCATTTCCAGACTTTTTGTTAGATGTGAAGGGCGGAGATATAAATGTTAAAACACCATCTAATGCCTATCGTTTGGGTGATTCCATCTTTGTTCGTCATAAAGGAGCTGTATCCAATGTTTATGTGGGAGTCGGTGCCAATGAAGCAGGTGGTGTTGGAGGAGACAATACTTTTGTTGGTTATCATGCGGGACAAAATTTTCAATTTGGATTAAATACTTTTATAGGAGCTTATGCTGGTGAAAGTTGTACCACCGGAGATGAAAATACTTTTGTTGGCTGGAAGGCTGGTGTCAACCATACTACTGGAGTCCATAATGTTTATATAGGACAGGGAAGCGGGTGGTTAAGTACGACAGCCCATAACAATACATTTGTTGGTATTACTGCTGGATTTAACAATGTTTCAGGTATTGATAATGTTGGTCTAGGTGCAGGTGCTGGTCCTACTTCAGGTGCATTAAATAATACCGGTGCAATAGGTGCCGGAGCACAGGTAACCCAAAATGACCAAATTATTATTGGTAATAGTTTACAAACGGTAGGTATTGGTCTAAGTGCAGATCCGACCGGACCTCAAAACTGGTTAGAAATAAATACTCCTGCAACCTCTTCTGTTCCGGGAGCTTCTGGTCTGCGTTTCAGGGATTTGACAAGCGCATCAACAGCGAGCACAAATCCAGGCACAGGCGTACTTAGTGTGGATGGCAATGGAGATGTCATTTATGTTACTCCTGGCACTTCAACTTCAGGTGGCTTTGGAAATTCCTGCCTTACTCCCGCTGCCAATCCGCTAACTATGAATTGGGAAGCAAATTTGGATAATTATAATTTAATGTTCAATGAAAGCACCCTTTCTACGAATACTACAGAATCAGAAATAGGATTTGGATATCCTAATGGTTCATGCGTAAATACTTACAATGGTAAATTTGAAGTTTTCTCAAGAAATGGATTTCACAAATTTGCAGGGCATTTCTTGAATTTTGATTTAACTGCAGGTTCCCAAGATGCCTATGGTTTAAATGGAACTGCCTGGAGCCAAAACAACAATGCTATTGGAGTTACAGGTGTAGCCAAAATGGCGATAAACACAGGCTATGGAATTGGTGTAAGCGGAATATCAACTGACCTTTTTCCAGCATTTAATTATGGTGTACATGGAGAAGCTTCCCAAGGAAACAGATGGTCAATTGGTGGAGAATTTGAAGCAACAGTAAATCCAGCAACTTCAACTTCCATTGTAAATGCCGGAGTTGTTGGTTCAATAAATTCTCCAAGTGGATTAGGGGCTTTTACCACAACCACCAACATTGGGGTGTATGGGTATAATCCAAATTTGTCAGGAGGTCCATCCAGTGACTGGGCAGGCTATTTTGATGGAGATGTTAATATCAATGGAACAGGATATATAACCGCTGGAGTTTGGTCTACTTCTGATAAAAGATACAAACAACAAATTAAGCCACTCGAAGGTGTAATGGATAAAATAAGTAAACTAAATGGATACACCTATACATACAAAACTGAAGAATTTCCTGCTAAAGGCTTCGACAGTCGTTCTCATATTGGACTGATTGCTCAGGAACTGAAAGAGGTGTTTCCAGAATTGGTAAGAGAGGATGCAAAAGGATACTATGCTGTCAATTATGAAGGTATGATTCCTGTTTTGCTTGATGCAGTAAAAAACCAACAAAAACAAATTGATGAACTAAAAGCCTTGGTTGCTTCAACTTCTAACCCACAACAAGGAAATAACAATAATTCCGAATTTGAAAAGTCCATTGAACTGGGTAATACAGAATCTATTGTTCTGAATCAAAATGTACCAAATCCATTCGCAGAACAAACTACCATCACCTGGTTTATACCAAGAACTACCACTGGTGTAGCACAATTGATGTTTTATAATGGCAATGGAATCATGATTAAATCTGTAGATATCACAGAAAAAGGTACAGGTAAATTAAATGTATTTGCCAATGATCTTAGCAGTGGCATTTACTCCTATGCCTTGATTCTTGATGGAAAAATCATTTCAACTAAAAAAATGGATAAACAATAAAATAGTAAAACTTTAAAATAAGAAAGGGAATTGATTGATTCTCTTTCTTATTTTTTTAAATACTTAGATTATTTATTTCACTTCAACCTATATAGAACATTTAATTTCTGTCCTTTTTTTTATTGAAGCACAATGGAAAAACGTTTTTTAAATCAACAATTAAATCTAGAAAGGACTTTTTTTAAAACTAGATTAGTGAACTTCAGATTTAACAGTTTGCTTATATTGAAAGAATCAGCATTTTTTAGCTGCAAAACATTTTCACACAAATCAGATAATAGCAATACTCAGATATTGCACTAAACTTATATTTACGATTTGGAATCATGATACGATCAATTCTTGTCGATGATGAGGTACACAATTTAGATCTTCTGGCTATTTTATTAAGCCGATATTGTCCCGATATAGAGATCTTAGAGAGTGTTCAATCAATCAATGAAGCTTACGACCTAATCCATACCCTAAAACCAGACCTTGTTTTTTTAGATGTCAAGCTACTTGAAGGAACAGGATTTGATTTATTAAGGAAATTTAATGAAATAAATTTTGAAGTGATTTTCATTTCAGGGTATAAGGCATTTGAAAAGGAAGCATTTGAATTTAATGCTATAGATTATGTGGTTAAGCCAATAGACATAACAAGACTTCAGCATGCAGTACATAAAGCAACAAAAAAGATTGTAAGTTGAAAGGCATGTATCCTTTAAAAAAATACTTAACCTGAGAAAAAACTATTTTTTAGGTATAAAATAGAAATCAAAAAAAGGGATTCAATTGAATCCCTTTTTTAATTTTATTATATACTCAGATCAAAGGTTATGCCCTGAGCCAAAGGAAGAGAAGTTGAATAATTTATGGTATTCGT
>Ga0114981_10000866_pt1 | contig 19945 bp, 21 predicted proteins | sample S_140806_MF_Meta_FD_87028 | JGI IMG/M metagenome (GOLD analysis project Ga0114981, IMG submission 87028) | Freshwater microbial communities from Lake Simoncouche, Canada to study carbon cycling - S_140806_MF_MetaG | ecosystem: Environmental > Aquatic > Freshwater > Lake | place: Lake...
TCAGGAGCAGTATCTGAATGCCCTCTATTACATGAGGCTTTCCCGAATGCTGGAGGAAAAGCTCGGAGCGCTCTACCGCGCCGGTGGGCGCATCGTAGGCGGTGTTTATCTCGGGAAAGGTCAGGAGGCCTTCGCCGCCGCCATGGGCGTGCAGCTCCGCATGGGGAAAGACGTTTACGGTCCGCTAATTCGCGATCAGGCCGGGCGTCTGGCCTTCGGTGAGCCGATCATCGAGACTCTCCGCACCTACCTAGGGGCCGCCACCGGCCCGATGCGTGGCCGTGATGGCAATATCCACCGTGGTCGCCCTCGGGAAGGCTACATGGCGATGATCTCCCACCTCGGCAGCCTGCTCTCCGTCGTCGCCGGGGCGCTTTTTGCCCGTCGGCTCAAAGGCACGCTCGGAGATTCCATCGGAGCCACCAGCGTGGGAGATGGGGCCACCTCCACTGGAGCCTTTCATGAGGGCATGAACCTAGCCGCCGTCGAAAAACTCCCGCTCATCGTCAGCATCGCGAACAACCAATACGCCTACTCCACGCCGAACACCCGCCAGTATGCCTGCGAGAACCTTGTGGACCGTGCCAAAGGCTACGGCGTCCACGGTGAACACATCGATGCCACGGATCTCGCCGCGTGCTTGACCGCCTTCCGAGGTGCTGCAGCTCGTGCGAAGGCTGGAGAAGGCCCGCAAATCGTCGTCGGCACTCTTTTGCGCCTCGCCGGACATGGCGAGCATGATGACGCCAGCTACATCCCGGATAAAAAACGCCACACACACGAGGCTCGCGACTGCATCGAAGTGGCCGCGAAGTTTGCCATGGAGCAGGGCTGGGTGTCCGAAACGGCACTCACCACCCAGATGGAGGAGATTCGTCGCCTCATTGATCAAACCGTCGCCAAAGTCTCCAAAGAACCCGCACCCGATCCCTTCAAAGAGAACTGGCAGGCGCTTTCAACCGCCGGACTCGTGGAGGGGCAGAACCCATGAGCGGCAGCATCACCTACCTGGAAGCCATCCGCGAGGCTCAATACGACGCGCTGCAAAACGACCCCGCCGTCTTCCTCTACGGTCAGGACATCGACACCTTCGGTGGAGCCTTCAAAGCCACCAAAAACCTCGGCAAAGAGTTCCCCGGCCGCGTCTTTGACTCCCCCATCAGCGAGGACGCCATGGTCGGCCTCGCCATCGGTGCCGCCATCGAAGGCGCACGCCCCATCGTGGAGATGCAGTTCGCCGATTTCTCCAGCATCGGCTTCAATCAAATCATCAATCAAGCCGCCACGCTTTACTGGCGCACCGAGACCCCCTGCCCTCTCACCATCCGCCTGCCCAGCGGCGGCACCGCCGGCAGCGGCCCCTTTCACAGCCAGAGCATGGAGGCCATCTACGCCCACTATCCCGGCCTCGTCATCCTCACCCCCGCTACCGTCGAGGATGCCTACTGGATGCTGCTCGATAGCGTGGAGCTCAATGACCCCGTCATCTTCTGCGAGCACAAATTCCTCTATTACCATCTCAAAGCCGAATCCATCGGCGAGCGCAGCCTGCCCATCGGCAAAGCCCGCATCGCCCGCCCCGGCCGCCACGCCACCGTCGTCACCTACAGCGCCATGGTGCATGATGCCATCCGCGCCGCCGAGGAACTCCAGCTCGATGGCTATCAAATCGAAGTCGTCGATCTCCGCAGCGTGAAGCCCATGGATACCGATACCATCCTCGGCTCCGTCGCCCGCACCGGCCGCCTTTTGGCCGTCGGCGAGGCCTTCCCCTGGGGCGGCGTCACGGCCGAGGTCATCTCCCGCGTCGCCAGTGAAGGCTTCCACCTCCTCGACGCCCCGCCCATGCGCCTCAACGCCAAGGACACGCCCATTCCCTATCACCCCAACCTCTGGAAAGCCCATCGCCCCACCGTCGCCAGCATCGCCGGGGCGCTGCGCAACCTGCTGAGGTATTAAAATCGTCCTCGATATTCCCTCCCGCCGCGTCAGCGCCAATTTTCAATTTTCAGTCTCCAATTTTCAGTTTTCAATCCCGCCCGGCCTCACCACACGAGTTGAACGAGGACGAGTTCGAGTAGGAGAACGAGGACGAAGCCCCCAAAGCCCCAAAGATGCCCACCATTCCCATCCTGATGCCCCAGCTAGGCGAATCCATCGCCGAGGCCACCATCGTCCGCATCTTGGTCGAGGCAGGACGCAGCGTGGAGGCCGCCAGTGATCTCTTTGATGTCGAGACCAACAAGGCCACGATGTCCGTCAGTGCGCCCTGCGCAGGCAAGATCACGCAAATCATCGCCGTCCCGCAGACCAGCTACGCCGTCGGCTCCACCCTCGCCGCCTTTGAGATCAGTGAAGAGGACGCGCAGAACCTCGGCTTTGCCGATACCCCGCAGCCCAGCATCGCCCAGCAGCACAACACCAGCATGGCCGATGTCGTCGAGAATCTGCACTTCCAGATCAGCGATGACGACGTCATCTCCTCGCCGCAGCCGAAGGTCGAGCCCGTCGTCGGTGGCCTGCCCGTGCCTGCTGGAGCCACCGGGGCCAGTTACATCTCACCGCGCATGCGTGCCCGCATGCTCGAGCTCGGCCTGAACGCCTCCGATCTCGCGGGCGTGCCCGGCACTGGCGCAGGCGGCCGCGTCACCGTCGAAGACTTCGAGGCCTTCCTCCGCGGCCTGGAGCAGCACCGCATGACCAAAGCCTCGCCGATGCGCATCGCCGTCGCCGATAGCATGCGCCGCGCCTGGTCACGACCGCTCGCCACCGTCGGCAGCCCCATCATGCTCGATGCCATGCTCGCGCATCGCAAAAAGGCCAATCCCAAGCCCGGCCCCGCCCTCTACGCCATCCGCGCCCTCGCCATCGCCCTCTCTGAAAATACCGCCGTCGCCGGCCGCCTCATCGGCAATCGCATCGTGCATCCCCGCGCCATTGACATCGGCTTCGCTGTCGAAGTCGAAGACGGCGTCTTCGTCCCCGTCATCCGCGAGGTCGATAAAATCCCGCTCGTCAAACTGGTGCCCACCTACAACAACCTCGTCGAACAGGCCCGCGCCCGCCGCCTGCCGCACGACATGAACCGCCCGGGCATCGCCACCGTCACGAATTTCGGCACCTTCGGCATCGTCTGGGCCACGCCCATTCCCCTGCCCGAGCAGAACCTCATCCTCGGCCTCGGCGCTGGCAGCAAGGTTCCTCATTGGAGCGATGAAGTGAACCAATTCATCCCCGTCACCAAAGCCGAGATCACCCTCAGCTTCGATCACCGCGTCTGCGATGGCGGTGCCGCTGGGCGATTGCTCAAGCGTGTCGCCGAGTTGCTGCAGAGGCCCGAGGATCTGTAAATTCGGGCCTATCTTCATCATGGAAGACAAGCCCGCCATCCGCCAGCGCATGCGCCAGCTTCTCCGTGAAGTCACCGCAGAAGCCAACGACGCGCTCATCGCCGCTATAAAACAGCACACCACCGCCTGGCCCTCGCATCAAACCGTCGCCATCTACGGCGGCCTGCGCGGGGAGCCGGATCTCATCGGCGGCTTTCTTTCGTGGCTCCGCGAGCATGGTCACCAAGCCGCCCTCTTCGCCATTGAGGGTGAAAACCTCGTCCCGCGCCTCATTCAATCCGAAGCCGATCTCATCCGTAGCAGTCTCGGAGCCTGGGAACCCAGCGAAACCTGCCCGCCGCTCGACATCGCTGATCTCGACCTCATCCTCGTGCCCGGTCTCGCCTTCTCCGCAGAGCACCGCACCCGTCTCGGGCGCGGCGGAGGCTACTACGATCGGCTTTTGGCCCAGCCGCAGTGCAAAGCCCGCCGCATCGCTTTAGCCCACCGCTTTCAACTCCTCGATGCTTTGCCAGTCGAGGCGCATGATCAGCGGGTGCATGAGATCATTGCGGTCTAAGCCGCATCAAACACCTTCCCCGGATTCAGCAGGCCCTGCGGATCGAGTGCCTTCTTCACGGTGCGCATGAGTTCAAAGCTGCCTTCACCGAGCTGACGCCTCAAAAAGCCCTTCTTCGCCAAACCCACGCCGTGCTCGCCGGTGACAGTGCCGCCGAGTTTCAGCGTCTCATCGACGATTTCCTCCAGCGCCGCTTCCACACGGTGCATTTCCTCGTGATCGCGTTCATTCGTCAAAAACGTCGGGTGTAGATTGCCATCGCCGAGATGGCCGAAAGTGCCGATGAGCAGGTTATGACGCTGGGCGACCTCGTTAATGAAACTCACCATGCGAGCCAGCTCGCTGCGTGGCACGGTCACATCTTCGAGGATCGTCGTCGGCCGCACGCGAGCGAGAGCGGAGAAGGCATTGCGGCGTGCAGCGGCCAGTTTCGCGCCTTCCTGCTCGTTTTCGGCGGCTCGCACCTCACTGGCACCATTCGCACGTGCCAGCGCCATCATCTGAGCGGCTTCTTCTTCGACGACGACGGGATGCCCGTCCGTCTCCATCAGCACCACGGCCTCCACATCCGTCGGCAGGCCAATTTTGGAGTAATCTTCCACGCAGCGCACCGTCATTTTATCGAGGAACTCCAGCGTGCAGGGAATAATCTTCGCCGCGATGATGGCCGAGATCGTTTCGGCGGCCTTCTCCATCGAATCGTAGAGCGCCAGCATCGTTTTGCGGGCTTTCGGACGCGGCAAAACCTTCAAAAGCACCTCGGTGATGATGCCCAGCGTGCCCTCACTGCCGACGAAGAGGTCCTTCATCGAGTAACCAGCCACGTCCTTCACGCATTTATTGCCGAGGAAGGTCACCGTGCCATCCGGCAGCACCACTTCGATGCCCATCACATAGTCACGCGTCACGCCGTATTTCAGGCCGCGAAGTCCGCCGGAGTTCTCCGCCACATTGCCGCCGATGGTGGAGATCTTCATCGAGCCGGGATCAGGCGGATAAAACAGGCCCACCTTCGCGCAGGCATCGTCGATTTCCTTCGTGATCACGCCGCTTTGCGCACGCAGCGTGAGGTTTTTCTCATCCAGCTCGATCAGCTTGCCCATCCGCACAAGGCAAAGCACCAGGCAGCCTGCCAGCGGGACGCTGCCGCCACTCAGCCCCGTGCCGCTGCCGCGGGTGACCACCGGCACACTCTTGTCACGCGCCAGTTTCACGCACGCCGCCACCTCCGCCGTCGTCAGCGGGAAAACGACCGCGCCCGGCCGCTGCTTCAGCGCTGCCGTGCCATCAAACGAATACGGCACGAGATCCTCGTCCCGCGTGAGCACACGCTCCGCGCTGACGATCTGCTTCAACGACTCCACAAAGGCTGCATCGACCTGGTTCATGCCGTCATCATGGCAAGTCCCCCTTGCACCGTCAACGCAGCCCGTGCTTTGGTGCACGGATGAACTTTTCCCGCCCCATCCGCTTCTCGCCTTTTTACCAATCCCGCGTCTGGGGAGGTCGACGTTTGGAGTCCGTGCTTCATCGCACGCTTCCCGATGCCACCACACCCTTTGGCGAAGCTTGGGAAGTCAGCGACCGCCCCGAGGCGATGAGCACCACCGCCGATGGCGTGACCTTGAATGACCTCTGGCAAAACCATCGCGCCGAGGTCTTCGGCCATTTGAAGAGCAGTTCGCCCTGGTTTCCGCTGCTAATGAAGATCCTCGATGCCTGCGATGATCTTTCCATCCAGGTGCATCCGCCCGCCCATCGTGCTGCCGAGCTCGGTGGCGACCCGAAGACCGAAATGTGGTTCATCGCCCATGCCGATCCGGGTGCCAAAATCTACGCCGGGCTCAAAACAGGCGTCAGCCGCGCTCAATTCGATACCGCGCTGCAAAATGGCACGCTCGCCGAGGTCGTCCACGTCATCCATCCACGCACAGGCGACTGCCTTTTCATCCCCAGCGGCCGCATTCACGCCATCGGCGCGGGCTTGCTGATCTATGAGATTCAGCAAAACAGCGACACCACCTACCGCGTCTTCGATTGGAACCGCGTCGGACTCGATGGAAAGCCCCGTCAGCTCCACATCGCCGAGTCCCTGGCATCCATCGACTTTACCGATTTCGAACCCGCCATGCAGCCCGCCGTCACCAACGGCCCGCTCGTGACCTGCGAGTTCTTCGACGTGCGTCTCTGCTCCACCACCGAGCAACTCGGCCACGAAGGCGAAAACCTCACCCTCGCCGTCACCCAAGGTCAGCTCGATCTCGCAGGCGAAACCTTCCGCGCCGGTGATTTTGCCATCATCCCTTCTTCGATGCCTAAAAGCGGCCGACTCATCACTTCGCGCAGCAGTGATGCTCAGTGGCTGGAGATTCGCATTCCATGAGCACACTGGATGTCCGCCAACAGCCGCAGCGTTCTCCTGTGATGTATCAGCGCTGGGAGAAGCTGGCCTTCCTGCACTGGCGCTGGGCCCCGGAGATCATCCAGCGCACGCTGCCTGCCGGTTTGACCGTCGATACCTTCCAAGGAGATGCCTGGCTGGCCATCGTGCCCTTTTTCATGCGCGGCATCCGCCCGCGTTTTTGCCCACCGGTGCCGGGAATCAGTGATTTTCTTGAACTCAACGTGCGCACCTACGTCCGCGATGCGCAGGGCCGTCACGGCGTGTGGTTTTACTCACTCGATTGCGATCAACCGCTCGCTGTTTGTACCGCGAGGACCTTCTTTCATCTGCCCTACCAGCACGCCCGCATGTCTGCGCCGCAGTCGGAAGGCTGGATCGACTACCATTGCCAGCGCCGAGGCGAATCCCCTTCTCGTTTTCGCTACCGGCTGAATGCGCAGACACGCCTCGCTGAACCCGGCACCCTCGAATTCTTCCTCGCCGAACGCTACCTACTGCTCTCCCAAACGCCACGCGGCCTTCGCTGCGGTCAGGTGCATCACACGCCGTATCCTTTGGCGGATGTGGAACTCGACACCTGGGACGTCAATCCCCTCCTCCAAGCCGGTTTTGATAACCCCAACCGCCCGCCGGACCACCTCATCGGCTCCCCCGGCGTGGATGTGAAGGTGTATGCGCTGACGAGATAGCGAGGAGACATGCCTGGGTTTGTGGTGCTTGACTCTCCGAGTCTGGGAGGCAGCTTTGGACATCATGAATTCTGTTTCCTTTCCTCTGCCTGAACTTGGCTCCGACTGGGCCAAGGTGATCGAAGCCGTGCAACGCTTCGGCAGCGCGGAATTACGGACGCAAGCAGGCGAGACCTTTGAGTTCAAAAAGAAGGCTGCGGACAAGCCGACGCTCGCGGAACTCCGCGCACGACATGAGGCCCATTGCCAGAAACTCCGCGAACTGGGCAACCGTCCCGCGCCGATGACGGAACAGGAGGAAGAGAGGTTCAACAAAATCATCGCCGGCGAGCTATGACCACTTACCTCGACACCAATCTACTGGTGAGGCACTACTTGGATGTTGACGACGGCGTGGCGTCGAACCTCATCTTCATGGAACAAGACGAGGTTCCATTTCCGATTACCGACCTGTTATGCCTGGAAGTTCGAAACGCCATCCAACGCATGGTTTATGAGTCCCGAACCGGCAGCGCACGGCGAACCACGCAAGAAGCCGCCTGGGCCGCCATCGCCCGCTTCGAGGAAGATTTGGAGGAGGGCGTGCTTCTACAAAGAGCAGCGATCCCGTTTCCCATGCTTCAGCAGACCTTCAACACGCTTTCTGACCGCCACACATCCAGACACGGCTTTCGCACCTACGACATCATGCATGTGGCCTCGGCGCTGCATCTGGGCTGCACCCGGTTTCTGAGCTTTGACAAGAACGCGGTGTTGCTCGCCAAGTTGGAGAGTTTACTCACAAACTCACCGGCACCCCAGCTATGAGCTAAGCCGATCTCATGAGAGAAACGGTTCTAATCTGGCTGATGCAGGTACCCTCGCTGTGTCTCGCTGATCTGCAAAAGGCTGGCGCTCCACCACCTCCAGCCACACCTCTGGATGGCCGTAACGCCATCGTGAGCCTGACCATTCAGTGGGCCTGGATTGTGATATCGCTGGCCGCGCTTGCCTGGATCATCTGGTGGGGAGTTCGAACGCGCCGGAGATGACCAACAAGCCCATCAAGCCTGCTCCTTCGGCTTGATCATCAGCACGAGGAAGACCGAGACGATGCAGAGGCTAGCGAAGACGCCAAAGCTCACATTGAGCGGCACTTTGAGGTCATTCATCTTGCCAAAGCCCCAATCGGCTAAGCCACCGCTGAACATGCTGACGAAGTTCATGATGCCGTAGCCGGTGGCGCGGAGGTGCGGGCGGGCGATCTGCGAGAGGATGGGCATGTTGTTGATGTCAAATAGGCCCCAGCCGATGCCAAAAAGGATGAGCGAGGCAATCGCCAGACCGAAGGAGTGCATCGCAGGCGCATTGCCCACACCGAAGAGCGCCGGGATGATGAGGATCATGCCGAGGGCGCTCACCTGGATGCGACCGCGTTGAGTCGATTTCATACGACGATCCGCCAGCCAGCCACCGAGCATCGCCGAACCAATGGCGGCGGCTTGCCAGTAAATCGACGCAGACATGCCTGCGATGCCCTGACTGATGTTGAACTCCTTTTGCAGAATCGCCGGCATCCAGTCCCGCACCACCCACGCGGCCACAGCGGGCAGCGTGAAATAGAGCACCAGCAGGATGAAGGACGCATTGGTGAGCAACTCACGCCCAGCGGTGAGCACCGAAGGCCTCGTATCAGCAGTGCTCGCCACACGCGGGGCATCCTTCAACAGGAACAACAACGGCACGGCATACAGAATACCGGCGAGACCGGTATAATCAAAAGCCCCGCGCCAGCCAAAGTCCGGCCACTCGTTCACAAAGCCCGCAAAGCCGCCGATCATCACGCCGCAGTAGATGCCCGTCTGATGCACACCCACCGCCCGCGAGCGAGTGCCGCCGGTGTGATAATCCGCGATTATCGCCAGCGCCGCCGGGATGTAGAAAGCCTCGCTCACGCCCATCGCCGTGCGTGTCCAGAGCAGCTCATTATAGCTGCCCACCTGCCCGGTGTACCAGGTGATGGCCGACCACACCACGAGGCTGCCGGTGATGGTGTATTTGCGACTGAAACGATCCGCGATGTAGCCGCCGATGGGGCTGAAGAAGGCGTACACCCATTTGAACTGTCCGAGCATGTAACCCCAATTCGTTTCGCTGCCGATGCTGGTGATGTCCTGCATCACGCTGACCTTCATCGACGCGATCATCTGCCGGTCGAGGTAGTTCAGCAGCGCCACGGGAAAGAGCAGCGCGACGACGGTCCACGCGTAGCGGCCGGGGGAGGTTGGATTTTCAGTCATGAAGCAGCCATCGAAGCGTAATGCGCCGTTTTGGGCAAGATCGAAGCGTGATGAAGCCTTGTCGGCGCGATGACGATGCTTGATGCTCGAAGCGCAGATCAAAGCGCCAGCGGCTGGTCTTCGCCGATGACTTTCACTTCGAGTTCGAGCTGCACGCCACGTTGTTCCTGGGCCTTTTCTTTGATCTTGGCGACGAGGTCGAGCACTTCGCGGGCAGTGGCTTTACCTTCGTTGACGATGAAATTACCATGCACGGGCGAAACGACGGCTGCGCCGACGCGGGTGCCTTTGAGGCCGAGGTCATCGACGAGTTTGCCGGCTCCGCAGAGCTCGGGGTTTTTGAAAATGCAGCCTGCGCTGGCTCCGATGGGCTGGCTGGTGCGGCGTTTGATGCGGCTGGCTTCCAATCCGGCATCGATCTGTTCTTTCGGAGCGGGTTTACCCTCCAAAACGGCTCCGACAATGTAGCGATCCTCAAACTCAGGCACGCTGCGGTAGTGATGCTGGATCTCGGCGAGCGGTTTTTCCTGAATGCTGCCATCGGCAGCGATGAAGCGCACGCTGACGACATGGTCGAACATCTCCGCGCCCATGGCACCGGCATTCATGCGCAACGCGCCGCCGAGATTACCGGGAACGCCTTCCATCCATTCGAAGCCGCCAATGCCCGCATTGCGGGCGGAGCTGGCGATCTTCTTCAAGCGAGCACCGACGCCGACGATGAGGCGCATGCCTTCGGCCTTCACGTCTTCAAACTCACCTTTGCTCGGATGCATGACCGCGCCGCGAATGCCGCCGTCTTTGACGAGCAGATTCGAGCCGCGACCAATAACACGAATGGGCACCGAGGTGGCGCGGAGGTGCTTCACCACTTCGGCGAAGGCCGCGACGGTGTGCGGCTCAATCCAATACTGCGCGGGACCGCCGATGAGAAAGGTAGTGTGGCGGTTCATCGGCTCATAAAGCCGCGCTGCGCCGCCGCCGTTGGCTTCGAGGATGCTGCACAGCTTTTCGAGCACGGGCAGATCCTTCGCGATGCAGCGACCGACCTCGTGGACGTTGCCCGCACCGAGCGTGATGAGCAGATCACCGGGCCGAAGGGCATTGCCGACCTTGTCGCGGGCAAAGGGCATCGTCGGCGTGCTGCCGGTCTTGGTGTGATCGTTTTGCAGCTTCACCTCTTCCAAAATGGTTTCACCACTCACACCGGGCAACGGCTTCTCGCTGGCGGGATACACGTCGGTGACGAAAAGCTCGTCCACATCGCCGAAACTGGCTCCAAACTCCTTTTTGAGCAATTGCGTGCGGCTGAAGCGATGCGGCTGGAAGAGGCAGACAATGCGTTTCGCCTTCAAACCCTTCGCCGTGGCCAAGGTGGCCGCGATTTCGCTCGGGTGGTGGCCGTAGTCATCGACAACGGTGAATCGCTCGCCGCTGTGGCGAATCTCGAAACGGCGTTTGGCACCGCGAAACGAGCGCAAGGCATGCTGGATGGCCTCAAACGTGACGCCGCAATTCGTGGCAAGGGCGATGGCGGCGAGGGCATTGCTGACGTTGTGCTTGCCGGGAATGCCGAGTGTGGCGGTGCCGAGGAGTTGGCCTTTTTGATACACTTCGAACTCCGAGTGATCGGGCCGCATCGAGAGGATGTTTGCCGAGAAATCGTGCTCGCGGCTCCAGCCGTAACTGACGCCGTTGGAGCCGGCGCAGACCTCGCTGGCCACGGGATCTTCGGCACAATAAACCCAATGACCGGGCGTCTGACTGAGCACTTGGCGGAAGACAGTCTTAATGGCCTCGATGCCGTCATAGAAGTCGAGATGCTCGGGCTCGATGTTGAGCACGATGGCGTGCTGCGGGTGGAAATTCACCAGCGTGCCATCGCTCTCATCGCCCTCGGCGACGAAGAGTTCGCCTTCGGGGTCCCAGTGGGCGTTCGAGCCGAGGATCGGGATTTCCGCGCCGACGTAGTGGCTGGGCTTGAGGCCGCCTTGGCGCAACACATGCGCCGTGAGGGCGGAAGTGGTCGTTTTGCCATGCGTGCCGCAGACGACGACGCCTTTTTTGTTCGCCATCACCGCGGCGAGAGCCTCGGCTCGACGCACCAGCGGGATGCCCTGCTTGAAGGCGGCTTCATACGCGATGTTGCCGGGCTTGATGGCGCTGGAGTAGATGACCATGTCGCACTCCTCGACTTCCTTCTCCGTGTGGCCGTGGAAGAATTGCAGGCCGAGCTTTTGCAGTCGCTCGGTTTCGAGCGTGGTGGCTTTGTCGGAACCACTGACCTTATGCCCCAGGCCAAGCAGCAGCAGCGCCAGCCCGCTCATGCCGCTACCTGCAACGCCAATGAGGTCGATGCGCATGGGGTAACGGCTTTCTTTGAGGAGGCTGAGGACGGCGTGAGTCATGAACGGAGGGGAATGGATGAAGATGGTAAAACGAACCGGCGCGAGGGCAAGGACGCGGAGCACATGAACTCTTCTCAATCCCAATCGCCCATTTCCATGATCTCCTGCCGGATTTGCAACTGCTCCTGGTGGTTCATGGCAAGCACCCAGACGGTTGTGCGTCCGATGGGCGACCGTCCGGCGAAACGTGTGCCCTTGAACTCAAAATGCTGAGTCCAATCGTCTTCGCGTGGATGGAAAAGGCGTGTGAGCTTGTTGGTATCCGGGTCGATGCCGCCCACGTTCGTACCTTTATGCAAGTTACAGCGAGGGCAGATGAGGGCGAGGTTGGTGAACTCGTCACTACCACGATGCTGCCTAGCGATGATGTGGTCGATCTGAAATACGAGCCAGGGGGCGTGAGTGTGCGGCAAGCGGCAGTACTCGCAACGGTCACCCGCACGTTCACGGACAAGAGCGCGGATATAGTCGTCGATCATGCGAGGCCTTGCTGGCGGAGATAGCGGCGCGCCTTGGCCTGCAGGATAGAGATCATGCCTGCGGCGTTCACCATGGCCTCGTACTCAGATTTTTCTTCCTGGGTGATGGTTCCTTCGCGGTTTTTTTCCGCCAACTCGTCCAGCCGTGCCTGAGCAGCCGTGTCTGCGCGTGCGTCGGCGAGCGATCTGGCGGATTTTTCGTTCAGCGCTTCCTCGAACGGGAGAAGGAAGCGATCCAGAAGGGTGGCTGAGGCACGCATATGCCTAGAGTAAATAGAGGCAGATGGATTGGCAAGAGCCCCTTTCGGAAGCAGCATGCAGATCAAGTATCATCCGTACGAATCCTCCTTGGGCGGTCCCAGGAAGAGATCAAAGCCAGAGATCATCTTCGCCATCATGAGTCGAGTGTGCTTTTGTGCTTGCTGCCTACTGTCCAGCCAGCCGCACCGGCGTGAGTTCGGCGGATTTGCCGCCGCCATCGACAGTGAGAATGCCTTCTTGAAGGGTGATTTGGAGGTCCATCGCTTTGTCGGCGAGGAGAGCGAGGGTTTTGACCTGCGCGGGATCGAGCTGCCAGACGGTGAGGTTGCGCACTTTGGCGATTTTTTCTGCCACAGAGGCCCACCACGCGGCGCTGGTGTTGCTGAAGGTGTAGATGGTGACTCGCTTCGAGCGGCCGCAGGCTCGCACAAGGCGTTTTTCCTCCGGCTGGCCAAGGTCGATCTCATGCATGCGAAGGCCGGTGAGGTCGTTTTGCACCAGAGCGGGCTCATCCGGCTCGAACATGTCCTTGCCGAATTCGAGGGAGCCGAGGTCGTTGGTCTCGGGCGTGTTGAGCACCCAGGCGAGGAGGCGGATCATCATGCGCTCCTCGGTCTCCGAGGGGTGGCGGGCGATGGTGAGGCTGTGGTCCTGATAGACGTTGCGGTCGAGATCGGAGAAGGAGACGGCGGCTTTGTGGATGATCGCTTTGAGGGCCATGCGGGGAGGTAGCGGCGTGCGGGATGAGGGTCAAGACAAGCGACGATCTCGGTCTCGGCGCATGACCAAGCTTGTCAGCAGTTAATAATTATCATAAATCAAGCAATGCCTGCCTTTTTGGTCGCTGCAACCGGTCACCCAATGCCCCTCGCCGCCACGAAGACTGAGGCTTTTCGCCACAACCTCCTGACGAAAAAAGCCTCGCGCCTGCTGCCCGGCCATCCCAGATTCCCGCCATGTCCCTCGACTACCGTGACTACATGCGTGAGCAGCCTCCCCGGCGCTCTCCGTCCCCCATCAGCAGGGTGCGGAACCTTTCCGCCTTTGCGTGGATCATGATCGCCCTCGGGATGATGTTTGTGGCGCAGTTTGGCTTCGACACGCAAGAGATCATTAAGTTGGAAGGCTCGGTGAGCGTGGCAAAACTCGCCGCAGGGAAGTTTTGGACGCTGGTGAGCTACATGTTCGTTCACGGCACCGTGGGCCACTTCCTGCTGAACGTGCTGATGCTGTGGTTTGTGGGCCGGCAGGTGCAGAATCTTTTCGGAGGACGGCACTTCCTTCAGATTTTCTTCCTCAGCGGCATCGCCGGAGCAGTGCTGGAGATGGCTGTGAATGGTTTTGTGCATGGCGATACCGTCACGCCTCTCGTGGGAGCTTCCGCCTGCGCCTTCGGCCTGCTCATGGCGCTGGCGGTGCTGCTGCCGGACGAGCAAATCACCGTCTTCATCTACTTCATCATTCCCGTGCCTATGCGCTTGTGGACGCTCGCCAAGGTGCTGGTGGTCATGCAAACCGTTTTTGCCGTCGCCGGGCTGCTTTTGCCCAACTGGCTGCCGGAGGGCCTCAAAATCGCCTACTTCGCCCACCTCGGCGGGGCCTTTGCAGGCTGGTTTTATGCCAGGGCACTCGGTTATGGCGGACGCCCCATGACCTACCGCAGCCAATGGCAGCCTGAGGCGCAGCTCCACCGCACACCTGCCACCGCCCGCGTCGTCGCACGCGGCCGGGTGCAGATGGATTTTGAGGGCCCAGCGGCCTCCAAAAGTGCCCCAACTGCCCCGGCACCCAATGATCTCGAAGCCGAGGTCAATGACATCCTCGATAAAATCCTCGTCGATGGCATCGGCAGTCTCACAGAAGCTGAAAAGCGCCTCCTGGAGCGTGCCAGCGCCGAAATCCAACAGCGTGAGCAAACCGGCTCGCTGCGTTGAAACAGCCGAAAAGCATCCACCACGATGTTTTCCACCCGAGCCCTTGCTCTCGCCCTTTTGATCCTTGTCGTCGTCGGCAGCGGCCTGATCATCCGCCAGTGCCGCCACGCTCCAGTGCCGACTCCGAAACCTCTTTTGCATCAGGAACTGCCAGACGAGTAGGCCGGATGTGTTCGGCGCATGACGCATCGCAAACTTCACGACTTTCTTCGCCGAACTATCCGGCTCATTTGGGGGGGCGATCAAATGCCGGTGAGCAAGTGAGCGCACCCACAGCCGGATAGTTGGGCATCGAGCTCGATGAGAACCACGAGATGGTTCCGCCCAACACATCCGGCCTAAAAGCTAGCCCCGCTCAAAAGAGCTCCGCCTGCGTTCGCGGTGGAGGTGGCAGGCCGATCTTCTTGTAGGCCGCTGGCATCGCCACACGACCTCGCGGCGTACGTTTGAGATAGCCTTGCATCACGAGATAAGGCTCATGCACATCCTCCAACGTGCTCGCATCCTCGCCCACGGCCACCGCCACGCTGCCCATGCCCACCGGACCGCCATCAAACTTCCCGATGATGGCTTCGAGGATGCGGGTGTCCATATCATCGAGGCCGCTCTCATCAATATCACGCATGCTCAGCGCCGCCTGCGCCACCTCACCCGTGATCACGTTCTGCGCTTTGACCAGAGCGTAGTCTCGCACCCAGCGGAGAAGGTGATTGGCCACACGCGGTGTGCCGCGTGAACGGCGAGCGATCTCATGAGCGCCGTCTTTTTCAATCGAGACATCCAGCAGCTTCGAGGAACGCATCAGAATGTGCTCCAACTCTTCTGTCGTGTAGTAATCGAGCCGGTTCGGAATGCCGAAACGGCTGCGCATCGGCGCAGTGAGCTTGCCGGCCCGCGTCGTCGCTCCCACCAAAGTGAAAGGCGGCAAATCGAGGCGGATCGTGCGGGCCTTGGGTCCTTGGTCGATGATGATGTCTAGCCGAAAATCCTCGATCGCGGGATACAAATACTCCTCCACGCTGGGATGTAGCCGGTGGATCTCGTCAATGAAAAGCACGTCCCGATCCTGCAGATTGGTAAGGAGGCCCGCGAGATCGCCGGCGCGTTCGATCTGTGGTCCGCTCGTCGTGTGGAGCTTGGAACCAACGGCGCTGGCAATCAAATTCGCCAGCGTCGTCTTGCCTAGGCCGGGTGGACCACAAAGCAGCACATGATCCAGCGCCTCACCACGAATTTTCGCTGCCTCCACCATCACCAGGATCTGCTCTTTGACCTTCGTCTGACCATGAAACTCCGAAAAATCCGCCGGGCGGAGGGCCAGATCAAAGGGCGAGTCAGATTCGTTGAGCGCGGGATTCACAGTTCGTCATGTAGAGCACGCCCCAGGCCCCGTGCAAGACATCCTCCGCGCCCACGCCAAAACCTCGCTGGCTTCCGGCAGCTTAATCATTGGAGGAGGACCACAACTGGATGATTCCATGCCCGGCGGCACAGAACAGGACGAACTGCTTATTTTACCTCTATCCAAAAATTTGGTATTTAGGTGAACCTCAAAATCCGTCTTGTTATTTTGAGCAAAGCAGAAAAAAATGTAGCTGCTTATGAAAGCTAAACTACTCCTCGTCGTCGCGGCACTAGCCGTTTTCTCTACTCCGTTACTTATCAGTGCAGACGCTCCTAAGAAGGCGCCAGCAAAGAAAACCGAAGCCAAATCGGATCAAGACACCTATCCCTTCTATGGAAAGGTCACCGCCATCACCTCCCGCACACTCACCATCGTCCGCGGCGAAAACGCGGAGGCTGCTGAAGCTAAGTTCAACCTCAACGCCAGCACCGAGTATGTGAACGGAGACAAACCCGCTACGTTTGAGGCCGTCAAAGTCGGCTCCTGGGTGGGCGGCAGTGTGAAGAAAGCCACGGGTGAAGGCCATGACAGCGTCTTGAAACTCAACATCGGCGTCAAACAGAAGGGCTCCGGCAAGTCGGAGACTCCGGCGAAGAAGAAGGAAGAGACCAAAAAGAAGGAGAGTTCGAAGAAGAAGGACACCTCGAAAAAGAAGAGCGAGTAACGCTTCCGATTCCTCCAGATGGCATGGCGCGGCATGACCAACGGCCCGCCATGCCATCGTTTTTTTCATCCGACAGTCATGGAATCACGCTACCGCCGCAAACGGAAGGCCTCGGGTGTGATGGCGGTGGAACCGCAGCATGTTCCGTGGTGGTGGCAGGCCCTCGCCTTGCTCGCCCTCATTGCCGCAGGAGCAGGGGTGCTCCAGGAAGCCCCTGTCCACCACCGTCCCAGCCTTGTCGCAGACTCTCCTACCTGCGTGGACATCAATTTCGGCTCGGCGGCTGAACTCGATTCGTTGCCCCGCATTGGCCCCGCGCTCGCCAAGGCCATCATGGCGGCACGCCCGTTCTCCAAGCCTGAGGACATCGAACGAGTCAAAGGCATCAGCCCTGCCATGGCAGGCAGATTACGCCCCTTGATCCAAGCAGCTCACGGGCGACGTGCTGCGGACAGGCGGTGATGTATCCTAGCCTTTCCCGCAAGGCTCGTGAAAACGCGGTGCTGAGGTTTCAAAAACGCCCCCACCCACCCAAGAGAATCACTCCACCGCCCGCTGCCGCAGCCTTCGCAGGCAAACAACCCGCCAGCGCTTTCTGTTATGCGTCGCGCTCCATCTTTCCGCTTCGAGCCAAACTTCTCCCGATGCTGACCGAAGATGCTCTCCACGAACTCTTTGCCACCAATCACCAAGCCGTCGCTGAAGTAGCGCACACGGAACTGCACGAGTTCCTGAGCCGTGAGCTTGCCCTTAGCCTCCAGCACAGCCCTCACCTGCCCGGCTCCCATGCCACGTCTTACCACCTCCGTCTTATCGGCATTTTGGACCTCCCCCGCATGGCTGTAGAGCAGTTTTCGATAGGCTTTAGCCCCCCCGCACTTTCCCAGCCGCTCACCGGCTTCGCGGTCAGCTTGCTCATCGCCCGCTGCGCCCTCCGGCTACCACTCAGCGCCTCGGCGTAGCCACACCAGCGGTAATCCTTCGGATCTTTCACCAGACCGGCTCGCACCGGGTTGAGATCAATGTAGGCGGCCATCGTGTGCAAAGGTTCCCCTTTGCCCTCCACCAGTTCGCTTTTGAAGCGGTCCATCCAAAGCGTGCCCTTGCGCCCACGGCGTTTGTTAAACCACCTGCTGAAACGCTCCTTCACTTCTTTGAGGTAGATGAAGAGGTCGCAGAATCGCTTTTTGATCGCCGTCACCTTCTCCTCCGCCAGCGACGCCATCCATCGACGACGTAGATCGTCCAATTCATCCTTGAGCAATCCCACGAAGGTCTTGCTGTAGAACGTGCGCAGGTGCTCCAATAGCCTTTGCTCCCCTTCCACCCCGTCGAACCGCCTCAACCACACTTCACGCCAGGGCACATCGACGAGCACATGGAAGTGATTGCTCATCACACAGAAGGTCACCACCTTCACGCCGCAGAACTCGCTCATTTTCCAAAGCAGCCTGCGCAGTGATTCCTTCTCCACATCACCAAAATGAACCTCACCTCCACAGGTGCGGGACATCGCGTGGTAGCAGTAAGATTAAAACGGCCCCTTCCCCACGATCCTCCGCCTACCACCCGACCACGACCGCGCGGCAGGATACGAGCCTGTTTTCACGTCTATAACGCCGAGGGCTTCCTTCATCGAAAGGGATTGGGTATGAGGGGGGGGGATCTTAGCTTTCATTGGGCGAATCCAAGCCAGCATCGTGTCACTAGCGACTGGAGACCGGTATATAATGCCTGGCATCTTTTTCTTCTTTTTCGCGCCACAAAAAAGAAGGCGATTCCTTCAAGGAACCGCCTTCGAGATTAGTGCGACAAATTAGAACTTCTTTAGCGGCGACGACGCACGAAGAGCGCCACCAAACCGATCATTCCAAGAAGAGCACGAGAAGGCTCGGGAACTGCCCCTAAGGCTGTCATGTTGACATTGTTTCCGTTGTCTGTGCCTTTCAAAATATCGCCAGGAACAACTGTGTTCAGAAGAAGGCTGGCAGTTCCAAGATCTGATGGAGACTTGTGAGAGGTGGTGTCTTTGACGACAGCCCACTCTGTTGCACTAGCGAATGAACTAGCTGGTGTGCCGGCAACATACGAACCCGCATTAAATGCGAGAAGGTAGAGTTGAGTAGCCGCAGGCAGAGCACTGATGGCAATGCTATTGTAGGAGCCGCTAACAGCCAATGGAAACGCCCAATCGGTTCCCGCTGCCGCCGTTGCTCCACTCAGAGAGCGAATATCTTTGAAGCCAAGAGCGATGAGATCAGCGAAGGCGGTTACAGTGTTGAAAGCTGAGTCTGCCACAGTGATGGGTGCACCGAGTCCATCCGTGAAAATACCAATCGAAACCCCACCGGCAGTCAAGGCACTACCAGAACTAGAAAGAAACTGGCCGACAGATACATTTTCAATATGGCCAACTGTCACAGCGGCAGAAACAGGGGAGGCAACACACGCCAAAAAAGCAACGAAAAGAGCGATAGAACGAGGTTTCATAAGATAGGGGGGAATGAAAAAGTTGATCAAGGTGCAAGCGGGGAATTGAAAGTGACCACTGCGTCAGCAGTAACCGAAACAACTACACCACGATTCAAAGGAATGCTGTCGGTGGCAGTAAGAGGAAGGGGATTGTAAGCGCCGTCAAGCATCTGAGCACCATCCGAGAAGTAGGTTCCGAGCGTTGTCATGTTACCATCGGAACTAAATGCATTGAAGCCATCCGCATAAGGCGACAAAGCAGAATTGAAAGTGCTTCCGTAAATCGATGTGGCCGAAGCAGGGTTGAGATTACCCACGATATTTACTCCAGATTGAAACATCGGAACTTTCGTTTTGGTCGGCTTAACCTCACCCATAAAATTGAAAGCTACCGGTGCTGCGGCGCTGAACGAGAAGCCCGTCCCAGGATAAACAATGCTATGCCCAGCAGGCGTAGTGTAATCACCAGCAACCCAGGAGGCTCCATCGAAGATGCGCGTGGAAGTGGAACCGTTCGGCTCGAAAAGATTCACAGCATCAACAAAAGCGGTCAATCCTGTAGCACCTTGAACTATCTTATCGAGCGTCACATGCTGGCGAATTGCGATCTGAACCGTTGTGCCGCGGATACCACTTGGGGTTATTGCTGATGCCATTGTCAGAGCAGTAGCAGAATTACTTGCGATATCAAAGATCAGACCCTCGTTGGCACCCGAAACAATTTCAGCGTAAAATTTAGGGTAATTAGTGGTTGGTGCCGTAAAGCTGGTCGCGTTGTATGCTCCAACAGTCCATCCTGCCGTTGTTGTGGGAGTAATGGTTAATCCATCGCTGCTGACAGAAGCCGCTCCTTGGAAGACATTTGAGTTTACGAGAGTCGGGACAACCAAAGTCGTTCCGGCTGGGCAACTAAGACTAGAAAACCCAACAATCCCCGAGGTAGCTCCCTGGCCGAAAGCAGCCGGGACGGAGAAGAGGGCAGTGCCGAGAAGGGTGAGCGCTAGACAAGTTTTCATGGAGGAGAAGAATGGGTTTCAATGA
>Ga0114981_10000869_pt1 | contig 19910 bp, 26 predicted proteins | sample S_140806_MF_Meta_FD_87028 | JGI IMG/M metagenome (GOLD analysis project Ga0114981, IMG submission 87028) | Freshwater microbial communities from Lake Simoncouche, Canada to study carbon cycling - S_140806_MF_MetaG | ecosystem: Environmental > Aquatic > Freshwater > Lake | place: Lake...
ATTTGGGACGAGGTCAAAATTACAAAAAGTGGCAAGTCTCCTCCTTAGATGGAGCGGCAGTATACTTCGATCCAGAAACAACAAAACTAAAACTGATTAATTGCAAGCTTAAGAATAATAAAAATATTTCTAGAAAAATATTTGAAGGCCAAAATAAAATGGTTTGTGCTTGGGTTGAGTGCGAAGAAATTCAAATAAACCCAAATTCAAATACTATTAAAAACAAAATATCTTACAATCCTAAAAAAGCTCCTTATTGGTGCGACGAAAGCGGGGCAGATATTGACAATCAAAAATTTGATATGATTTTTAGTGAAGGCAACGCTTTGTATATGGGCTAAAATAATAATTTCTCTTAGACGTTATGATTCTAGGAGAAAAATGAAGTGAATACAGAAAAGCTACTCATTAGAGGGGAAGAACATGAGATTGAAGTCAAGCCTATAAATCTGATCTTCAATTCCTCAGTTGATGAGTCCGTTTATTTAGATCGGATTATGATAACTCCTGATATGACCTTGGAGCATTTCAAATCTCTCAAGGAAGTAGACCCATACTCAGCGAGATTTTTTAAGATAGTCGTTCCAGATTTTCCATATGAAATTACTAAAGAAAAATTAGAAGGATGTTCTTTAGCCTTTCAGCATATCATTGGACTTTTTTCTTTGAGTTTTGTTTTATTGTCTCAAAACATAAAGTTTGGATGGAAATATCCAGAGTCATTTCTTCATCCAAAATATCAAGGAAATATTGCTGACGCACTAATAGCTTTCTCAGATAAAGAAAAGTTTATTAGAATTATTACAGAAGTCAAAGAAGAACTCTTAAAAAAGGGCAAATAATTTATGAAAGAAAAGCCTTTAATTTTTATCGATAAGATAGAAAAAATAGAGTTTTTTGATGTTTTAGTTGAAGATATTCATTCTGCTGGAGAAAAATCAAATCATCATTGTTTAGAGGGTAGTTCTAAATTAACCTACCATGAAGTTTGGGAGTGGATAAGTCGAGGTGGAGATTGGAGCTTCATCGTGACAGAGCATAACAACCCAGAGAAAGTTTTCATGCGTGGCTCTGCATATGAAGATATGGACGCTGCAAGAAAAGGGGAACACCAACTATCGTTGGGACAGGTAACAGATGCGGAACTTTCTGATCTGCAAAAATTATTACATAGAAAAAGAAAAGAACAATACGGAATCAAATAATAAAAAATCAACATCGTTATGTAATTGAGGGAAATTTAAAATGTCTAAACCAAAAGAAATAGTAAAAAGTGCGATGGATGGTAAGCTTCTTACAAAAGAAGAAAAGTCCATAGTTGCATCTAATGCTCAATGCTCAAAAATCTATGCAGAAAAGGTTTTGCAAGAAAGATTTATTGAGGGCGAAGAAGTAATTAAAACTAGTGCTTCTCAAACCTACCTTTATGCAAAAGACGTTATAAAAGGAAGGTGGAAAGAAGGGGAAGACACTCTATCTAAAGATGCCCATTACGCAGTAAAATATGCTGCAAATGTTTTATTTGGAAGATTTCCAAAAGGCGAAAATGAAATTGCAAAAAATCCTAAGGCGGCATATCAATACGCAGTGGCAAGGAGTGCGAGATTTGAAAAAGCAGAACAAAAAATGATAGAAGAACTTCCGGCCATGGATTTGGTTGAATATAGCTTAAGTATTATCGGAGATAGATGGCCGGAAGCAGAAGAAAAGATATTAAAATCTTCGCGTCGTTCTGAGTCTTCCGTCGCCTTCGCTGAGACAATCGTCTATAGTCCATCTACTTCTTCCTATAGCTCTCCGGCGTGTCATTATGCTTGTGGGCATGAATTCAAATGGAAAGAAGCTGAGTCCGAAATCTTAAAGAATCCTGTGGAGTCTTCTCAATATGCAATTAACGCCTTAAAAGGAAGGTGGGAAGAAGGAGAAGAAATTATTTCTACTTGTGGGTCTTCCTCTCTTACTTATGCTTTGTATTTAGAACAAGAGTTTGAAAAAGGAGAGGACGCAATAATCAATTTGATTGCAGAAGAAAACTCTTGGAGTTCTAATCACCTTATAAATAATTATGTTGGTCGAGTTTTACATGGGAAAAGATGGCTGAAGTTTGAAAGCTTTATCGATAAAGCAAATATTGATGATGAAAAATTAACTACGCTAATACAATACTATAGCGATAATGTTAACGCAAAGCTGCCCGACTTCATTCACAATAGAATGATTGCCGCCGCTATAAGCAACCCAGAAGATTGGGGCATTCGCAAATATTTCGATTCATTGGAAGAAAGAGAAGATAACGAAAAATTGCTTTTGGTCAAAAGATTTAGTTTAGATCAACTTAGGGAAATATTGAGTTCAGTAAATGATTGAAAACATTACAAAAGAGTGGAAAACCGAGACTGGCTTGGTTGCAAGGGTCATTCAACACCCTCTTTTATATCATTTTTGTGGTTATGTAGGACTTGATAAGGGTTCTGGTTTTTATGAACTGGACTATGCCAAAATAGAAAACCGCATATATGTTCATGGAGGCGTAACATTCACAGGAACCTTTAAAGACTCTGCTTTATGGTGGATTGGTTATGACTGTGCGCACTCTTGCGACTTTAGTAAGTATAATCCAAGTGGCGTAAAAAGAGACTTGAATTTTTGTGTGGATGAGTGCGAATATTTAGCGAAACAAATTTTTCAAACTCCTATTGACTACTATTTTTTAGCTAAGAGAATAGGAAGACTACCGGAAGACCTTCACAATAAAATGATTGCTTGGGCAATTGAGAATCCTAATGATGAAATAATTAAGGAGTATTTTGAAAATTATGGAATGCCACTTCTTTGAATGCCATTGTCACAGCCCAGAACACACTTTGGTTTTTCATCTTTTTGATGATGATCCAAAAATGCTTTACGCCCATGTGTTTTTGAATCCAGATACTTTTTTTAAGAGAATTTGGAATTCAATTAAATATATTTTTGGATATAAATGTGTGTATGGTCATTTCGATGAATTTATTTTCAATCCAAAAGATGCTCAAAAATTAATAAATTTATTAGAACAAATAAAGGAATGACTTAAAATGATCACCGAATTTAGACTGCCCTATCACGGAACCTATGTCCGTGAGATCAAATACTCTGTTCAGGTCATGTGCTTGCCAGAAAACAGCAACGACCTTATCGTCGCTCTCCTACGCCGCTGCTACCCTGAGATCACCGAAGAAGCGATCAACGAACTCGCCTACAAGAACAAGGCGTTCACAATCTTCGGAACGATCAAGATTTTCAACGGCGGGCCAATGTACGCAGTTCTCTACCGTCACGATGAGAAGTGGTTCATCTACTACGTTCCACAATCCATTCGCAACTCAAAAAGCTTCACGGATCACGACATTCCGAAGAATATTCCTTGCTTCATGGGTTTCTGAGGAAGTCAACAAATTACTTAAAATAATAATAAATTAGAGTCGTTATCTGATTATGAACATGAACTCAAAAATAATTTCGATAATCAATCACGCTCAGTATTCTGATCGGGATGCTTGGGAAAAAGCTATAAGCGGAAACAAAGATTTTTTTGAACGAGAATTTATAGCAAAAAGTGCTCACATTTCTTTTGATTATGCCAAATCACTTGGAGAAAGATTTTCTCTTGGTGAAAAAGTGATTAGCGAAAGTGCAGAAAAAAGCTATAGATATGCCAAAGAAGTTTTGCTATCTAGGTTTGAATTAGGCGAGGAAAAAGTTCAAAAAGATATTGAATATTGTTACAGATATGCAAAAGATGTTATAAAAAATAGGTGGGAGCCAGCAGAAAAAAATCTCTTGAACTTAAAGTCATCGGAAGCAAATGAATTTTTAGTTTCCTATGCAATTAATATAATCAAAAGCCAATGGCCCGAGGCAGAGGAAAGAATCAAAAGTATTGAGCCTTACCGAATTCACGATTATTGTGTAAATGCTCGAAAAAGCAGATGGGAAGAAGTAGAGCCTCAAATTTTGAACATGAGTGCAACTTCAATTATTGATTATTGTAAAAACTGCGTAAAAGGACGATGGGAAAAGGCCGAGGAAAAAATTCTAAAGTCTAAACCAACACATAATTTTATTGTTGATTATGCAAAGGAAGTTGTGTGCGGTCGATGGGTTGAGGGAGAAAAAGAAATGTTGACCGATAAAAAGGTCGCCATTAAAATTAAATATTGCGATGAAGTTCTTGAAGGAAGATGGAAAGAATTAGAAGATATTTTATTTGAAAAAGAAAGTACCCAAAGATTATATCAATACGCAAAAGATGTAATAAAAGGGAAGCTGCCTGAGATTCTTCATAATAAAATGCTTATGATAGCAATGCTCAAAAAAGACGATTGGACGAACAAGTATTTGAAAGCCAAAAAATACAAGATTGAAAAGAAACTAAAACTTTACGAGACCAACAATGCCTAAAGACAAAAGCAAACTGCCCCTTCCGATTCTTTATGAATTTCTTGTGACTGCAACAAATAACAATGGCTTTCTTTATTATAATCTAAGGACTGCTCTGAAGTCTAGATTTAATTTAGACACAGAAGCCAAAGCGGAAGAAAAGTACGAAGAATTGAAGAGTGATTTCGACAAAGACCCAGACAAGTATTTCTTGCAGCTTTTAAAAAGTAAAAATGTAACTTCAAATTGGCTTGAAAAAAAAAGAATTAGATTTACTGAAAACGTAGAAAAGCAATTTTTTGAAAAATATAAAGATACCCCTTTGTATTTTAGATATTGTGAAATTTTCAATATTATTGTCGGCAATTACGAACAAGTTGTGACCGAGGTTGCATTGGGCTGCGAAGTTTCTTATAATAAAAAGCGTTACTTAGAAACCTTGTTGAAGAGAAGAAAAATGATGAAAGAATGGATTAATGAATTTTTGTCGCACAAGACAGAGATCACACAGGACGATTCTATCAAAACGTTATTGGAAAATTTATGAGTCAAGAAGAAGTCGAAAGCCTTAAGATGCAGCTTGAAGAACTAAAAAATAGTTTCAAGGTTGTTGCGTATGCAAAAACAAATGAGCATGGGGATTTGTTTGATCTTAGATTACAGAACAACCCGTACAACGATCAGAAAACTATTGTACCGCTTTTCAGACTAATTGATTCCGTTAATAATTAAGGTAAGAAATGACTTATATTTGGATGGTTTTAGTTAATAATAGTAGAATTATTGGCTATGTAAGATCAGAAAGCGAAACCAGTGCTTTTAACATTGCAAAAGAAAAGGTTGCGAAGGATGTTCCCTTTTTTTTAGAGAGGGTTTATTTAGGAAGCCCCATACCAGTTGGCGAAGAATTCTTTATTTCCAATTAAATAGCTGGACGGTGATGTTTGACAAATAACATATCTTTGATTGGAGATGTTCATGGTAAATATAAAAGATACCATGAAATAATTAGGGAGAAAGATCGCCATGAATACACTGTGCAAATTGGAGATTTTGGATTCAATTATGAAACTTTAAAAAATGTTGATCCAAATAATCATAAAATTATAGGTGGCAACCATGATAATTATGATAAAATAATAAATACTCCACATTATCTTGGAGACTATGGAAATACAACTCTAAATGGAGTAGAGTTTTTCTTTTATAGAGGGGCTTATAGCATAGACCGCCAATATCGCACAATTGGAGTGGATTGGTGGGAATCTGAGCAATTAAAAATTGAACAGTTCATGGAGGCAAGAGAACTCTATAGAAGCATCAAGCCAAAAATTGTTATAACTCATGATTGTCCTGAGTGCATTGTTCCATATTACATAGGTTTTCAAGGAAAAATATATCAGAACATAACCAGTTGGGGATTGAATGAATTACTTAATATTCATCAACCAGAACTTTGGATTCATGGTCATTTTCATCAATCCAAAACCACAAAATATGGAAATACAAACTTTATTTGTTTGAATGAATTAGAAGTTTTTAAAATTAAATAATAAATTGTGCAGATCGTTATCTCTGCAAGTTGAAAAATAATCTGCAAAAGGAATTAAAATATGATAATAATGCCAGCTTGGATAATTAGTGAAGATGAAAATGGATATGTCGCTCTTTTGGGTAGCGAACCTAAGATGGATGCAGAAAAAGAGTTTTTGCCCAAAGAATGTGTTGACAAAATTGTTTACGCTCCTATGATTCACGAATCTGGTTACAAATTTTCTTTGCTTACTCTCAACCCAGACAAAGTTCCAGAAAAAATTAAAAACATGATCAATCACTGAAAATAAAAATTTATTCAAGCCGTTATGTGTATAAGGAGACAAAAATGAACGAACAATTTGCCAATGTCATTCGCCAAAGAATTTACCAGCGTGTTCCTCTTGAGCAACTCGCAGAAGCAGGAATTAAGGAATTTTATGTTGCTGGCAATTCTTTGAATAAACAGCCCCCTAACGATATTGATATTTTCCCAGTGGGAAATCTCTTTACTCAAGAGCAAGCTGAAAAGCTTGGAAATATCGTTAGTTCAACTAAAAACGCAATCACTGTTAAGGTTGGTCTTGATAAAAAAATCAACCATCAAACCGTAGATGGTCAGAATGAAATTGAAGTTAGTGGCAAAAACATTGTGGTTCAACTTTGTAATTACCAACACGGTGAACTTGAGTCTTTAGTTAATTCTTTTGATTTTTCTCATATCCAAATTGGAGCCAAGGTAGACAATCTTGGCATCACAGTCTATTACACTAAGGAATATGAGAATGCAAAAATGTGTCAATCTACCGAATATGTCGGTAGCGAATACCCTTTGTCTTCTATGATTAGAATGTTCAAATACGCAAAGCGTGGCGACTTTGCTGGAAATTCTCATATTTTTTCTGCTTTCAAAATCGTCACAGATGTTGTAGACAGAGGGTTTGATGACTTCGATGACTTCAAGAATCAATTGGATGCTATTGATCTTGGATTGGTTCCAGAAAATCAAAAGGAACTTGTTGATGCAGGCTTGGCATCAGAAGAATCCGGCTTGGATTTTTCTGAAGAAGGCAAAAAAGTTCTTAATAAACTGATGAGCTTTTTGATTTTGAGCAAGAAGGCGATTTGCAAAGACGCACAGGCTGCGTATGATTACGCACAAAGCTCTGGCGAACGATTTGAAAAGGGCGAAGATGCGATTAGCAAAGATGAAAAATTGGCTCTTGCATATGCAAAAAATATATTGAAAGGTAGGTTTGAAAAAGGCGAAGAAGCCATTTCTAACAATCCTTATTTGGTTCATGATTATTGGTGCAATGTGATTAACAAATCAATTCATGTATATGATGTATATAATAATAGCGATATGCAAAAACTGCCTGAATTTTTGCATAATAAAATGATCGCTTATGGGATGGATAATAATCATTATGCAAAAGACTATCTTTTTAGAATTTCAAAAATCGCAGCGTAAATTCTTTCATTTGTGCTTCTTCTTCTTTTTGATTCTCTCTAATTCATCTAAATATTGATTTTGATACATCGCTTGATTTTTTTCTTTGAGTTTTCTTGCTTTTTTATGCTGCTTATCTTCTATTAATTTAATTTTAATAGTTTTTATTCCAGAGAATATTAGAAAAAATGGCACAATGGCAATTAAAAAAAGTATTACATAAGAAAAATAAAATAGCATCTTAAGAACGAAAGATGTAAACAGAATACAATAGTAGCAAAATGGAGCGTCTCTCTGAAAATATTCCATCCATTCTGGTTCATACATAATTTATTATAGTTAGCTTCTTAAAACTAAATAACATATAGCCAATGTCAAAAACGCTTCTCTTACATGAAACCAAAATTCAATATCATAAAACATATAAAACATTTTAATTCTCCAAATTAGGAGTACCAGAAAAGAAAAGTTATCCAAACAGCTAATATAAAATAAATCCAAAAATTTGGCGGGCTTTTCATAATAGTATATATGAAAAATCCTAACAATTTCCTAACAATTCAATTAAAAAGCTTATTTTTTACTAACTTGATAGCACCAAAATTTAATTGTTTTATCATTATTATAGCCAACCTTCACACAACTCTTAATTTGTTTAATTTTTGATAAAATCTTTGCGAATTGTGGTTGGTATTTAAAAGAACCTTCTAAATTCATAACAAATTCTAATATAACAAAAACTAAAGACTTAATTTCTGAAAATTCTTTTGTCTGTCTCCAGTGTGGGTTTAGATCAAATCTATTACTTAGCTTCACATCTACTGATTCTAAATTAATCATAGTTTGAATAAAGCTATCAATTACATCATTTATTTCTCTAGATTTGTATGTAGCATCCATATTATTATCATAAGAAATAACTCTAAATTTTCTTTGCATTTCTCCAAGAATTCTTACAAATCTTTTGCCGATATTGGCAACACCTGTTTGGGACTTTGAAATTCCTTCTTTTGTAGAACCGATTTTGCTAAAATCTATTTTAGAATAATCGACATCAAAAAGTCCAGAACTTATCAATTGATCACTTAATAAGATTGCTTTATTAATTTGAATCTTTAGTTCTTCTGTAATAATGCCTGGGCCGGTCATGCTTAGTATATAATTAAGATTGGTTCCGATGTAACGAACTTTATCTTTATTGAATATTCCCTTTGTAATAAGAGCTTGATATTCATCTTCGCTTATTTTTTTGGCTTCTCTCACAAGAGAAGAACATAAAACAAAAAAGTTATTGAGCACTCTTTCAATTTTACCCATTCCATAATATTTCACATTGCCTAATTCAGTCTGAACTTTGCTAAGATTACGCTCCAATCCCATAAACCATTTTTCTTTAGGAGTGGCATCTAGTCCAAAACGGATTTCGTCTTTTTTTTGTTTATCATAATAGTCATTGTCACACTCGCCAATTTGATTAATAATAATTGTAGAAATTAATTCGATATTTTTTGTGCTAAAAAATACTCCCTGAGTTGGCTCTGAGGGATATATTGATCCTGTATCGTGCGAGTCTAAAAGACCATCAATCCCTAGTTTTCTTAGTAGTCCCGTCCACATTGCCCAAGGGCGATATTTTTTTTGATTACGTTCGGGCTTTTCTTTTTCCCCTCTGTTTGAACCTATGTAGCCTTTTTTTGCTATTATCATATCTGATATTTTTTTTGTGATCACATAAAGAAATTTACCGGAAACGTCCTGCTTCCCAGATGATCTCAGACTGATTAGAGACTTCATTAAAGCTTGATTCCAATCTATATCATTTTTTTCACAAAAATCTTGTAGTTCTTTGCCAAATGGAACTTTTATGGATTCTGATATTTCTTTTTTTCTTTTTGCTATTTCAACTTCAAAATTACCAATTTTTTTTACCCAATAATCTAATAATTTTTTTACTTTTTTATTTGATAATAAGAAATAACTTTCAATGTAAGTATTGAAATTAGGGCTTGCATCAATATCTCTAAAATAAGATCCTAAATTAACATAAGATCTCAGACTTTTTGAAATTTTAGTTAATTCTTCTAAAGAAATTTTATCATTTCCAAGCATTTCGAGCATTTTGCGATCATTTTCTCTTGAAATGCCCCCAGTACCGCTAGAAAAAGGCTCGGTTTTTATCATTTTATTTGCAAAATTTCTAACCTCGTCAGACAATGCAAAAGAATTATTGTCTAAATTAGTGAATAAAGGTAGTTTTTGCGAAGAACCGGGCCATGGCGATAAACTAGAAATCAAATTATCAAGACCAAAATTAATCATCATTCTTGTTGCGTTGAAAGTCAATTCAGAAATTATTCTTTCAAAATTTTCTTTCGATGAAAGTTTTTCAATTCTATCAACAGAATATTTTTTAATTGATTTTTCTTCTTCTGAGTAGTCGTCCATCTCGCTCTTAGCAGTTGATACTGTGTTATGATAGAAATTATAAACAATATCATCGCTATACAATTCTGCTCCGCTTTTTAATAATTCCTCTTTTATTGTTTTTTTTAATAATTTAATTTTTAAATTTTCATGCTTGTAAATATAGTTGCTTATTTGTTGTTTTATGGTTTTGTTTATTTCATCAACATCGGAAATTTCTTTTATTTCTCCTTCTCCTGGCTTCATAGAAATATAACTTTCTTTATTTTTAATTTTAAAAATGTGAAGATACTTTCTGCTTCCGGCCATAGGAACGCCTGAGACATTCTTTTTAATAATATACTCAAGAGGAAAAGCATATAATCCTAAAGGAGTTCCACCATCGTCAGCAGAATATTTTGGCCCAAGTCTTTGAACACAAGAAAAATTACCCCATATGTCTTCGGGCTTAGTGTTATTGTTCACAGCTTTTTCAAAGACAGTCTTTATTTGTTTGATTTTTTCAAACTTTCTGTAAGGTTTTCCTGTTTGAGGATCGGCTATAGATGGATCAACTCTGCCCACGGCTCTTGAAAGGAGTTGTGGTTCTTCTATCAAATATGTGTCTATTGGTTGAAAATATTCTTTAAAATTCATGTATCTATATCTATGTTTTTACTGAAATAAATTAGTCGATCTATTTCGTATATAAATTTATAGGAGATTCTATGTATAAAATTGTATTGCGATCTATATTTTACCATTGGTTTGCCTTATTTATTGGAATTTCCATAGGTTTTATAGCTAATTCGGAGTGGGTTGGGGACAAATATGCGATTGTAGAAAGATCGGTCAGAAACATATTTTTCCCAATTCAATATGACGAGAATATTGAGGCTTTTGTAAAACAGGCTGGAAAAGTGAGGTTGTGGTCTAGTTTAGAATGCCCCGAGGATTTTGTTGTATTAGACGATTTGGTAAAGGGCGAAGAATTTTATTGGGCATTGTATAAATATAAGGATAAGAACGGAAAAGAAGTCAAGGATGTTGGAAGCATTAGAGTCAAATGGAAAACTTGGGAATATTATTATAAGCTAGATGAAATAATTAAATAAAGGTAAAATATGAAAACTTTCAATGAATGGCTAAAAAACAGAGTATTGAGCGAAGGCAATCAAAAAAACGCAAGAGAACTCAGAGCGTTATTAGAAAAAGAGGGCTTTATTTTTGTGCGAGACGGTGACGAGCTTATAATGAAAAAAGACGACATTCCAATCACAGTAAGCAAACAATCGGATCGCGTTTTGCCAAGAAAACTTGTAAAAACCGTCCTGCGAGATTGGCAAAGAAACAAGGATAAAATAGACGCACTAAGAGCCAGACGAGCCGTATAATATTATTTACAAATTCCTTAAAATAATAATTTATTATATGCGTTATACCATAGGAGGAAACTTTTATGTGGCTTTTTACTAAATATGGGTTTTTCAGTGTTGTTTGTGCAAGAAAGAACAATGGTTTGAGTTCTGACGTAGATACAGAAACTCTTATGATCAGAGCTAGATCAAAAAATCATCTTGAAAATTTGATCAATAGTTTTCAAGATTTGAATGATTGTCAAATAGCAACAACACACGACACAGATTACCGATACAGAATCTTTGTTCCAAAGAAGATATGGAGCAATGTGATGCTAGAATTATCAAGTGAAATTGATTATGGAAACTTCAAGAGCAAAGTTCACAAATCTTTGCAAGACCAAGAATTTTCTCATTGCTTGGGTGATATTTGGAGTGTAATGTATAGGTATCAAGATGAGTAAGGTTCTATTTTTGCACGGGATGTTTGGTCAAAATAGTTCCAAGCCTTATTTTATAAGATCTTTAGGATTAGAGGTTTTTCATCCATTTTTGAATGATTGGAGCTTTGAAGATTCTATCAAAGAAGCCCAAAAACATCTAAATGAAACAGAGCCAGACCTAATCGTAGGTTCTTCAAGAGGCGGTGCGGTTGCGATGAACATTGATTCAAAAAATATACCAATTATTTTATTGGCTCCTGCTTGGAGGTTTTTTGGCAAGAAAGATCGAACCAAAGATAATGCAACTATAATTCATAGCGAAAATGACAACTTGATTCCGATTAGTGATAGCATAAAATTATCAGCAAATTCAAATTGCAAATTGGTAATTGCAGGAAAAGACCATAGACTAAATTGCGAAGATGGCAAAAATGCAATCAAAAAAATAATTAATACATATTTGAACTGCTAAAGTATATCGGGGTCAAACATTTTAGAGCCATCTGGGTTAAGCGGCTCAGAGTCCTCGCTTGGCTTTCTAGGTGGTTTTGGCTTCTTATGCTGCGGATGCGTAGTCATTCTAAGTTGAGATGGCTTCAAAAACTCTGCGTTTTGGGGAATATCGGGAGTGTATGGAAACATTCCAATCTTTATCAAATATCCAATAACATAAGAATGGTGTTCTATAATCTTTCTTAATTGCTCAAGACTCAACCCAGAAGAATTGGTTTGCAATTCATCAGCTTGAACGGTTCCAGATATTGGCTCGACTAGGTTCCCTTTATTATCATAAGAATAGCCATCCCCATAACGATCACAAAACATTATCAAATATCTATCAGAATCGACTTTTTCTAAAACTTTCCCGTAGTCATAATTTTGAAATGGCTTTATGAGCCTTACGACCGCTCCAATTTTTGGAATTAATAATTTTTCTATATTTGTCTTATTGGCAAGTAAAGTTGAAGACACTCTCTTAATTTCTTGTTCTATTGCATTTTTTAAATCTTGATCACTATCGGGATTATCTCTTTGTTTCATGAATGAATCAAATAAAATTTGAAATTTTGTTAAAAGTTTCATTGAGCTTAATGGCGATTCTCCTTCATATCTAATACTATCTCGATAATTTCCAACAAGCTCTGAAAATCCTTTTTTGATTCCTTTAAGAAATCTATTTGCAGGCGTATCTTCAATATCCCAATCTAAAGGTTCTCCTGATTTTCTTTTTTGATTTCTTGTTTGTTTTGGATGCTGCCAACTTTGTGAAAGATCTCTTGGGTTAAATTTATTATTTTGTAAGACTTTCAAAAGTTTAAATTGCCTTGGATTAAAAAATGCTCCCTGAGTCGGCTCTCCACTGTGAATAGTGGATGTTCCTTCTGTATCTATTACTCCATCGATTCCCAATTCCCTTAATATTTTTGTCCACAATGCCCATTGTCTAATTGAACTATCGTCTTTATCAGTAACTTCTTGAGACATTATTTTTGTTATTTGATAAACGAAAGCCCCAGAAATTGTGCTTAGTCCCCGTCGAGACATTTCTTCAACAGTTGTTGCTAAAACTTCCAGCCAATCAATTTTGTACTTATCACAGAGTTGTTTGATCTTATGATCAAGGGGGAAGTGAATATCTTTTAAATATTTGCCTTTTTGTGAATTAAATTCATCAAGACTTTTTTCTAGTGACTTTTTGATTTTTTTAGAAATCATTAAAGCCTTATCAAAAATTTCTGGATTTTTGAGAAATTCTGTTTGGGTTGCCATTTTACTGCGATCTTCGATGTAAGGCGTTCCTATTCTAATATTACCATCCGCCCCAGAAAAATTCGCTAGACTCATTATTTTATCGATATTAAAATTAAAAAATGATTCTTCTTCGTTTTCTTCATTCCAATTCAAACCATATAATTTTATTAAGCTTTGCTTGTCTTCATCACCTGCACTTTTTATTATTTGTATTGCTCCACTAGACAAATAAATTCTAAGCTTTTCTTCATCTAACTTGCCAATGTTCACAAATTGAGTTGGGCCATTGCTGGATCCATATCTTTTAATTATCATGTTATCCACAAATTTTTTAATTTCTTTTAATATTTCTGATTTTTCTGGAATGTCTAAAAGTTTTAATTTTTCTTTTATGCCAAAATAGCCACCTTGCAAACTATCATAATAAACATTTGAATGTAAATCGCCCAATGAATCTTCTATTAGCTCAAGAATTACTGGGGCATTTCTAAGATTAGATCGCACGAACTTTTTAAGAAAATCAATTTTTTTTGAAAAAACTTTTTTGAAATTTTTGCTAAGAAAATCTTTCTCTTCTCTTATATTTTTACGAATAGACTCTAAATTAGAAACTTCCATTTGCCCTCTTTTCATAGAAACTACATTATCACTAACCATCTCAAATATAAGAATGTATTTTCTACTGTATCCATAAGGGACTCTTAATCCGTTTTCTAAAACGTAATTTATAGGATAAGCATAAAGGCCCAAAGGGGTTTGTCCGTTTTTTGCGTTATAATAAATACCCAATCTTTGATAATCACTAAAACTAGCCCAAATTTTATCTTTAGGAACCTTTAGTTTGCTTACTATATTTTCTAGTTCTTTCTTTTTATTATTAGCTCTCCAAGGCTTGCCGGTTTCTGGCTCTACGAGCGAACTGTCTACGTCACCAATTCTTTTTTTAACTATGGCTTCAACGATTGTTTCAAAATAACTTGCGTCATATGTTGTGTAATATTCTTTGAAATTCATAAATTTTTAGGAGGTAGTAGGAATATTTTTTGGAATGGTTATGCCCAAACTAATCAGGTGTTTATCTATTGCTAATTTAACAATTGGCAAAGGAATTCCGTGGCCGATATTACTATAGGTTGTTAGTCTAAATCCATAATTATATGCCAACTCAATACTATCTTCTACTGGAACCGTAATGTCTTTTTTTCCATGAATAACTATGGTATCACTTGGTAATTTGTCTGGTTTTGAATTGAATATTTTCCAAGCAGGGCATCCTAAAACAAATTTAGCGTTTGGGTATCTGTAGCCTAATTTCATTGCAACAGCCCCGCCTTGACTTGTTCCAACAACCACATCTGGCACAAAATTTTTAATTTCTTCATCATGCTTTTTAACATTATCCTGCATATGCTGACTTCCCCAAGTATCTACCTTTTTTCTAATCATAAAAAATGGCTGATACCTCTTAATTCTACCCAAATAAGCAGCAAAATAGTGATTTGTAGTGCCTATGGATTTAACATCATAGCCCAGAGTAGCTAGTTTTTTGGGTTTAGAGCCGCTACTATTCATTCCGGTAAACCATAAGACCCTTGGTGGTCTTTCTTTTTCTTGAAGCCAGGTTTTAAATTCCATATTTAATATATATATTGTAGTAGATAAAAAGTGCAAAAAACAATGATTTAATAAATAACTAGGCACTCATATATAAATATAAAAAAGAGGGTTGAATGATTAATTTTTATGAATTCTTAAATATTATAAACGTCAAAAACGAAGCTTTTGAAAAAGATTTATTCGACCCTCATCCAGATAACTCCGATCCAGAAGGCGGCTCATCTCACGATGTTTACAGACTAAAAAATAAAAAGGGAGAAGACTTTTGGAGCAAATCTGCTGCGTCTAACCTACAGACGGTTAATGAGTATTTGGCTTGGAAAATTTATAAATTATTTGACATTAGCGTTGCCTCAAACGCTCATTTAGTTGTTAATAATAATAAAATGAGATTGGTTTCTAGCCAAGTTTCTGGAAAGCAAATTCCTTTGGACTATAGTTCAAGTTTCTCAAGTGCTTTATCTGGTTCTGATATTCATAAAGGATTTTTTGTTGATGCCTTTTTAGGACATTGGGATGTTGTTGGAAACGCTCCTAGATCGAATTTATTTATAGATGATCAAAAACGGGTTGTAAGAATTGATTTGGGCGGTTTAGATTTTAGAGCTACTGGCCCAAGAAAAAGCAAAACAATTCCTGGCTCTTGGGGTGGAGAAGTTGGAGAATTAAAAACAATGGGCGGATTAGGTGGCCCAATAATGAAAAGTAATGCTTCTGCCGTGTTGGGAAATCTACAAAAAGATCAACTTTTAGAATCTGCTAAGATTTTTTCAAGAGTAGGTTGGTCACAAATAGAAAACGTACTGAAGCAAGTAGAAGCAGAGGTAGTAGATATTTCCAAAGAACATAACTTGCCTGAAGTCGCAGAAGAAACTTCTAAATACATAAAAGAAATAGAAGAAGTTCTATACAGTCGTTTTCAAGACATGCACAAAAAAATAAAAGAACTAGGATTGGATCAATTTTCAGAATGGCAAAAACTAGCAGGAGTGCAAATCTTTTCAGAAGAAATAGCGACTTACAATCAAATCGAAGATAAGGAGATGCTCTACAAGACATATTACGACACATATGCAGATGCAAATGCAAAAGATGGCAAAGGTCTAAAGCCTTGGAGCAAAAGCGATTTTGAATGGCGAGCAGAAAAATGGACATATGCAGGAATACTTCCAAAAGAAGGAGTTCCTTTTGAGCAATTAGGATTCATTACAGCAAGAGAAAAAGGCGGGGTCTTTAAATTAACTGGTATGCAAGGCCCAAACACAAAAGCAAAAATAAAAGGATTGATGGAGCTTGCTGCTTTAGCAAGACCAATTTGGGGAGCGATGGATAAAGACTTTACAGAAAGACTTAAGAAATTAGGATTTTTAACTCCTCCGAAAAAAATCATGACTTTCCTTCTTCCTGTTATACAAAGTGATCCTCAATTTTCTTCAGGTGGCGAATGGGGAAATCTGAACGATGATGGTGGAATAAATTTTGAATTAAGCGGCATAGGAAGCACTATCAAATATTTTACAGCTAACAAACAATTTTATAAATTGATCATAGACAAAATGGTTTCTAAAGGTAAGATTGATGCAAAAATGATTAAATTATTAGAAAAATGGCCGACCATGCCAGAAGCAATGAAGCAAATGTCTTTATCGTTTTTGCCAAAAAACTTAGACTTGGACGTTGAATCTTTAGATTGGCTATCGTTTGTTTTAGCTTAAATATTAATTATTTTTACCAGCTTGATTTGAATCTGCGTATAGAGTAAGATACCGTCTTCATTAAATTTTCAAGGAGGAAAAATGAGTAAAAGACGTTGGACTCAGAGTGAGATAAATCTCTTAAAAGAAGGAAAAATTCCTTCAAATCGCTCTGAAAATTCCATTAGCAATATGCGAAAAAGACTTGGATTGACAAGGAAATCTTATTCAAGATGGCTTAAAGAACACAAAGATCAACTTGCAGCTTTGCTGGAAAAAGGAATGCAGCAAAAAGAAATTTATAAAATTTTGCCTTATTCTCCAAGAGCAATTCAAAAGCAAGTAATGAGAATGAAACTGCAAAAAACTCATCAATACAAGTTCACCAGAAAAGAACTTGAAAAATTTATAGATTTCTTAAAAAATAATTGGCAACAAAAAACTCCAAAAGAACTAACTGAAATTTGGAACAAAGATAACAAAAAGATCCACAAAAAAAAGGTAGAATACCATCTTGCCAAATTAGGAATTAAAATTCCAAAGCGTGAAAGTTTACGAATGGGATTTTTAAGAAAGAAAGAAGAAGAAATTTACAAAAATTATAAAACTACAAAAAAATCTGAAGAAAAAATTAAGTCTTTGAGAATAGAATTAATGAAAAAAAGAATTGAAGAAAACAAAGATTTGTGGACAGGATTGCCGGGACATAATACATTTAGTTGGGAAGACGAATCGGAAATGGAGGAAATTATCAATGGCTAAGAAAAAGAAATCCGCTAAACCAAAGAAGAAAGTAACTAGCCCGCAAGAATTATTTAACGATTGGTGGGCAAAAGTTGCATCAAAAAAAGCGGAAAAAATAGAGTCTGCTTATTTAAAAGAAAATCCAGACTATGACCCCGAAGATGATGATATGAGTGATAGCGGGTGCGTCCACAGAATGATGCACGAAGGCGAAGCTGAAAATATATCATACGACGAATCTCAAACAGCTTTTATTCAAGGATTCAATAACGAAAAGTTTGATGCTGGATACCTTTATTGCGAATTAGACGATATTGTTGCCGAAGCGTACGAAGCTGGAAAAGCACATGCACAAAATTAGTTTGAAATTAAAAGAGAGCAAAACAGAGCCTCTAATTTACAATTTAAAAAATTTGAATTTTATTTTTGGTCTTGTTGTGCAAGAACAAACTAATATTAATATTACTTTTTATTCTCAATACCAAATTGAAAGATTGTTAAACATAACAGACCTAAAAAAATACAGTCTGCAAACTTTTGTAGAAAATTTTCCATCAGAAAATGAAAGCCATTATAAAATAGGATTTATTTTTTCTTTTGGCTTAGATGAAGTTGAATTAATTAATAATAAGCTTGAGTGCTGGTTTAAGCCGAAACAATAGCTAATATTATTTTGCCGCAATCGTTATCTGTGTAAGGAGAACAACATGGATAACATTGCTAATCTTTTGCGACAGGTTGAAAGCGAGTACGAGGCTCAGTCTAGGCAAAATTCAAAGATGATCGAGAGAAATCTTGAATATCTCAAGATCATGGCTACAGTCAAGAACGATTTGGAAAAGACCCTAAAGAAGCCGGAAACTCTCAAAGAGACTGTATACAATTGCATAAATCTTTTACGAGCCAACACTCCGTATTATTCGGCAACAGAGGCGGTCAATAAGATAGACCCTCCTTTGAGTGATGAGCAGAAAACTTTGTGAACCCGCAATTTTATCAAAAACCAATAAGGAGCTAAACATGAGTGCTAACGATTTGCTTGATATTTTGAAAAGTCTTGAACATAATGATGTTGTTGAGTCTGGCGAAGATTACGAAGGAAACTCAGTCTTTTCTGTTAGGATCGGCAACAGAGTTTCAACTCTAATCATTGGCAACCAAGATGCAGCAGACTATCCAGAATTTTATGAGGAAGCATACTGAACACCATTCAAGAATTCGTTGATTTTATTGATCAACTTGAAAATTCTAATGTTCGACTTGAGTCTGCTGACTTTCAAAGTGAATTGTTTCACACAATAAATTTAAAAGTTTTGACCAAAGATATTAAAGATTTTGAATCTTTTCAAACATGGTGGAAAAGTAAAAACTTAACAGATCATCTTCACAAAAAATTAGTTAACACATTATTAAAAATAAACCCACCAGATAATGTAAAGAACGAACTTTTAGCTATGATGATCTAAAATAATAATTAACTCAGTTCGCACATCTGTGCGGACATAAACAAGGGGAGAGCGATATGGGTGCTTGGGGATATGAACCATTTGAAAATGATGGGGCCGTGGATTGGCTTTGTAACTTAGAGAAGTTTCTCATACAATCCATAAATGGAGAGAATGCTCCAATAAAAGAATCGGGCATAGACGAAAAGATTGCAGCCATAGAAGTTGTTACTATGCTTGAATTAAAACCAAATTTCAATGAATTTGGAACTTGTCCTCTAGGATATAAATTTCCTAACAATAGGGTACTAGATGCTTGCTTAAAATCAATTGCTAAAATGAGAAAGCAAATCAAGAAAAAAGAATATTGGTCTGACGAGGCTCCAACAAAATTGTTGGATAAACTTCAAGATAAAGTAGAAACTATTAAAAATAAATTGTTGATGGAACACATATGAAATAAAAATTAATGAGCGTCGTTATCAAACTATGGAACCAAAAGAAGCACATAAGGCCGCAAGGTCTGGCGAAATGCGTTGGACAGACGCAATAGAAATTTTCAAGAAAGATCCCCAAACTGCTTTCGATTATGCGTCAGAAAATCGATCTAGATTTCTAGAAGCAGAAGAATACATCAAAACCAATGCTGAATTAGCTTGTGCATATGCACAACGATTTATCAATGGAAGGTTTCCAGAAGCAGAAGAATACATTAAAAAAGATGCTCAACAGGCTTATAATTATGCCAGATATGTGATTAAAGGTAGATTCCCAGAAGCAGAAGAACATATCAAAATCAACCCTGCGGTCGCTTGCAATTATGCAGATAGTGTGCTTGACGAAAGATTCTTAGAAGCAGAAGAATTTATCAAACAAGACCCAAGAATTGCATTTGAGTACGCAAGAAGAGTAATTAGGGGAAGATGGATTGAAGCAGAAGATCATATTAAAATAGATGCTCAATCTGCTTACTTATATGCAAGAGATATTCTAGATCGAAGATGGGAAGAAGCAGAAGAATATATTAAAAAGCAGCCTGACTATGCCTG